>Ga0074195_1003362_pt1 | contig 15286 bp, 10 predicted proteins | sample EPASupsiteHSE623_FD_64525 | JGI IMG/M metagenome (GOLD analysis project Ga0074195, IMG submission 64525) | Bioremediated contaminated groundwater from EPA Superfund site, New Mexico - Sample HSE6-23 | ecosystem: Environmental > Aquatic > Deep subsurface > Groundwater > Contaminated ...
CAAACTTGATATAGTTGATAATAACGGAAAAATAATTTTCGAAGGTGAAACCGCCGAACAGCAGTTTCAAATTGGAAACCTTGATTTGCAAAAAGGTATATACTTTTACAGGTTAAGCAACAAATACGGTGAAGTTAAGTTTGGTAAATTCGTGAAAACATAGATTGAGAAACTGTATTTATTCTCAGCAACACTAAGAAACTGTTTTGATTTATCGTGTTTTTTTGTTGATGTCCTAACGGACAATAGGATATGTGTTGTTGTTTTTTATTGATATTCAATGCCTACGGCATATTTATTTTCTCCGTCAGGAGATAAATATTAATAAAAAACATAAAGTATTAAGTTTTCCCCATCGGGGATAAACATGACATAAAAATTATAATCAAATAAAATCAAAACAGTTTCTAATCAGTTCTTCCTCCATATAGCAAAATCGTTTTCGATGTTCTCCTGGCGCATTGTGGGACGTTGCCTGCCTTCGGTTAGTTTTACCACATTGTTGAGCACAAAATTCTGAAGTTCCGAGACTGTAATTACATTGTTATGGTCCTTATCGGCAAGGCCCGATTCAAGTGCTTCGCGGAGCGACCATGTAAAAACTCCGTTCTTCCATTGTGCTCCCTCAAAGGCAAATTCACCCCCACCGGCAGATGAGATAACCATGGCACCTGTTCCTTTGCGGAGATCGGAAAACATTTCTTTCATAAGCTCAAATGAATTGTTGTAACTTATGTTTGCATTCGACTGGTAACCCCTTGGCTTAACTCCCCTGAACACAATTTCCTTGTCCTTGCTCACAGCTGCATCTGCAATTACTGTTTCTTCCTTATCCACCTCACCCGAGTGGCAGGCGTCAATAAGCAGGATCTTTTCGCGTGCAGGTATAGAGTCGAGCAGTGAGTTAAGTTCGTCGTACGAGAGCCCGTTAACGGATGGTTTATTAAAGTCGGTGTTATAGGTAGCGAGATAATAATCGAGGTTCTCATCCAGCAGACCGTGACCAGCATAAAATACCAGCACCTGATCGTCGACATTTGTGTTCATTAGGGCCGGTCTTAATTTCTGAATATTCTCTCTTGTTACATCCTTATTAAGTATTAATGTTGTATTTATTTTATTGTAATCGTTTTTTCTGTTCCCGAAAAGCAGAGCAACATCCTGTGCGTCCTTTGCAGCATAGTTGAGGTTCCAGTCCTTGTCGGCATATTCCGAAGCCCCGATCACAATAATATGAAGGTCCGGCTTTTCGGAACCAGTGGGAGTGTATAGTACTTCGGCAGTTTCGCGGAGACTTTCAACACCTTTTTCGTTCATGCACGAAACACGTATGCGGTTAACGCCATGTGATAATTTCAGATTAACATTTTCTTCGAATTCAAATGTTCCCCGTTCCCTTAGCGAAAGCCCGTTAGAGCCGTATAAAGCAACATCATTTATCCAGATGTTTAGGCGGTCGAGTTTGTATTTTTCGTCGCTGGCTTTTAAGCTTAACGAAAGTTCGGAATTTGTGGTTGAAACAGGTATCCTGTCTCCGTCTTTTATGGCTATTTCAGGCAGGTGAAAATCGTCGCTGAACATTTCTTCTGAAAATCCGCTCTTCTGCAAACGCTTCTGATATGCCAGGTTGAGCGCCCTTATCATTTCAGGTGAAGCCATGTTGAGACGTTCAAGAACAATGTCGGGTCTGTTATACTGAAGGTCGTACTGCTCGAAAGGGTAAAACTTTATTCCGAAAGTAAAACCAATTTCTTTTTTTGCGTTCTTGGTGGCGTAATAATAGTAGTCGGGAGTTTTTATAATAAAATCATTTCCGTTCATAGCATAAACAGTGGCCTTTTCTTTTCCTGTTGTTGCATCCCATATTTTCATTGAGCCATCAATAGAAGTGGTTATAATATGTTTTCTGTCGGGTGTGAGCAAAGCTGCTGTGATTGAGTCGTTGTGCCCTTTGTACGAAATAAGTGGTTTTCCGGATTCCAGATCGTATTGTATAAGCGAATATGTGCTGTCCTGATAGAAAAAGATATTTCCGCCGGAACTGAAGAAAAGAGGCCCGTAACCGCGTGTTATCTTTTCAGCTTTTTTGTTTTTGTAGTCGAACAGAACGATATTTGATCTGCTGTCGGCGAGAACCATTGAGTCGTTAACAGGACTGAAAAGCATTGTTTTTATTTCGTAAGGGAATTCAAAAGTTGCAAGGGGCATTTTCTTTGCAGGGTCCCATAATTTCAAACTGCTGTACCTGTTTAAAGGGGAGCCTTTATATAACCCGGCAGCTGCGTTTCCGGTATATCCTCCGGATATCTGGTAGAGCATACCGTCGGCCATATAATTTGCCTTGTGTTTCTTTTCGATTATGAGTGAGCCGGTCTTATTGTCGAGCCCGCAACTGGCAAGAAGAGTTGAATTGCGGTTGAAACCAAGAGCTGAAATTGTTATATAGTGAGCAGGAACTGTGTTTATTTTTTTCTTATCCACAGCATTCAGAATATGAACAGGGAATATCCTCGGCTGGAAAAGCGTTCTTAAAATCCCGTTTTTGAAACCAGTTCCTCCTGTCGCAAATAGTTTTTGATCGGGCGCAACCGCAGTAGCATCGAGCGATTCAGTACTGCCGCGGAAATAATTTGCTGCAAAACTGATTGATGTGACAGAGCTGAAGAAAATTGAGTATACCGGAAGATCAAGCAGTCCGTTAACCAGCATCGGATTATAGTTTCCTTTTAACGAGAATGTATTATCCGAACTCAGGTCGTAAAAGTTTATTCTGTTGTCGCCACCTGCAGAAACCAGAACGGTATCGGAAATAAAATGCAGTCCGCTTATCTTTTTTGAATTACCGGCAAATCCAGATATGGTTACCCTGTCGTTAAGGTCAAAGGTGCTTATGATATTATCTGTGCCGCTTATGGCAATCATGTTTCCCGAAGGATTTACAGTAAGATTCTTAAGCGGATAAATACCACTTTCGAGTTTGCGGATGATCTTTCCGGTACTTACATCAAGAATGGCAACATCACCCGATTCGTTCCCGGTAACAAGAAGGTTTTTATACACAGGATTGAACAATAACGACATATAGCGTGATTCCTGTTTGCCGAATATCCTGCAGTATTTTCCGCCGGTCTTCCACATAAAAATATTGCCGTCCTCACTCACAGCCGCCAGCAGAGAATCATTTGCATTAACAGAGATACTTGAAAAGTCGCATTTTAACAGATCTCCCGGGCGTGTGAATCTTACTTTGTCTTTAACAAGGTCATAACTATAAAGAGTCGAAGGAGATTGAGCACAGTAAATATTATTGTTGCCGGGTTTGTGATATAAAAGGTTGGTTTTGCGGTTAAGTGAAGAGGTCACCTTTCCGTCGGCAGAAATTCTTACTACATCGAAATCAACGAAAAGGTCGGTGGATAATGCAATATGTATTCCCCGAGCTATAATAAGGTCGTTGTTGCTGCTACCGAACACAACGGAATTTGCAGCAGGAGACGGCGCGAATTTATTCCGGAATTCTGCAATGGTTTTTTTGTTGATGGTCTTGAATCTTTTAAGGTGATTTTTATTTATGATAAGCTGCATCAGCTTCAGGCTGTCGGATTCCGACCAGGCTGGGATATCTCTGAAGAACTGAAGACCTTCTCCTATCTTCCAGCATTTTATATCCTTAAATCCACCTGCAGCCACAAGTAATAGATCGTCGCTGCTGACATCTATTGAAAGAATGGGCTTGTTGAGTTGTATTATCTGTTTTGGTTCTCCGCCGTATATGTCCCAGTATATCAGTTGTCCGTCGCTGCTGCATGAAAATAGATCGTAGCCTTTGTTCAGGAACTGTACGTCGTTAATTTTCATACGGTGCCCCTTAAGTATCTTGATCTGTTTCCCCAGCCTGAAATCCCATATTATTATAATATTGTCCTCGCCTGCTGTTGCAAGATATTTGCCATCGCTGCTGAAAGACATAACTGTAACCGGTGCCGAATGCCCGTTCTGAATGGTGAGTTCAGGATTCTGACAGAATATATGTACTGAAACTGATGTCAGAATTAACAGAGAGATTATATGTTTGAGATATGCTGTCATCAGTTAATATAAAAAAAGAAAGGTAGGTTAAGTTCATCCGATTCGAAGTTTGTACTGAGGGTTACATCAAAATCCCACCTGAATGTTTTTCCACTGTAAAATGTGCTGTAGGGAGTGGTAAGAGACCATTGAATCTCAAAACAGTCGGTTCCGCCAATGAAAATATCTGGAAGTTTTCCTGCAACCTGCAGCATGTCCATCGGGAGTTCCCCGTCTTCGTACTGATAATAAAAATTATATGGTTGTGTGTAATAAATTCCATACGAACGGGCATTGAGTTTTTTAAGGAAGTCGTATATGCCGTTATTTTTCCAGTAATAATATGGACAGATTTCAATAATATGGCAGTTGATCCCGTTATGAAGAGCCTTGTTCATCAGGTTTGTCATATTCATATCCTGATAAAAGTTGACACGTCTGGAAATTAAAAGAACAAGATGGCGGTTGGTGAATTCCGATCTTTCGATCATATAATTTAGAACAGAGTCCATTGCTTTTAACAGGCTGAGAGAATCATTAGCCATGTAATTACCGTTTTTGCATATCGTGGCAAGTTCCTGATCGAACAAGCTGCCATCTTTAGAAAAACCGTTCCCGATTATTTCTACCGGTTTTGTCTTATTGCCTGCTTTTGCAAGCATCACTTCGTTATCAGGAGTAGAATTATGCAGGAACTTGCGTGCAAATGGTTCGGCTATCTCGAAATAATCTTCCATACCTTCATCAACATCCAATCCATTGCTTATAAGAACTGCTGCAGAATAATTCCCTTCGAATGCAGTTGTGATCCGTTTAAGACTGTCGAAAACTCCTGAATAGTTGTACTCGCTTCCAGAAATCCTGTCTTTAATGTCGAAAGGGATAAGACCATTGTTGATCGATTTATCCCAGATAAAAAACCTGAGTTTTATTTTAGCAGATGTTGAGGTATTGCTTAAAACCTGAGAATTGATAACTCCTGCTGAATAATAATTCTCTACTTCCCTCTGCTCGTCCTTTTTGCATGAGTGAAACAGAAGAAAAGTGATAACCGCATAAGCAATTATACTTATCCTGAACTTGTAATATTTCTTCTGTCTGTCAATCAAAATGAATCTATTTTTTCTTTTTAATATTTATTACTCCGCTAATACAAAGCCTTACTGTAATAAGGTCTTTATAATTTGCACTATTGGTAAGCAATTCATGATTGAGGCCGGTGATATTCTTTTCAGCCCGGAGATCAACTGTCATCCCGTAGAACGAAAACCCGATTCCTCCCAATGCGTTAAGGTAATACAGGCTGAACCGGTCAATTAATTCAAGCTTTTTGGGAAGGTCGGAATAATACTCATATGATTTGGAATCATTGATAGTATAGGTAAGAGTTGAAAAGAACACAGTTCTGAAGCGGCCTACCTTATTGTTAAGTCCTCCGAATATGTGGAATTTGAACATGCTTCCGGGGTTTATGGTATACCCGGCCATAATTGGTATCTCGATGGCAGAATAATTGAAATATTTATCCCTTGTGGTCTTCCAGTCGGGAATACTTCGGCGGAATTTGTTCTCGAAAAAATCAATTTCGGCACGATAAAAAACATGGGGCATCCTGTATCTGAAAAAGACACCAGTTGATAGAGGAGAAATATAAGGATGGAATTCGTTTCCTCCTGCTGTAAGTGAAGTGTAATCCTCAAAAATAATGTATTGCTTGTCGTAAGTGAGTTTGCTGAGCATGGCGGGAGAGTATAAAAATCCTCCTTCGAACTTCTGTGCAGCTGCAGAAAAGCCTGTAAGTATCAGCGATATTATCAATAACTTTTTCATCAGTAACTGATCTTGTTTATCTGACTGTTGGGAGGACATTTCATGATTGGAAAGGCAATACCTATATCGGCCTGAAAGAATCCGGAAGTTTTAAAATCGTCTAATTCTCTTTTGCCGAATGCCATTGATCTGCCAAGTCTCAGGTAAAGGGGGATGTATCCGATTTTGTAGATAATGTGAACGCCGTAGCTTATGCCAAGAAAGAAAATGTTAACCTCGTCGGATCCGCCATATATCCTTATAAGTGGTTCTTCGTTCACTTTGCCTTTATGTGTAAAAAGTAAGAGCCCGAAATCAGGTGCTATTGTAAGCTTTTCTGATCTGGATTTTATAAGTTCGTATGAAAAAACATATGAAAACGAAAATGCTCCGCCTTTTGCATAAACGGGAATTGATTTGTCCATGTAGTCGCTGAAACTGTAATATTGAATATTACCGTAATAAGTGCGCGGGATATAATAACGAAAGCTCATGTCGAGATTGAAGCGCTTGAGCAGAAAACAGAAGTCGGAGGAAAACCCTGTGAAATATACCTTACGGTTATTAAAGTCGTTGAAAAGTATATTGCTGCTGTTAAGAGTAATGCGGTATCCCTGGGAGAATGCTGTACTGCATATGATAGTGAATAAGAATATTGTAAATAATCTCTTCATCATTCAGGAATATAACTAATGGTTAACCTTGAACTGTCCTGATAATCGTAATCGTAAAAATAATATTCAGCCCACTGATTGTAAATGGGGTCTTCGTCCCTCCAGCTGCGATAATTGACTTCAAGGCTATAGTATTTATCTTTTTCATCCTTCTCGAATTCTCCGAGATACTCGTGAAAGGTAAGATCCGAATATGAGAACTCATCATATGGTGAAGTATTGTCCCAGTCCTTTATCTGTGAGCTTATCGCATGGCTGACTTTATACTTGATCTCGAGATATTGTGTTACCTGATGAAATTCGCCGTCAACAGCAACAGGTCCTGTAGCATCAAAAACTTCAAGATCCTTTATTGAGGTGTCGGCTGGTGCATTTATACGAAGATAAAATATCCCATTCTCTTTCTTACAGGAAGTCTGCAAAATCATAATTGTAATTATAGCAGCCAGTAAGGTCCTTCCCATATTATTTCTTAAGAAATTTAACTAAGCAAATTTAAAAAAATTATTGATACGTTTTGCGAAACCTCGATTTTGATTCAATAATTATTTTCTTGTCACAATTGATTGGCGGATAACTATTATATTTACACAATAAAATATTTGCAATGAAGCCTTCTTTTATTCTTTGTGCGATATCTGTTATAATGTTGTTTTCGTGTTCGGGCTTAAAAAACGAAGACACAGAAAAACTGGACAATGCTATTGTGAATTCCACCGATTCATTGTTTCGTTCACTCGAAGTCCCTGAAACTGTCCCCGAAATGCCTTCGTGGTTCTTAGGACGCTGGATATATAAAGGGAAGAACGAAACTATTCTTGAATTATGGGAGAAGAAGAATGACAGCCTTTATACAGGCACCAGTTATCTTACAGTTAGTAAAGGCACTGTGGTACAGGAAGAACTACAGCTTGTTTTCAGTAACTGGAACATAGATTATATTGCACTTCCTCTGCTCATCAATCCCGATTCTGTTCCTGTCACCTTTGCCCTTACTGAATTTTCCGACAGTTGTTATGTCTTCGAAAATCCAGCTCACGACTTTCCGCAGAAAATAACCTACACCAGAATAAGCAAGGATTCAATAAAAGCAGTGATTTCAGGAATAACCGAAGGCAGGGAGGATTCTGTGGTGTTTCCGATGGCCAGAGAAGCAAAGGGGAAAAAGTAAAAACTGTTTTGTAAATTTAATGTTTAAAACAGCTAGTTCTTAAGATTTGATTTACGAAGTCCAAGTCCTTTCCAGAAATCATCAGGATACTTTAAAGATTTTGGTCTGCCTATCCAACCGTTTATCAGATCAAGATTATAACCGCTGTCGACTTTTTCATACCTAACCGACATTTTAATCAATATGTCCCATTCTCCGGTATACTTAATGCTATCCATTGATTCGGGATATTGTCCGGTGCGGATTTTATGCAATTCTATAAATGCTATAGCTGTTTTGAAATGCTGATCCCCGAATTGTTTATTTGCATTTTCCTGTAACTGTTGAATTTTTTCACTGAATTCCCCGCAACCAGTAAGAATTATTAATGAAATTAAGATAATAATTAATTGTTTTGTAGTTTTCATTTAAATTCAATAGTTATATTGTAGTGCATTGATATAGTATTATGCAAATTTAGAATATTTTCAAACATTTCATATAATGTTAAAGTGAAATATTTCTGCATGGATATTCACTTTATTGTATTTTTTATCAGTCTTAATATAATAAGTATGAATAACCGGGGCAAGTGAATTAGTCAATGATATCGAAACAAATATCAATAATTATTAGTGATTGTTTATTATTGCAAATTGGTATTGATTGCTTTCAGAAATAATGTTGAAAAGGAACAGTTTAAATTCAATTACTTTTTAATGTTTTCCAGTTTTTTTCTTGTATCATCATTATCATAAATGGACAATGCCTTTTTATACATTATGCTTGCTTGTTCATAATTCCCCTTTGACACATAATAATCTCCATAAGAATCATGAGCAATAAAACTATCAGGGTGATATGTAATGTTCTGTAAGAGAAAATGCTCAGCAAGAGGAAGATTATTCATATATTGAGAGTTTATTGCAAATACATATAAAGTGTTTTCTGTTGGAGTTACCTTATATCCCATTCTTTCTGAAACATTCTTGTAATGATTTTCTATCTTATTTACAATTGACATTGTAGTATCTGTATAGTCAGATTTTGTAAGGGATAAATTATAGAAATCGAAAACAAAATGCAGTGCATCATAAGTTGCAATGAGTGGTATTGAGCCGTGATTTTCATTTTGATAATACTTAACCATATAGTTAAGATTATTTTGAGAATACTTGTTTAAGATGTCTGAAAATTCCAGATTAGATCGGATAGGAAGTGTTTTTCTGGAATTGTCCTTTTTTACTGTTGCTGTATCAATGCCTTTATCCATTGTGTTTGCTATTGCAAGAAATAAGCTTTTATTAAAGAACTCATTTTTGGATAAAGCAGTATTGGTTTCTCTTAAAGAACTTTGATTATTCCACCACATGCTGGGGTCAATAGCAACAAAAGAATTGAATAATTCAGTGTGATTTATAAGTGTGTTTATTACGGTCAATCCGCCTAAGGAATGCCCTACGATCATTCTGTATGGTTCAACAGGGTATAGAGAATCAATATGAGGAATTAACTCATTTTCGATAAAAGAAATAAATTTTTCGTTTCCTCCGGACTTCTCACTGTACATACTGTCGCAGCTAGGGGTCATATCTCGGTATCTGTCTGTACTGGGAATACCGACAACTATCATTTCGGGACAAATAGTATTTCCATTTGTATAACTTAAATGCTGTAACAGGCCAACTACAGAGACAAAATGCCAGTCTCCGTCTAAAAGGTAAAGTACTGGATAATTCTTTTTTGATGTCATGCCATTAGTTACATTATGTGGCACATATACCCAAATATCTCGCTTCTCATTTAGAATTTTAGAATTGATACTGTCAATAACACCAATTTCAATTTTTTTTGATTGGGCATATGTAAATGTGGTAATAACGGATATAAATATTATTGTAAACAGATTCCTCATTTTCTACAAATTTTCCCTTGAATGATCACGCAAAGTTATAATAATTCTGCACATTGCCGGGACTATATTACAGTACTATTAACTTTTCGTCTTCATCTCTTCTGGTAATCACTCTTATTCACTCTTCTCGCTAAGTTCCAGCCAACGCAGTTCCTTTTCGTCAATAAGTTTAAAAATTTCCGAAAGGCGTTTGGATTTTGAAGCAAGCTCATGAGGAGGAACAGTACCTGAATTAAGTGTATTTTCGGTTTCGTGCTTTTCAGCATTAAGCTGTTCGAGTTCTTTTTCTAAAGTTTCCTTTTCACGCTTTTCCTTGTATGAGAGTCTGGCGGAATAATCGTTACGTATCGTAACAGGTTCTTCCTTTTTTACGGTTGCTTTTTTTGCAGCAGCTTTCTCAAGGCGTTCTTCTTCCTTTTTCAGGTCATAGTAGTCGCTGTAGTTTCCTGGATAGTCTTTTATTATTCCTTTACCCTTGAATACGAAAATATGGTCGGATATTTTGTCGAGAAAAAACCTGTCGTGCGAGACTGCAAGTACACAACCCGGGAAAGATGCCAGATAATTCTCCAGAACCTGAAGGGTCATTATATCAAGATTGTTTGTGGGTTCGTCAAGGATCAGGAAGTTTGGATTCTTCATCAGTACTGTAACAAGATAAAGTCTGCGAAGTTCTCCACCACTCAATTTGTATCCGAACTGCTGCTGCATTGGTGGCGGAAAAAGAAAATAGGTCAGGAATTGTGTGACTGAGAGTTTTGATCCATCTGCAAGAGTAACCACTTCAGCTACTCCCCTTACTATGTCTATCACTTTTTTCTGTAGGTCGAAATTAGGTTCTTCCTGTTTATAATATCCTATTACAACAGTCTCGCCAAACTCGAATTTTCCTGAATCAGACTCTACCTCACCTGCAATAATATTCATCAGAGTTGTCTTGCCGCAGCCGTTCGGCCCGGCAACACCGACCTTTTCGAGACGTCGGAAAATGTATGTGAAATCCTTAATCAGGACATTGTCACCGTATGCTTTATTGAGGTATGCAATTTCAAGTATCTTTTTCCCAAGTCTTGCAGACGAAATATTGATCCTTATCTTTTCATCGTATTTTTTCTGGTTGGCTCTTTCTTCGAGATCGTAGAACGAATCTATCCTTGCTTTTGCCTTTGTCGTCCGTGCTTTGGGCATCCGGCGCATCCATTCTAGCTCTCTGCGGAGCAGGTTGCGTGCCTTTTCAACTTCGGCGTTAAAGTTGTCCATCCTCTCATCCCGCTTTTCGAGAAAATAAGTGTAATTGCCTTTGTAAGTATATAGATTCCTACTGTCGAGTTCAATGATCTCGTTACAAACGCGGTCGAGAAAATAACGGTCGTGGGTTACCATCAGCAGTGTTTCGCACTGATTGTTCAGAAAGTCCTCGAGCCATTCTATCATGTCGAGGTCAAGGTGATTTGTTGGTTCATCCAGAATAAGCAGGTCCGGTTTCTGAACTATAACCGATGCGAGTGCCACACGTTTTTTCTGTCCACCTGAAAGTGTATCTATTCTTGCGTCCGGAATGTTAATGTCAAGATTTCCAAGAATTTGTTTTACGCGTATCTCTATGTCCCAGGCTCCTGCAGCATCCAGCTTGGCTGAAAGATCTGAAATTGCCGTTTGGTCGTGTTTTTCTACCGCTTTTTCGTAATCGTAAATCAGTTGCCTGACATCTGAAAAAGATGCAAGCACTGACTCGAATACTGTGGATGAAGGATCAAGTTCCGGGTCCTGCGGAAGGTACCCTATCCTGAGGTCGTTACGTGTAACAATTTTTCCTGTATCAGGTTTGTCTATCCCGGCTATGATATTAAGAAGCGTTGTTTTTCCGGCACCATTCCTCGCAAGCAGAGCAGTCTTGCGCCCAAGGGGAATGCTAAGCGAAACGCTTTCGAAAAGAACAAGGTCGCCAAAAGACTTGGATATATTTTCAGCCTGCAACAGATCGTACATAATTTTTATAAAAGTGTTGCAAAGATAGTTCTTTAGATGGACAGTAAAAATGTTGATCAAGCAAAAATCCGCAGCCAAGACCTTAGCCCACGACGCATCTTGCTGTTAGCCATTGGCCATTAGCTCTTGGCTTGCTGTGAAATTAGCCAATATCTTTCCCTATCCGACTTCCCCGGTATGATCAGCGTTATAGTGCAACCCTATGCTGTCCCTGCGTTTTTTTGCCATTGTAATAATAAGGTAGCCTATGTTAATCATATTCCTCAGTTCGCAGATCTTTTGCGAAAGTTTTGACTTTTTGTAGAAAAGCTCGCTTTCGCCGTTAATAATAAACAGTCTGTTCAAGGCTCTTTCAAGTCTTTCGTCAGTTCTTACAATACCTACATAGTTTGTCATAAGCTGCTGAACCTCGCGCATGTTTTGTGAGATGAATATTTTTTCGTGTGGCTGGGTAACCCCGGATTCGTTCCAGGTAGGGACTTTCTCGTTAAGTTTATATTCACCGGCAGTTTTCAAAGTATGTTTTGCAGCCCTGTCGGCGAATACAACAGCTTCGAGAAGAGAGTTTGAGGCAAGTCTGTTTGCCCCGTGCAGCCCTGTACTTGCACATTCTCCTGCAGCATAAAGCCTTCTGATATTGGTATGACCATTTATATCAACTTTAATTCCACCGCAGATGTAATGTGCTGCAGGAACAACAGGAATTGGTGATGTGGTTATATCAATATTAAGCGATGAACATTTGTTATAAATATTAGGAAATTCTCTTTTTAAAATATCAGCCCCTATATGTTCTGCATGGAGGTTAACGAAATCATCACCTGATTTTTTTAACTCGTGATCTATAGCTCTTGCAACAATATCGCGAGGGGCCATCGATCCTCTTTCGTCATAATACGACATGAATTCGCTGCCGTCCTGTGTCTTCAGTACTGCACCTTTACCTCGCATGGCTTCAGTAATAAGAAAAGATGGTCTTTCAACCGGATTATAAAGAGAAGTGGGATGAAACTGAACAAATTCCATATTCTCTACAATTCCCTTAGCTCTGTGAGCCATTGCGATCCCGTCTCCGGTTGCAATGGCGGGATTTGTTGTAGCGAGATATACATTTCCGATACCTCCGGTAGAAAGCATTGTTGTTTTTGAGAGTATATGATATATCTGTCCTGTTTTGTTGTCCTGAATATAAGCTCCGTAACACTCAATATCTTTTCTTCTTCTTGTAACCTCTTCACCAAGGTGATGCTGAGTGATTAGGTCTATTGCAAAACTGTTTTCGAGTACAGTTATATTTGGATGTTGCTTAACCTGATGTATTAACGCTCTTTGAATCTCGGCTCCAGTCTTATCTTTAAAATGAAAGATCCTGTGTTCGGTATGACCACCTTCGCGGGCAAGGTTAAAAGATCCATCGTTGTTCCTGTCGAATAAAACACCCCAGCTTATAAGTTCCTTAATAAGTGCGGGACCCTCGGAAACCACGATCTTTACAACTTCGGGATTGCAAAGTCCCCTTCCTGCTTTTACTGTATCTTCGAAATGTTTATCTGGGGTATCTCCGTTTAACGAAACTGCAGCAATGCCTCCCTGTGCAAGGTTGGTGTTGCTCTCATTTAAAACACTCTTTGTTGTGATCACAACTTTTCCTTCTGCAGCAACCTTAAGTGCATAAGTAAGTCCGGCGATCCCGGAACCAATAACAAGAAAATCCGTTTTCATACACCCATTCATAGCACAAAGTTAAATTGTTTTACACTCTAAAAAAAATATCCGGTAATATTCGGAGCCACTAAAAATATAGTTATTCAAATGAATATTTTGTTTTTCTGTATTACAGTATCATAAATTATAAATTAATTAAAATTTCTGCATAATGAGCTATAACTGTGTTATTTTTCCAAAACATTTATTATTATTGCAGTAAATATTCGTTTTTGAAAGCAATATTTTTCATACTGGCTGTGTCTGTCTCTTTTGCTTCATTCGCAGAGAAGGCAGATAGCATTTTGGCACTGATAAGCAAAGGTACAACAGACAGTGTCAGAATACGTATGCTTATTGAAGCCGGAGATGCGTATGAGATATCAAATCCCGACAGTCAGCTTGTTTTATATACAGAAGCCGAAAAATTGTCACTTTCATTGGCAGAGAATGATTACCGTTACAAGTCTCTTTATTCGAAAGCTCTGAATTCCAAGGGAGTTTTTTATTCAGGCAGCGGAGATGTCGAGAAAGGTATGGGCTATTTTAACCTTTCTCTTATTGCTGCAAAGGATCTTATGGAAATGAGTGACCCGGCAGCGATTAAAGAAGGGCAGGAAAATGTTGCAGCAGCTTTGCTGAATCTCGGCAATATTCACTACATGAAAAGCGACTACTCAGGCGCTGTCAATGATTTCCTTGCAGCTCTTTGCATAAAAAAACAAATGGACGACAACAATGGGATTGCTCTGTGTATAAATAATATCGGTCTTGTATATATGGCTCAGGGTCTTTATGAAAGGGCGATGGTCAATTTTCAGGATGCAATTGACAGATGGAGCAGTCTTATTGGCGGGGGAGATAAAAAATCGTCTGACGAGATAAGTAAAAGGATTAGCATGGGCTATCTGAATCTGGGAATTATCCAGCGTAATCTCAAGAACTACGAGGATGCAATCGATTATTACCAGAAAGCCCTTGATATCAGGAAAAAACTTAATGACCCGCGTTCTCTAAGTGAATGCTACATGAATATGGGTATTGCATACAGACATCTGGGAGAATACGATAAAGCTTTTTTGTATTACGATAAAGCTTTATACGTTTTCGAAAAGCTGGGTGATAAAAAGGCAATAATGCGTACAAATAATAATATTGGTGTTTTACTTGTTCAGAACAAAGAGTGGGCAAAAGCAATAGGATATTACGACACTGCTATGAAAATTGCTGTAGAGTCGGGGGATCGTAAAGCCGTCGCAAATATCAGCAATAATATTTCTGAATTATATTTGAATCAAAAGGAATATGCACTTGCTCTAAAGATGGGCCTTCGTGCTCTTGAGATTTCAGATTCTGTTGGAAGTCTTCCTGAAAAGGTAAGGGCATATTATCAGCTTATGGAAAGCTACGCTGCAACTGGTAATTTCAGGGAAGCGTATGCAAATGCAAAAAATCACATTAGCTTTCTTGATTCTTTACAAAGCACTGAGAAGGTGAAGTTCATGGAAGAGATGGACACAAAGTATCAGGCTGAAAAAAAACAACAGGAGATTGAAAAGCAAAAACTTGTAATACGAAAGAACGATGAAGAGATAAAACGGAAAGATGCCGAGACTGCATTTCAACGAACAATTTTGATATCTCTTTCTGCTGGGATCATTCTTCTTCTTGTCCTTGCATGGATTATTTACCGGAGTTATGTGAACAAGAAAAGATCGCACAAGGAGATATCCCAGAAAAACACACAGCTCGAACAGGCAAATACCGAAATTCAGGCTCAGAGGGACGAGATTGAGGCCCAGCGGGATTCAATCCACAACCAGAAAAAGCATATTCAAAAAATACTCGACGAGCACATTGATAGTATCAGATATGCACAGAGAATTCAGAAAGCGCTTATTCCTGCCCACGATATCCTCGATGAAGTTATGCTCGATCTGAATAAATGTGTTTCTGAGTATGCAGTTTATTTCAAAC
>Ga0074195_1003363_pt1 | contig 15280 bp, 14 predicted proteins | sample EPASupsiteHSE623_FD_64525 | JGI IMG/M metagenome (GOLD analysis project Ga0074195, IMG submission 64525) | Bioremediated contaminated groundwater from EPA Superfund site, New Mexico - Sample HSE6-23 | ecosystem: Environmental > Aquatic > Deep subsurface > Groundwater > Contaminated ...
AGATATAGAACGATACTGGAAGGTAAGGCTGGAATCAGACTGCCCGCCTGATGTCATATGGATATGCGACCGTCGATAACCAGACGCATCCGCACTCATAACATTTTTATAATAGACAGGCAACGCTTTGCCTATGGGATTTGTCGACCACACTATCCTGATGTTCAGAAAAATAGTGTATTCTCACCTGCCTTTCACATACAAGCACCTCTCACAAGAGAGGATGCACAAGACGACATTCTACATCATGTTCCTCATCGCCCTCTCACTAGTTCTCATGTGCGCGGCATCGATCCCGCAGCTGATGGGATTGCCAGGGTTCTTCCAAGAACAGCTAGGCAAGTTCGAGACATTCAAACTAGACGGAGAAGTCAAACAGAGCGACCCGATATACTTCCCAGAAGACAATCCCCAGATAGTCATAGACGCTTCTGGAAAAGAGCCATACGGCAATGAACTGTTCATGCTAACATCCGATTATCTATACTTCCACCTGACATCAAAACCCAAGCGCGTCAAGGTGTCCAATCTGCTTGCGCCATTGAGCCATGAATCCGAGATATCCAAGATAATCCTCGCGGTGATATTGTTCCTAGCGCCTAGCGTGCTGTTCTTCACATACTTCTTCCTGCTCCTCAAATACGCGCTGATAATCGGGATATCCTCGGTGCTCTTATTCTCAATAGTCCGAGTGATGCTGTTGATCAAGATATCATTCCGACGCACTTTCAACATAGCGGCATACGCCGCGACACCGATGATCCTAGTGGAAATAATCTCGATCCCATTCAACCCAAAATACCTGTTCCCGCTCTTCCGATATTTCGGGCTGACACTCTACGCGACAACCACCCTGGTATACCTAATCTTTTTAGTGTCCGGGTTCCTGCTCGTCGAAGACGGCGTGGTCCAAGGATTCGTCGAAGAAGACAGCAAAGATGAGCCACTGCCAAGGATAGGCGGAAAATAAACAGCCCATCTAGCGCAAGGTGAATGACATGGTGGATGAACAAACCAAGAGAGTCTGGGAATCACTTGCCTGGTCAGAGATAGACACAGACCTAGCGATACTCTCTAAGAAAGTGCCAGAACTGGGCAATCCACAAGTAGAACTAGCGATGATAAAATCCGTGTCATCGATCAAGACCGGGATGCGGCCATTCGCATTCAAATGGTCAAAGACAGAACCGGGGATATGCGAAGGCATAATGATCCCCAACTACATCCTCAGCAACAGATTCGCGAGAAAACAATCATCATGGCTCATAGCAGGATTCCTGCACGCCGCCCTGCGGCTCGGAAAGCAAGGCCCGAAAAGATGGAAGAAGATCTGCCGCGCAGGAGGCATAGCAGGATTCCTATTCCCGAAACTGAGACAAGCGATATCTATCAACAGGCTAGAACCTGACGCGCTCCTAATACTCGCCGCAGGAGGCAAGCTTGAATGGACCCGCCTGAAAGTCCCAGGGATACACCACTGGACCGCAAGAGTCCGGCATAAAGACATCGACGAAGCCAAATGGCTCGGCGATTCCGCGAAGACTGCCAAGGCAGAAGTAAAGAGGCACCCAATCAAAGGCCAGCTCATATTCGAGATGGCTATCGAGCAGGCGATCGATGAATGCAAACGCATGGCCACTCATTTCAAGAAAACAGGCAAAGACGGCGAATGTCTAGGGATCGCTTCCGCGCTTGAATCATACCTGCGCGAGATGAGATCCACAAAACACGCCAAAAAGCCATCAAAGATGCGCAGCAAGACAGAAACCAAGATATGGTCCATGATAGACGCAGGCAAGACCACCCAATCAGACGCCATGGACACCCTGGATCTCGTCGAGGAATCCCTCAAGGGGATGATGTGGGCAGCACAGCCGATCCCGGTGTGATTCGGGGAAGGGTGCCAACTGAAAAACATAGACAATTAGCAATATCCTCCGAATACCCCCCCATAATTTATATACCTCTCGAGATCACTAGCGGGATAATGGACCCAGGAACATTAGAAAACGTCGTTAAAGGATTAGAGGCATGCGGCATCATACTTGGTGCATCAGCTGTCTTAACTGCCGCAAACCTTGGCGTCTCGATATGCCTCATAAAATATTTTGAGAGAAGAGATCTAGTCGATCTGTTGATGCCCGCATACACAAACGGCCACCTGACCCAAAGACCTAATACCTTCAATATATACGAGATGACTGATCCGAAAACCGCCCATCTCTACCAAAATGAACCATCCCGGATATCACGCTGACCCTGAAACGATCCTAAACTCTGTCCTTTTCTGTAATATATCTCACTCTAACCCCGGAACCATCAGCTAACCGAAAAAGATACCTCTGGCCCCCCAGCTGTTTAGGAGCATCCACCGATCCTAGCGCTTCTTTGAAAACAGGAATCCTCGCGATGGCATAATCCTCGCTTCCACCCGGCCCGTTCTTATGGAAAACGTATGAATAAGAGTCGACCAAATCGAGCAGAACAACACCTGACTCTCTAGCGATCCCACTAACTCGAACCGTCGTTTGACCGCAACAATCAGTATTGCCCATCACCTGAGAAAAAATAAGACCTGCTCTTTGCTGTAATGTCAACGAATGAAAATCATGCTCTCGCCCATACCGATCCATCAATCGTGAGAGATTATCATCCATGAAACTGTAGAACCCAATCGAGACTTAAAACTATTGAATCCCACTCGAACTTGCAACAACCCTAGTGACTTAACCAACTGCCAAGATGAATCGCGCCAAATAATGCCAAGCATCATTGGATGGGATGAGAATGACCCTTAAGAAAATCTTCAAGATCCTGCTTTCCAACCTGGCTGCGATGATCCGGACCAATCAGCTCATATGTAAAACACATCTCGCGTATCCTGCTCACGGTTCTTCCGCCCAAATTTTCATCATATCTCGATGTTATGGTCCTACGGTTGGATCCTTCTCCTTCGCTGTAGGCAGAAACAATGTTGAACTGATGCTCTAACGATATGTTGCTGTTCATAAACATTCCAAACTTTGCCTGATTGTACCTTGTTTCAATTAGCTGTCTAAAAAAATTCGCGCAACCGATATGATCCTTGATGAAAACCTCTTCCAAAAACAGATATGGCACACTGTTGACCATTTCACCCATGTTCTTTGGCCATTCTGGCCTTCTGAACGCTATGGAGTTTTGGTCGACCACAATCTGATAGAGATCCAGCAGATTGAAAAACATAACATTGTCAGGCTCTTTTTTATGTAATTCTTTTGCAAGAGCGGAACATAGATGCGTTTTGCCAGTGCCAAATGACCCCCATAGGAATAATCCCTTCCTAGGGTCCTCGGCGAGCCTGGCGACTAGCCTTAGCGCCACCTCCTGTGATTCACTTTGGGGTTCATAATTCTCAAGAGTGCTATCTTTGTGCTTTTCTGGAATATTGAAGAGAGATACCATGGAGTTCTGAACCAATAAAAGCTTATAAACTTTATCACACAACCGGCTCTGGTGAAAATCTCCGCAGTCCGCCAGCTGCAAAACACCAAACCCCCATCTAAGAAGAGGCTGGCTCCCCGTATGGGATACAATCAAGGCAGAGCCTTGATGTGCATTCGGGCTTTGCCCGAATTGCCTCCCCCGCCTACGCCTGCGATCCAATTCTCGAAGGTGTTTTGCCTGAATGAGGCTGAAGCCTCAAGCACCTCTCGACTTCGTCTTCGAGGTGAGGCTGGCGGACTCTTTCACCGGAGCCCACACAACCGAAAGAATAATAACGCTCATCTGGAATCAATATGGCATGGAAGCGTCACAAGCAGAAAGAGTGAGCCAACTCGCCAAATCACTATACAACAACAGACTAGCTGGAAGCATGGACGACGCAACCAAGATGGCAGAGAGCATACTATCCAGGACGGCAGCAGGCGAAGCCAGATCGATGCAAGAGATGAACAAAGAATCGCCTGCAGTCGTGACATCCAACGACGCAGCAGGAGTGAAACATAATCCTGCGGTGAGCCACAAACCCCAAGAGAAATCCGAGACTGTCTCTCCTAAAAAGATCGGATCAGACACGACAAAACTCGACTCATTGAGAACGATAGTCTCAGAAGAGGAAGATCGGATCGCCGGCCTAAGAGCAGAGCTAGATTCTATCAAAGAAAGCTCCAAAGTATCAGATTCATCCATCTCAGGAGTCGATTCCGAAGTCGAGAAACTGGCACGCGACATCGACAAGGCAAAGCAGGACATATCCGAGATCCACCAGCACATCAGAGACCTCGAAGACATCAAACGGGAGATAAAACAAGCAGAAGAATCCCAAGAACAGGCCGACGAGATGGCAGAAGAAGCCGAGATCATCAAGGAAAGGGCCGAAGAGTGGACGCCTCGCGAAAGCGGCGATGAGTAATCAGCGCCCATCCCAGATGACCACCTCAAATCCTCAAGATATAAAAGCAACCAGTGAAGCTCTTAGGACATGGCATTAGACGGATGGATGTTCTTAGGATTCATCATGGCACTTGGCATCCTGGCTTACGTCCATCGCCACAAACTCGCCACACAAAAGATAGTCGGCAACTTCATCTACATCACCATGTACCGATCCAAAGTAGGGATCGACGCGATGAAATCGATAGCAACGAAATTCGCGGCACCCATCAGGCTCGCCACACCATTCATAATAGGACTAGGATTCCTAGGCATGGCCCTTGTCAGCATCGAGATAGTCGCAGGTCTATATAGCCTGATAATGAACCCTGCCACCTCCGCTGGAGTCGCTCTAGTGCTGCCGATCAAAGCGAAAGGCGTGTTCTTCGTGCCTTTCGTATACTGGATAATCTCGATATTCGTCGTCGTCGTCGTGCATGAAGGAGCGCACGGGATACTGGCGGCAGCCAACAAGATACGGATAAAATCCTCAGGACTCGCCGCGCTATCGATACTCGTCCCGATCGTGCCAGCAGCGTTCGTCGAGCCCGATGAGAAAGCCCTCCAGAAGAGCCCCGCCAAATCACAATTAGGCGTGTTGGCAGCAGGACCTATGGCGAACATAATGCTAGCGATAATCCTGTTTGGAGCCCTAGTCGGCATCACAAACCCCCTTGTAGACTCCGCTTACCAGAAAGACGGTCTGCTCATCACAAGCCTGGCTGAAGACAAGACCCTGCCCGCGCACACATCAGGGCTGACCGCGGGGATGATAATCAAATCAGTCGAAGGGAAAACCATCGAAGACCTGACCGGATTCCAATCGATATACACGACCAAGAAGCCCGGAGACCAGATAGCAATGGTCGTCCAAGAGAAAGCAGGCTCAGACAAGATGATGACCCTCACCGCTACACTCGCAGAGAACAAAGACAAGAAAGGCGAACCCTATCTCGGAGTGTTCTTCGACCAAGCAAAACATGCTATCATAGATTCCTGGTGGGTGCCGGTCATCGAATGGATCAACCAGCTCATTGTATGGGTCGCGGCGATGAACTTCGGCGTCGGCCTATTCAACTTGCTCCCTCTAGGGATAGTCGATGGAGGGCGGATGCTGCACGTAGCACTCCATAGACTCCTCAAAGAAAAACACGCAAACTATACCTGGGTTGCGGTGAGCGGATTCTTCTTCTTCGCAGTAGTAGGCAGCCTCGTCATAAGCATGATCAAAGGATAGTCTTCTCGTCGAAGCCTTTAAATACCCAATAACCGGATTCCGCATGCATGCCAGATGAAAGTATATCCTCCGAGCTGATCGGACTATTATTAGTGTCTCTATTGTTGTTCGGAGCATCATTAGGGGCAAGCGGGACGATTCCGACAGGAAATGCAGCCGCAGCGGTCTCTCTCGAAACACAAGAAAGCCAGACAGGCACAGTGCGGGTGATAGTGACCCCCAAAAGCCCACAATCAAATGTACTCTCAAGACAGATGCCTGGAATCGATATAAGACATGAATTCGGAGACCGATTCAGCGCAGAAGTGTCCACAAATCAGATACCCTATCTCAAGACCCTCGCTGATGTGGAAGAGTCAGGAAAACTCGACCTTCACGCGATCCCCCACCTTGAGACCTCCTCATTCAACCGAGAATGCGGGAACAAGATATGCGACATGGATGAGATCAAGAACTGCCCGCGGGATTGCGGAGCTTTCAGGATAAGAACCTGCACGCCGACCAGACAGATCGGCTACAATGTTGAACAATCAGGCGGAGGGAACCCTGAAGACGGAAGAGGAATCAACGTCGCAATCCTCGACACCGGAGCGCAGAAAGAACATCTCGATATCAAGACAAACATCAAGATGTGCGTCGACACGACCGGAATCGGTGTCCGCAACGGTTGCGAAGACCAAGATAGCGTAGGCCACGGCACCCACACCGCCGGGATAATCGGCGCCAACGGAGGAGCTGACGGAGAAGGGATGTTCGGAATCGCGCCGGCAGCTAACCTGCTCATCGTCAAGTCTTGCGTCTCAAAACAATGCTATGCTGATGATCTCGCAGAAGGGATAAACTACGCCGCTTCTAGAGGAGCAAACATAATATTCATACCTGCAGGGAGCATAAAAGAGGAGACCCTCGTCTCTGAAAACATCAAAAAATACCCTCAGATCCTTTTCGTAGCCTCGGCTGGAAATTCAGGTCCGGGGGCAGGCACCATACAATATCCCGCAGCTCTCCCTGAGGTCGTAGCCGTAGCCGCATCCGGCCCTGATGGGCGCGGAGCATGGTTCTCTTCAAGAGGGCGGGATGATCGATCAAGCGAATTCGTCTCTGAAGGCGAGATCGAGCTAACCGCCGGAGGATTGAACATCGAAAGCCTCAACACAGACGGATGTTATTCTTTCCTGTCTGGAACCTCCAATTCTGCCGCCACAGTCGCTGGCCTGGCAGCGAAGATATGGGCCATATCAGACGGTGACGCAGACGGGATCAGCGACGCGAATTCAGCAAGAAGATACCTGCTGAGGCAAGCCAAAGACATCACTATCTCTGATGGTGGAGGCTCTCGAGCAGGGTTCGATCCTGCCACTGGTTATGGCAACGCAAACGATCCCTGAATCCAGCAAGATCGTCTTTTCGTATCCGATGAGTCATTACGATAGTATATAATATAGTAAACTCTCTCTTTGATAGTGGGAGAAAACTGGATCAGCGGGATGAACGGGGATCCTGCTTATCGACGGTAAAATATGGGGATAAATGGCAAATCCTCATTTTGTCTCTCACATACAGTAGTAACTTCCAATACCTTTTTATACTACTACTGAATACTCACAAAAACGAGGAAATGATAGAAAACGGGCGCAGAGCTTGAATCGGCTGCCCTAAAAAAAGAACAAAGCATAATCACCACTGGGGGTGTCCCTAATATGAACAAAATAGCAATATTCAGCGTCTTGGCGGCAATCATGCTAATCGTGACAGCCACCTCGGCAGCAGCTCTGAGCGTGTCTCCAAGTCCGCTCACAGTAGGCGACAGGAACACGCGCGCGTCGAACTCGGCTAGCTACGTCGAAGACGGCAAGAACGCCTACGTCACAGGAACGATAACAGTCACAAACGACGGAAACGAGACCCTGAACAACCTCAGGATCGGAACCGTCGTCCCGAAGCTCGGATTCTCAACAACCGATGTCAACGTCAACGCCACGTTCTCTGCGACAACCCTCGCGGTGAACGCGTCGACCACAGCGACGATCTCGGTCCGGATCCCAGACAAACTGGATGCAGTACTCTCATCGACCTTGCAGGAAGCCGCATTCAACGTGGCCGACTACAATGTCCTTGGGACTGGAGCCACTTCGGGAAACACCGTAACAGTGACACCCCAGATATTCGCCCAGAGACGCAACCAGCTCACAATCAAAGAGATCGAAGTCTGCGTAAACGACAGATGCAAGACCGTCAAAGACGGTGGAAACATCGAGAACATCAGGCCAGGCGACCAGATGAGCGCCAAGGTCGTCATCGAGAACAGATACTCGACTAGCGACCGCGAGGATCTCGACATAGAAGATGCCGACCTCGAGCTTGAGATAGACGACAGCGACTTCGACCTCTCAGAGAGGGAGACCCTCAGCTCGATCTCCGCCAACGGAGAGACCGAAGAGAGTTTCGACTTCGATGTCAACGATGATGTCCGCGATGGAACCTACAAGATGACCGCAAAGGTCTACGGACGCGATGAACTCGGCGCCTTTATGGGAGACGAGCTTGAAGTCCGCCTCAAGGTACAGCGCGACTCCCATGACATAGAGATCCGCAGCGCGACAGTCTCGCCAGGCACATATGCGTGCAGCGCTACCACAGTCGCAGCCAGGACAGGACGCGTCACAATCTCAGCGACCAACATCGGACGCCAGGATGAAAACAAAGTCGCATTTGAAATATCATCCCCCGAGTTGGGCATAAAAGAGCGCGTCGAAACACTCAGCATGGATCGTGACGACTCACGCACAGAGAGTCTGACATTCACACTGCCTGACACAGCGAAACCCGGGACATATCAGCTAGCGGTAAAGTCGTTCTTCGACAACACCGCCCAGTCTGATGCAGCCCAGGTCCCGATAGTGATCAGCGAGTGCACAGGAACAAGCACCTCAACAAGCACGACAGGAAGCAGCTCGACAACCAGCACAACTGGATCGTCTAGCGGCACCCAAAGCAGCTCGACAGCGAGTGACTCAAACGCAGCAGTCAACCAGGCCTTGATGGCCCAGATAGCCGCTTTGCAGAACCAGGTCACCGACTTGAGGAACCAACCGTCTCAGACAGCGCAGACAGTGCCCACGACAACCGTCCGAAGCACCACAAGCACACCGACGAAGTCCACAGCCCTTCCATGGGTCAGCGGATTCGCCAACAGCGGCTTGTACATCGCGCTGCTCTCAGGAGTGATCGTGCTGATCATAATCGTCCTGATCGCGCTGATAATCAAGTTCCTCGCTCCGAGACCGTGAGCGAGAACCTGATATTTTTTCTTTTCATCTTTTCCTTTCATTTTCCTTTCATATTCTATATTCTTGAGCGATAGAGCCAACTCCATACTTCCGAAAACTTAGAAGATCTTCCGGCCTGATGGGCTGAAACTCGGAATATCCGATCAACTAGCGAAGCTTTTCCGCCTGGATTGAAAGATCAACGGAAATAATGGCGAAATCCATTTCTTAACCACCTGCCTCCAAAACGCGAGGTGAAACAATGAAAACAATAAACACAAACAAACAGAAATCAGTATATCGACGACAATTGAAAATATTGCTTGAAGGGCTTGCTGGATTGATCATCCTATTGACAGTAGTCTCAGCGGCCAGGGCACAAGGGCACATATCGCAAGTGCTGTATGACCCCCAAGGGACACAGACTGGCGGTGAATTCGTATTATTGGAGAATAAAGGGGATTCTATTGTCCAGATAGGGGGATGGGCTCTGGCCACCGGCGCTTCAATGAGGGATGTAGTATTCCCAGTTGGAACGAAAATCGACGCAGGCAGCACTCTCCTTGTGGCTGATAAAGGATGGAACGAGTCGCGTGACAATTCGACTTGGCCCGGCGCAGACCTAGAAGACGTGATGACCCTCGCCAGCGTTAATTCCGGCGTAGCCTTGATGATGAATGAAACCGTGATAGATGCTGTAGGGTGGGGTAATGTGACCAACGGCTTGCTATTCAAAGGCAATGCTTCGGCTCCAGCCTTGAAAGGGCAATCCTTGAGGCGAATATCATACATCGGATCCAATGATGCGGATTTCGTCGCTGGATACCCTCAATTCGCGCTAAGCGGACCGATAGGGGGAGTTGAGATAACTATCAATGTGATCGAACCAGAGAATCCTCCGGGGCTCACTTTAGTGACTGAAGATGATGATCCCTCCACTGGAACACAATTGATACCATTCCCTGGGATGACTCGAAAAGTCACTGTCAACGTGACAATTACCGGGATGACTCTGGATGATGTCCTAATCGATCATTGGGGTTTGAACACCACCCTCCTCAAGCAGAGCGGGGCAAATAACACCTTCAGAGGAGAGATAGATCTTCCTTACCGGCTGATCCCCGGGACGTACACTATACGTGCAGACGGAAGGCGGAGCGGAACAGTAGTATCCTCCGCTTCAATAACTGCACAAATCAAACCTGTAGTCTCTGTAAGCCTAGACAGCGTATCACTCCCATTCGGCGAAGTGATCGCAGGATCCAACCAGGTGATACTGGGCGATGAGAACATATCGACTACTGACCGGCCGACCATCTGGAACTCTGGGAATGTCCCTGCAGGCATAACCATGACCGGATCGGATCTTGATGGGCCATCATCTGGGATTCCAGCCGCGAACATACAAGCCACATTGCGACGGTCTAGCGAAGCGATCGACACGATCGGGCTGAGCCGATCACCTCAAGAGCTTGGAGTGATACTTGAGGTCGGAGCGCTAGCTGCATTAGATCTGTCTATCCAGATCCCTCGATCGCAAGCAGGGAAATATTCAGGGAGGATCTGGCTGGTCGCGACAGGGGGTGAATGAAGATGCGCCCTATCTTAGTCTTCCTATTCGCTGTTGCACTGTCATGCGGGATATCTAACGCGATCGGACTCGGTGTATCTCCACCCTCACTTGAACTCGAGGAGGGTCTTGGCAGATTGACACTTTTCAACCCGGGCGACAAGCCGATCCGGTTCGGGATCGAGTTAGAAGGCGAGATGGCTGCGCGGCCATCTGACGGGACGATCGCGCCGAAACGCTCAGCGAGCGTGATAATCACCGGAGAAGGTAATGGAGTAGCACGCGTCCTAGCTGATGGCGCGGGGAACACCGGAGGCATGGCGATGCCTGCGATATCCATCCCGATCAAAGAGCTAGACTGGGTTCCAGCTGATGAGACATCCATACTGATACCTGCGTTGATAGGGGCCACCTGCGCTGTAGTGATCGTGATAACTTCGATCGGGGTGATCCTGGTCCGAAAACAACACAATCATCCCCAACAGACCAAGACACCAGATAATGCTGAAAATCTAGTCATACATGAAGAATCACTGAGCTCTAATTGACCACATCATACATGGCGGTTTCTGAACTTGGTAGAACATGCTTTGTGTATCCAACATGATTGGCATTGAGTGATGGACTGATGTTTCACTCCGAAGCAAGGGTCATCCACAAGTTTGAATAGCTTCACTGCCATGTGCAAGATGAGTAAGCACACCTTCTATATAAAAGTTACTCAAAAAAACAGAGAATCACCGTCGGAAAAATCATAATATTTGTAACTTATTAGTGGTTAATTACTTCTTTCTCATTTCGTCACCGGATCGGCACGATATGTCAAAAAGGCGGGCGGACTGCCGGTCACAGAACCGGCAGCATGCTCGCTTCGCTCGCCGCCCGCCTATTTTGAGCATGCTCAGGATTCCACTTGTTTTGTGATTCTGGTCTGCAAAGCAGACCACCAGTCATAGACTGGTGGAATCCTGACATTTCAACGATGACTCCAGATTCTTGCAGAGCTTTCGAAGCTTCTCTTCATTGGAGACCATGCGCTCGCCACAGCAACCTGCTGCATACTTGATGTAATCATCATCCACTTTGATATCTTGAGATATCCCGAGAGGAATCGCCACTGCATCGGTGCCTATGACTTCGATCATCACCCGCCTCTCTGTCCCGATGATACCTGCACGCTTGAATCCGGAATCTCTGATAATGCAAAGGATCCTTTCCGCGCTTGAAAGATCCCTGCACGCGATATGGATGATCGCGGATTCCTGTTTGAGCCAGACTTCCCCTTCTTCGGAAGCTCTTACTGCCCTGATGATCTCTTGCGGATCCGCGCACGAGTGGGTGACATAAGGCCATTCCACCTGATCCTTGCGCCGACCTGGGGCCGCTGCCAGGACCATGACCCTCCCCGAACAAGAGCTAGTGGTGTAATAATCGGGATGTGAATTGATCACGTCCAATATAGGGGTGATGAGCGGGTCGACGCTGCCTTTCTTCGATTTGTCGATCGACGCGAACTTGCGCATAGCTTGCTCTTTCTCGTTATCAAAATGATCGATCGCCATCTCGATATCTAATCATATAGAAGATTAAAAACCTATCCAGCGCTCTGCGAGATGACCTTCTTCATCTCCGCAACAAATGAGGAAGCCCTGCGCTCGAATGAAGAGAACTTGGATCCGCTCACATCCTTTATGGATCGGTCGATTATGCCCTCTGAGATATCATATAACTCTTTCATCGTGGCGAGATGCGACTTGTCTATCAGCTTCTTTTTGACAAAGTGGGCTTCGACAAATCGAATAGTCTCTTTTGGAGACTCTGGAGCATATCCATATCTGATCAGGGCTGCGTGGGCAGCATCAAGGGAAGCCCAATACAGGTCGATCATCGCCTGCAAAACATGCCATCTGGAAGCCATCAATGTCTGCGGAGCGCGGATCATATACACCATCACATTGCCCTTGCTAGGCTTGATCTCTCCGGCATCCAACAAAGACTTGAACGGCTCAATGAAACCGGATCCTAGCAGAGGGATACCATCTCTTATCATGTTCACAGCGACAGGATCGCCGTTCAAGACGTACTCCCAAAACGCAGAGACCTTCAGAGTGTTGATATGCAGACGGCCTGACACTTTCGATGCCGCCTTCTCAGTTATGATCCTGTAAGCAGCGATCGTTTCATTGCTCATCGATCTGACCCCATCGTTAAGAAGGACAAGCACATCGATATCTCTCTCATAGATCTCTGTGGCCTTGCCGCGCGCTGAACTGCCAAAGAATACGACTTCCCTCAAGAGGCCTTTGAGCTGCGCAGAAAGCTCTTGAGCGAAGCGTCTTGCCAGCTCGAAGTCCTCTTTTGAGTACGGATGCAGATGCAACCGGTCTGTCGCAAATCCTCGCGCGTCCATAAAGGGTATCCTGGCAAACCTGCTTTTAAATGGTTTGTCACGACTTTAACGGGAGAACAAACACTTCAGGATTGGGCATGGCAAGTCTTAAATATGCGTTGGATATTTCATCCAACATCATGGGGGAAAAAGGCACAACCAAACAGAGGAAAGATCCCCCCTCTGGGATCAACAAAGCCGTGCTGGCAACGGAGGCTCCTGATAGGTCCAGAGATTCCGATATACCATCACATGGCGGCGCACCCAAAAGCGAAAACCGTCGCATAACTCTGGCTGAGGTCGTAGATCAGATCAAAAAACAGCAAGGTCAAAAAATCGCTCCAACCATAAAAGAATTAGAAGAACTGACCTCCAGTACGCAGAAAAATCCGATCCGCGAATCCTCCATGGGCCAAAGCTATCAACCATCTGCAGCGATAGGACCATATGGGGGGGTGATGATGGCTCGACTTGACCCCTACAAAAAAGACAACTGGTACAATCCATCTGAATCCAAGCAATCCGGCCCATCAGACCACACTCCCAATATCGGGCTCTCCTCCGATGAAGTAAAAGACATAATGGAAGACGCTAAGATGAAATCATGGGGACTTGGGGGGAATGGAAAACATCGGTCGCTGCACACGCAGCAAGTCTATGACGTCGTAAGATTCACCACCGCGAGCTTCGCGATGAACCAGATCATCTACAGATTGGCTTTGAATTGAGAGATCCAGTCCTGCGATGACTCATCGAAAACGGCATCTTGCTCATTCAAACGGCACGTCGCTCCACAGCTTGAAATCGTTGGACGGAGAGTAAGCTCCGACGATGAAGAATGGGGTGTAAGTCCTGCCAAAATACGCATTCCGGATCCCACCCCACTTGTAAGGAACAGATGTCATGCCCCTGCCCCCACTGTATGGGCTTGTCATAGTAGTCCCGAAATACTTCATAGCCTGCATGAATATCCTCTGCTGGCCGAACTGCTCCTCCGCGTGCCCTTCGCTCAAGACCGGGCCATCGAAGCCATACTTCTTGAAGATCTTGACAGCCTCAGCGATAGGAAATATACCTTGCCCAGGAGGGAGATGCTCATGCTCGCCAGTCATAGAGTCCACAGCCTGGATGGAACCGATAATCTTGTCCTTAGCGAGGTCTTCGACCTGCTCAAGATACCACTTATTGAATTCCTGGAGGCGCTTCTCTTCAGACTCGCCAGGAATCCTCCTGAAATTATTGATCCACATACCCATGTGCGAAGTATCAAAACAACCCTTGATGTGCTCGGCAGCCTTCTTCTGAGCGGTCTTGGCATCCATCCCGGCGTAATACGGATTCGGTTTGCCGTCCTCGAGGACTGGTCTTGACAGCATCTCAGCCATCTTATCACGCGATTTGAAGATCAGTTCCTTGAACTCCTTAGGGTGCCCTCCCCAGAAAGTCGGCCAGCCAATCTCCGGACCGACATAGATCGGACGCTCGGCATTCTTGTTCATCTGGGTCTCCTGCATGGCGAAGATCCCTGCCTGGGCGTAAGAATCGAACAACTTCTTCTTGGCATAATCATCGAGTGGCGTGACGTTCTTGAGGATGCGCTCCTGCTCTTCAGCAGTGGCCCGCTGACCTGCAGACAGGTTCTGGTGCTGCTCGATGCTGCGACGCAGCTCACGGATGCCTTCATCGATTATCTCGCTGGACTTCTTGAACTGCCTGGGGAGGATCCCTGGCGCGTACCTCTCGACATGCTGATGGACCTCCTTCATCAAGAGCATCCTTTCCTCATCGTTCTTGGCGTTCTTCTCAGCCTCGACAAAGTACGTCTTGGCCTTCTTGAGATCCTCGATGCCCTTGATCTCCTCCTCAATATTTTGGGAATACAACAGCTCATAACCCTTTGCGATAGACAGCTGGGAAGTGACTGTGGCCTTGAAGAAAGCCTCCTCGGGACGGACGATCTCATGCTCCTCCAACGGCCGGCCTTTCTCCTTCACTTTCTGCGCGTTCCATAGATCAGCCTCATCCTGGAAATCCTTCCAAGACCTCTCCCTGACCTCGAAGCGCTTCTCTTCCTTGTTGAACACCGGAACCCTCTTCTCGAGAATGACTAGGTGGTCCTCGTAATCGATGAAGTCACCCTTCCTCACCTGATTTCCATTCTCATCGGTATAATCCCTCTCTGATTTGAGCCAGACCGGGAACGGCACTTTCTGGTTCATCCTGATCTCCTGGATGACCTTGCCATTACGCTGGTCAACTAGGAACTTGGTGCCTTGTTCGCCTTCACCCTCGAACAGCTGGAATACCGGATGCCCTGTCTTGGGGTCTGTGCGGTTCCAGCGCGCGTCAAACACCGTCCTTGGGAACTCGGCGCTCCAGATATCAACACCACCCCCGCC
>Ga0074195_1003364_pt1 | contig 15278 bp, 17 predicted proteins | sample EPASupsiteHSE623_FD_64525 | JGI IMG/M metagenome (GOLD analysis project Ga0074195, IMG submission 64525) | Bioremediated contaminated groundwater from EPA Superfund site, New Mexico - Sample HSE6-23 | ecosystem: Environmental > Aquatic > Deep subsurface > Groundwater > Contaminated ...
AGAACTCAATCTCAGTTATCGACGCGATTCAGGGAGTTTTTAAAGGAAAGCCATTCATCCCATTGGGATCTTGGGTTGCTGCCTGAATTCGTAATGATTTAGACGGCATGGCTGAATAGTTACGAGTAAGGAACATTAAGCAATGCCGCGAGCCCGGAACTTCCATGAATATCGAGCGATTTTGCCAGAAGCATGCTAAGAGCAGCCACAGATCCACAGGATGTGCCGTATTGCTCGTACTGTTGCTCACACCAGCCCTGGCGGAGGAGTTCTTATTAATGCCGCAGCAGAGCCTGATGCTGGGAAGCCGCACTCTGCTAATCGAAGACGCCGACTCCCAGGCAGGACTGGTCTGGCTCTCGGTCCTGGACGGGAAACGACCAACACAATCAATGGTTGTAGCCGCGGGAGACGCCTTCTGCAGCGGCGAAGTGACGATCTTCGTGGAGAGGATCTATGCAGGAGATGGGAGGGATCTGGTGGCCCTGTCCGTCAATGCCACAGGCCCCTGTCGCGAGAACGGGAGCAAAAGTTGAGAAAGCAAACGAAGACCATTTAAAGCCTCCCGGCTCATGCTGTTTTCATCTCACGGCCATTAGCATTAATGGCATATCAGCGGCGCGAGAAGTACTTCTCGAAGACCCCTGCAATCTCCTGCGGCGTCTCGATGACGGATACATCATCCATCTCGCGCAGCTTTTGCACGTGGCCCGCATCCTCTTTTCGGATGCGCAGCTTCATCTCGCTGCCGTCGGGCAGGATGGTGGTGACGACGCCCGGCTTGTAGTCGCAGGGCATGATGATGCTCGGCACGAACGCCTTCTGAGACATGATGGCGGCGTTGGAGAGCAGGGAGTCGGCCAGGCCCAGGGAGATCTTGGCCACGGTATTGGAGGTGGTGGGCGCAAGAAGCAGGAACTCATAACGCCTCATCTGCAGCTGGCCGGCCAGGAAGGGTGAGTTGGCGTTGATCTCCACCCAGACCTTATCGAAGTGCTTCTCCAGGGTGTTGAAGAGCTTGTAGTACTTGATGACCTGCTCTCCCGCCTTGGAGACGAAGACGCGCACGTCCACCTCGTCGTCGTACTGCGCCTGCAGCTCAATCATTACACCAACCGTCTCCTCGATGCGGTCGCCGCTCCCGGTAATGCCCCAGGCGATCTTCTTCTTCGCTCCTTCCTTCGCCATGATCTATCATTCCGCGCTATCAGGATAATTATTTTTCCTTTTGCCCTGCAATTTGCAGCCAGGTCAGGGTATCGGCGAACTTGCGCACGGTCTTGCGCAGCGAGCGGAACCCCTCCTCGTCCTTCATCGCGCCCTCCAGGGTGTCGTGGGACCAGAAGGTTGCGCCAAGGTTCGCGCCGAAGAAGCCCCCGCTCACGGGCAGCATGCCGTTCAGGATGTAGAACGTATGGATCTGCTGCAGTGCCAGCTCCTGCCCGCCCATGCGGTCGCCCCCCACAGCGACGGCCATGCCGGGCTTGCGGCGCAGGGCTTTCGGGTCGGCAGCCAGGGTGGCGCGCGTCCGGTCGATGATGATCTTGGTCTGGGCGCTCATGCCGCCGTTGTAAACGGGCGTGGCGATCACATATCCCTCTGCCTCCCGGATGAGAGGATAGAGCTTGTGCATATCATCCTTGACGATGCACTCCTTGTTCTTGAGGCAGTAGTCGCAGTGCCGGCAGGGGCTGAGGCTCTTGGCCCGCACGGTGAAAAGCTCCGTCTGAAAGCCCTTCTCCGCCAGCATCTTCAGGGCCTCTCCGAGAATGTGCTCCGTGGCCATCTTCCTAGGGCTGCCCGAGATTCCAAGTATCATGAGGAACTATTGGAGGCTATAAATATTTCAGAATGCCGGAGCATTTCAGGAAGCTCTTTGGATCGTGGCGCACTTTCTTACTTGCTACAGATATCATATGAACTGCAAACGTGGTAGTGTACTTTGCCTCTGCCGCAACTCTCAGTGGCAATTAGACAGCAGAAGGCTGGAGAGAACAATGAATGTGATTCAAGTGTCAGGCAACCGACTGAATGCCCATTTTTTCTTCCTGGAATTCCTTTAGTGTCTTTCCATAATTATCCTTCCAATCTATGCGCCCATTAGCCGATCTGCCTTGAACAACTCCTGCAGCTGTTGAAGGGGAATTGAAGAGATAATCTTGAGCAAACTCTAAATGATCGCCTTCGGAAACCATCACACCCTGCGATTGGAGATCCCTCCTGAGGTCCGAGAGATAGCGATGTATGGAAGGAACCTCGGAACAGACTGCAGTAGATCCCTTAAGGACTACGAAGCCATCCGGAGTCTCATAGCCTCTCGCAAATATCGCCTTTGCATCTATCTTGAATTCGTGTCTGGAACCGCTCTTTGCGACGGTTGTCTTCTCGAAAGCTGTCAGGCCCACGAGGGGAAATATGCTTAACATGTCGGCAAGAAAACTCTCAGCATCAGCCGTCTCCGCTTCCGATAACGCGGGCATTTGAGGAGTGTTGGCATTATCAAGTGCAGCTCTCTTGGCCTGCTTGGCCATGTCCAGCAATCTGGCCTCAAAATGCTGGACGTGGGCCTTATTCATGTTGCCATCAGTGGACACAAAGAAGACCGCCCATGTCCAAAATTCTTTGTTGGCGTAATGCTGCTCCAACCTTGGACCTACCGGGTCTCCTTCCCCGACGTATATCCTGGGAAGCTCTCCATCTTCTGGAGGTCCCACAAGAATGTAGACTCCTGGCTGTGAGAACTCTCTGCGGCTTTTTACTACGGGCAAGATAGATCGTGGGCATACCAAACCACAGCCAGTCCAGTTGGATTTCGATATTATACGCAGTCCTACTGGATTTCCATCCGGGCAGAAGATGCGAATGGAGAATGGATGAGAGTAATTGGGATGCATCTCGCTTCCAGATTGAACACGGTTGGGATAGCTGTGATCCAACAATTACTATAATCCTCCTATTAGTTCATTTGAATTGGCAAGAATGAAAAGCTTTTGGACGAGCAGCAGACAAATATTCGATTTTGGATTTTTAATTTGAGACAACAAAGCAACTCAACTGGATGATTGAATAGCGGAAAGCACAAAATTAAGCTGGTCGAAATGATGAGTGCATTCAAGATTCCAAATTCATCTCTCTTCCCTGATGCATTGCCGATAAGCTGCCGATGTATTGCCGATATTTTGCCGATAAACTGTAGGCTCGGGCGCGGCGTGAGGGATTTGATATCTCTAACCACCCGTCTTCTACCCAAGTCTTGAGAAGATTTCTGGCCATGCGCTCGGACAGGCCCAGCTCTTCCGCCGCCTCGGGTGCGGTGATGATCTCCTTCTTGGCAAAGAGACCCAGCACAACCCTTGCTCTATGATCCAGGCAGCGCAGGGCTTCGGGCTCAGCAGGTGCCCCATTCTCTGCACACTTCTGGGCTTTCCCCCTCACGGCCTCGAAGACCTCTGCCAGAGTGAAGACGAAGTATTCCAGCCAGGGAGTTAGGTCGGCCTCGCTCCTGCCGAAGTAGTAGTTGTGATGCGGATGGACGGTCAGGGCCATGTAGTAGCCCTGCAGGTCTCCGGCATAGTGCTCTTCCAGGGAGAAGAAGCCGCCCAGGCCGTATCCGCCCTTGTGCAGGATGAAGGTAGCGAGCAGCCTGGCCGTGCGGCCGTTGCCGTCGTAGTAGGGATGGACCGTCACGAACTGGTAGTGGACTAGGCCCGCGATTAGAGGAACGGGCAGCCCGGACCTCTCGGCCTCGTTTGCCCATTGAACCAATGCGGCCATGAGGTCCGGCACATCTTTCGCTTCCGGCGGCAGGTAGATCAAAGCGCCCGTTGCGCTATTCCGGATGGCGTTCTGGCCCTCCCGGTAAGGCGTGGGCTTTGTCCGGGGGCCGTATTCTACCAGGGCATGCAGCCTCTTTATCAGCTCCTCGGTGAGGGGCTTTTTCTTCCCCGCCCAGTCCTCCACACGAAGAAGGGCGTTCCAATAGCCCCGCACCTCAGAGACGTCCCTTTCCCGGCCTGAGATCTTTGCTCTCCCGTCGACGATCACCGCCCTTGCCTCCTCCAGAGTGAGGCGGTTTCCTTCGATGAACGTGGAATAGTGGGCTGCCCGCACGCGAGCGCGCGCGCGCAGCTCTGCCTCCGCCGCGGGTGAGAGGGGCGTGTGGTCCACTAGGGCACGTGCCGCCTCGATCTGCATCAGGCCGCGGGCGATCGAAGGGGTAAGGGTGAAACGGGGGGACCAGGGCAATGGGGCCATTTATTTCTTTCCAAACATGTTATTATTTTTGGCATTTAGGATTTCAGGAATAAGCTTCAGAACAGGGTAATGAAATTCCCCAGATTCAACGAGCTTTCTCACTTTAAGACGGATTACATCTGCTAATGGCAAACGTTTTTCAAAGATTATGTAGAGATCCTGTCCGTCAAATCCAATAATCGATGTTGGCTGAAGTCTTTGAAAGGCATACACACCATCAGGCGAGAAGTTGCCACGTGTGATGAAAATACCGCGGCCAATTCTCGAATGTCCTGAAGCACGGCCATGCAGGGTTAGCAGATCCTTTTCAAGAATTGGGTTTGTCTGCCACTTCGCCTCAATTAGGTAAAATTGGTGTTCGAATTCGATACTACCGTCTATTTGTTCTCCAGTATTTTTGAAAGAAGGCCTTGGATTAAATCCATACACATCAAAAAGATCATAAAGTAATTTTTCGAATTCATATCCTCGCTCTTGAGGGTTCAGCTTTTCCATCTGCAAAAAGCGCTGCTTTATGCTCTCGATTCTTTCAGGAGAGACTTTGCTTGATGCCTGTTCCTTTTTTATTATTTCGGTTGATTTCGGCTTTGATTTAGGCAAACTGGAAATGAAATTGGGATCAACGAGTTCGGGAATTTTGAAACCAACACCCACAATCAATTGATTTAGATGATTCATATCTTCTTGCGTTATCGGAGTGCCTTTTTTATTTCGATATTTTAGTCCTTCTTCAGTGATGCGGATCATTAATGGGCAAAACCTGTCACTTCTAGTTCGGAGGGTGCCCTCAAGCAATGTTTGTATTGCGGGGAGTTTGCTGCCACCAGGCCAGAGATTTCCGATTCCAACATCCATGGCAACAGTGCCAAAATCAACTTTGGGTTTTGAATAAGGATATGCGCTTGCTGGAAGAAATGAATAGAGCTCCTCTGCCAATTCTGTTATGGCCTGTATCTCTTTCAAGGTTAATTCGGGCATTAAGGCATCACCGTATCTTGTTATTTTATTGTTTGCTGCAATATTGTACCCAGTTCTGACGGATATGCTCTCTCAATCCTGGTTTAGGATTGTATGATGGATAAAGCGATATGAATTTCTTCTCTGCTTCTTCTAATGAATCTTTAGGCAGCACATCCGTTCTTGAAGCCAAATATATCAATGCAATTGATGGCGACCTTGATTCTCCCTGGTTACAATGAACCAAGACCTTTTTTCCATTCGAAAGAGATTCGCCGATAAAATCCAACGCCTGATCGATCATTTCCTTAGAAAAGAAAGAAGGATCATTAGCATCCACTATGTTAAGGATTAACCTATTGTCCCTGCGTGCAACTAGATATTCGGGGTGATCCTTGGGAGCACCACGTGATTTGTAACCAAGAGCCCGTCTGTGGTAAGGATCTTTACATGCCTGCACCACCGCCCATCCAACTTGTCTCGATACATTTAACTCGTAGTCTCTTTCGTCTCCTACGAAGAAATTTTTATCGATTTCTATCATTATCTCACTCCAGTCTAACCTAATCTTCTTGTATATTTACATCTCCAGCTATGAGTTTAGGCAGCAGAATGTAACTATGCGGGAAGAGGTAAGTGTTCTTATTATTTGTATTCTTTTAATTGCAATTGCGGAGATGTATACATCCAAACTCTTCGAGTACTTCATCGGATGGGCATAAGACGACTAAACAACTTTGGAGATGTACTTAAACCCAGCTCACAATTTATACCGCTTCCCCTCTTCCACCAGTACCACCTTCTCGAACCTCCCGGCAAACCACTCCCTCGCCTCGGTGTGAACCGGCACAATCACGTCCGGATCGATCTGCTCGATGGCCCAGGCGATGTCCTCGCCGGACGCATGCCCTGAAGCATGATAGCGCTTCTCGAAAGCCGGATCTCCCTTCTCGTCCAGCGAGAAGCCGCATGGCTCGATGCCGAAGCGCCGCAGCCAGTGCCACAGCCTTCTGAAATCGATCTCCATCTCCTCGTTGAAAGCCTCGCAGGCTGAATATATGTAGGTCCCGCCCTGCGGCTTTATGTCCAGAAGGTGCTTCATATCGAAGAAGGAGAAGCAGAGGATGTAGTCCTGCGGGCTCTCCCGGATCGAGGTATGATCGACATACCGATCGCCGTAAATCGTTTGGACGATCTCCTGCTCCCACTTTCTTTTCGACCTGTCCGTGATCTCGCTGTAGATCCATAGGCCCTCGGTCGAGCACGATCCGCCGATGCACTGCAGGCTGTGCAGCATGTAGACATCCTTGGCCAGGGCCACCAGCTTTCGGCCCGTCCTGCGGGCGATCTCCTGGAAGGACTCCAGCCTCTCGAAGTTGCGGGGCGAGAAGTCGGCGATGACCAGGCCGGAGGCGGACTCGACGCTCTCCCGGCAGGCCTCGCAGACGGACCGCTCCGAGGTCTTCTCCTCCCCGGCAGGCCCGGCCCGCGTTCCTTCCGTGATCAGCACCGACGCGTCTCTGGCCTGCCGCACGAACTCGCGCGTGGATGCCTCCTTTTTGCCGTGCAGCCGGAAGTCGCCCGTGTAGGCCACGGTGGTCTCCCCCCGCAGAATGTAGGCCACGGCCCCGAGGATGGAGTGGTCAACCGGATGGGTCGAGATCTCGAAAGGAAAGGCGGCGTTGTCGAAGCAGCAGCACTTTCCGGGCTCCAGCTTCTTGGCCCTCTTGCCGTCCTGCCCCGGCCTGCGGGACAGAAAGCTGGCCAGTGCCTGGGAGGGCTGCTCGGTGCAGCAGAAGTCTCTGCCCTGATAGCTCATGCCAGCTATGGACGAAAGGTAGAGGCCCAACTCATCGGTCGGCTGGCGGGGCGAGAAATAGGCGGTGTCCGTCTCCAGGGAGGTGACGCCCGTGTCCTGCATGCCCTTCATGATGGCGATGCTCTCGGGCGATGCCACGACAGGGATATCCTTTCTCAGCATGCCGATGTTGCCGCAGTGATCGAGATGGGCGTGGGTGAGGAGGACGGCGGCCACGTTGAGCGCGGGGTACCGGCTCAGGGACAGATCGGAGGGGATGAGGTCGGGCCGGTAGATGTTGAGCTTGGGAAGGAGGTCGAGGTACATGAGGTCATGAATGCCGCGGGTGTCCCGATTCTTGAGGAACTCCTCGTAGAAGACGCCGTATTTGCCGAAGTTCTTGCCGAAATCCAGGAAGACGCCATTGCCATTTTCTTCCAGGTAGATTTTGTTCCCGCCGATGCCGCAGGCCCCATCGTAGACTGTGAGCGATACCATAGACCTCCCTCCCGATTACTCGAAACAGTGCCATAGATGTTGATCTGGCGATATAAGCTCTTCTTCGATTACGCGGACAAACAAGGCCTGTCATTGGTCATCGGTTAAGGAAATGCAATTTAAAATGACGAATATTATTATTACGATTCTGTCACTCAATAAGCAAAATCCCATGCGTCATAGTTTATTGCCCGCTTCGCGCCTTCGCGGCTTCGCGTGAGATTTAACCGGGTCCGGTTTCACGCGAAGGCGCGAAGCCGCGAAGTTAAAAAATTGGTTTATTTCGGCCTTACTGTACTAGATTTATATAAAATCAAGTTAAAAAAGGACGACCGACCCGGTCATCCTTTGATCGCTTTCGCGATCAGCGGCGCAACGGAGACCGTGCTCACGCCCTTGTCCAGCGTATCGCAGGCCAGCACCGCCTCCACTCCGGAGCGGTAGAGCTTCAGCACCGCCGATCCGGTCAGCACGGGATGCACTGCCGCCAAATAGACCTTCCTCGCGCCCTGCTGGCGCAGAAGCGTGATGGCCGTGGCCATGGTCCCGCCCGTGGCGATCATGTCGTCGAAGATGACCACATCCCGGCCTTTGACATCGATCTCCTTGGGTGCCATGGAGACCTCGGTGCCGGAGAGCCGGGTCTTCTGCAGGTAGTCGCAGGCAGCGCCAAGACAGGACGCAGCCGTCCTGGCCATGGCCACTGCACCCTTATCCGGGGAGATGACCACGGGGTCGTGCAGCTTCATGCTGCCGATCCTCTCGGCCAGAAGGGGAGTTGCATCCAGGTTCATGGATTCGCACTGGAAATGCGACATGATGGATGGCGCATGGATATTCACCAGATAGACCCGTCCGTCCTTCAGGAAGGGATTGAGCGCCGTTGCCACCGCCCGGGCGGTCATGGGCTCGCCGGGCTTGAAGATCTTGTCCTGGCGGGCATAGCCGAAGTAGGGTATGACCAAAGAGACCTTCTTTCCCCGGCAGACGTCCAGGAGCTGCAGGAGAAAAACAAGGTCTTGATCGGTAGGCGTGGACTGGATTATCACTATCTCTTCGTCCAGCGGCGTCACAACCTGGGTGTATGATTCGCCATCAGGAAACGTCTTATAATCGCAAAGAGCAAGCTCTTGTCCTAAAATGGCCGCCACTCTGCCAGCCAAAAGCTGGGAGGCAGGCCCTCCAATAATCATCAAAATCCTCCAATAGCACTAACTGCCGACAACTTTCATTCTGAATCTTATGGTGGGTGTGACTATGCCGCCCACCGCGCGAACATCCGTGCCCACATCGATCTCTTTGAGCAGCTCGAAGACATTTCCGGCCAGCATCAAAGATCGAATGGGCTTTGCATCCACTCCCGGTGCGACAAAGAAGCAGTTTCTCGCCTCCACGGAAAAGTCTCCGGATATGGGGTTTGCGGTATGCGCACCGATGAGGCCGTTCACCAGATAGCCTCGCGTCTCTGCCAGGAGATCGCGGGCATCCGGCGAGCTTATGATCAGGTTTCGTATGCCGACACGGGGAACGTCCGAGTATCCGGAGCGCTCGGCATTGCCCGTGGATATTACGCCGTCTTTGCCCGCCGTGTAGCTGTCGTAAAGAAATCCCTTCAGGACTCCTTCCTCGATCAGGATATTCTTCCGGGACGGGACGCCCTCGCCGTCAAAAGAGGAGGAGTCAAGGCCGCCCGCGAGCAGGCCGTCGTCCACTATCCGCAAGCTCTCCGAGGCGATCTTCTCGCCCAGGCGGCCCAGCAGGGCAGAGCGGCCCTTCTGCACGCTATCGGCACAAACGGCAGACAGCAGTGTGGCGTCCAGCAGCTCGGCAACCGCCATGGGCTTGAGGAGAACGTGGAAGGTCCCGCTCTCGGCCTTCGCTCCACCCAGGGATGCCCTGGCCATCTCGGCGGCAGCCCTGCCGACTCCCTCAAGAGACGGTTGAAGGGAACGGGAATTGTGAAATTCGCTGCCTGTGGCCACGTCTGATCCCGTCTTTCTGGCAATCGTCTCCATGGAGGCGTGCATCAGGGTTGACGTCTCCTGGAGTTCGATGCCTCGCGAGTTCACCACAAAATCAGTGCCAAAGACGCAGCCCACGCCACCGGACACCGGCTCCACGCCCTCGACCTCGGCCAAGCCCGCCAGCATCCGCGCTGCCAAATCCAGGCACTCCTCCGGCCCTATCTGCTCCAAACGCGCATCATAAATGCCTTCGGGCGTTGCGACCTTCTGAGGAAGCGGAAGCGAGCGCCAGGCCTCGTCCGGCCCCCGCGCCCGGGCGGACTTGACTGCGCTTCTTGCCACTGCCGACAGCGCGGCCATATCGCTGGTGCAGGAAAAGCCGACCGCGCCCCTCACCGCGGCACGCAGACCGAGGCCGGCATAAAAGCTCTCGCTGGCCAGCTCCACAACATCCTTGCGCAAATCTATGTCAACGGAGTGGCCATGAATGCCAAAAACTTCTGCCTCATCCGCTCCCTCTCGCTCCGCCAGGGCGAGGAGCCGGTGAGCATGTTCGATGAGGCTATTCGATCTATCCGATGTATCTGAGGTCTTCATCCCCGCCTGCCTCGTAGGGTGCCTGGGCACGTTCCATCTCCTGGAGCTTGCCGATTATCTTTTCCATCTCTTTGGCCCGCTCCTCCAGAGCCTGCATGCCAACTTCGATCCCCAGGATGCGAGATAGAATCCTCAAGACCTCCTGCGCTGCCTTGGGATCGACGAGATAGCCGCTGGTAACTCCCATCAGGCAGATGGCATCGATGCCCCGCAGGGCACCCAGGCCCAGCAGCAGTCCCGAGACGCCGATGATTCCTCCGCCCGGCTCGTTCTCCTGGAAGACGACCTCCTGCTGCTTCATCTCTTCCACCAGCTCGATCCTCGTTGCAGCTCCCATTACCGTGGGCTTATCCACGAACTGGCCGGTGCCGTAGCCGCCCAGAGCGTAGATGCGCGAGACATTGAAGCTCTCTGCAATATCGAGAAAGATGCCGGCGAGTTCGTAGTGCCCTTCGTTCGTGGCACTCTGGTAGTCGCCGATCAGAATGAGCAGATCCGGCTCATTCTCTTTGCCGTGATAGGCAAAGATCTCGTTTCGGACCTGTTTGATGGTGCCGTCCTCTTTGACCATGACCTGGGGCGGAAAATGAGGAGAATAGATCTCGATGATCTTCTCGGCATGCAGCTCTTCTACCATGTGATCGGCCACCAGCTTTCCCACGTGACCGACGCCGGGCAGCCCCTCCACCAGGATGGGGTCTTTGAGTGTCACTTCTTTTACGCGGTGAACTATGGTCTCCTTCATTTAGCCTCCTTGGACCAGCGCTCTCCTGTACTTCCCATAAGGATCGTCGGGAGAGAACTTGGCCGGCTTGGTAGGAACAGCAGAGCCGCCGCAGACGGGGCAGATATCCTTTAAGGTGTAGCGACCGCAAGCCCTACACCTCAGGATCTTGGCTCTCATGCCTCTCTAAGGAAAGTGCCTTCTCCGCCGTGCTGCTCGATGTACTTCACCACGGCCTGAGCGGACTTTTTCAAAACAGACTCAGCATGCTTGTAGTCGGGAGCGGTAACGTGGATGCGGTAGCGCGGCGCACCGATGTAGGTGATGGTGAGACTGGCGTCCTTGTCCTTGGTGCGCTTGGCCTGCTTGAGGGCTTTGCGGATGACCTCCACGCCGTCCGGAGCGGGTGAGGTGATGTCCACATAGCCGCTGATATCAACGGATGGTATCTTGACGTTGTCCTTGGAGATGCTCTCCAGGATCTTGACGTCTTCCTCAGGCAGCCCGGCATCCTTCAGGGCGTCCGCACCGCTGATCGCCGCCTCTTCCATGGCCAGGTAGAGGCTGTCGTAGGCCACCACCAGGGCATCAGCCACGCGCTTGACATCCTCGGGCCGGTCCTTGTAAGCCATCTCCAGCCATTTCCAGGCCTTCTGGTCTGCCTTCCACTCCTGGATCTTCTCGCGGCGCTGATGCTCATTCACATCTTTGAGCGAGAGGTCTATGTGGTGGCGAGAAACGTCCACGTTAAGGACTTTGCAGACTATCTTCTGCCCCTCTCGAACGTGGTCGCGAATGTACTTGATCCATCCGCTGGCGACCTCCGAGATGTGAATCAAGCCCTGCTTGCCGGAGTACTCGTCCAATGAGACAAAGGCTCCGAAGTCCACCACCTGAGTTACGGTGCAGACCACTAGGGATCCGGGCTCTGGCCAGCCCTCACGTTCCATCAATGATCACTCTAGCACTTCTACAAGCTGGGTCTTGATCTCAGCCTTGCCGCCTGTGGGCTCTGCAAGCGTGCGCCCGCAGACCAGGCACTTTACGACCGTGGAAGCATGGGCGAAGATCACCTGCTCGTTCTCGCAGTCGTTGCACTTTACCTTGACGAACTTGGATGACAGAATTATCCCTCCACCAGATCGAACTTGCCCGCCCTGAAGCCAGCGCGGTTATGAGCCTTCTTGCAGGTGTTGCAGCGGTATCTGAGGTTCAATCTCTTGACGGGCTTGTCTCCGCCGGGAACCTTGGAGAACTTGCCCTGATTTCCAATTCCATTGGCTCTGAGCTTCTGCCTGGAAATATGTGTCAGGGAGGAAGCACGGCCCTTTCTAACCCGCTCCACCGTTTGGGGGGTGTGCTTCTTGCAGAACGGGCAGTAAGCGTTAAGCTTTTTTGGCATCTTCACGACGTATCATCTCTCTAATATCACTTCAATTGCTAATTTTTTGTTGCGCAGATTTCTGGCGTGAACGGCCGGGAGCACGGCCACATCATCCTTGGAGAGGAGATAATTCCTCCCGTCTACTCCCACAAACATTGGAACACTATCCAGCAACCTAACAACTTCGTAGTCCCGAGATATATCTTTCTTGCCCGTTAAAGGCCTTTCGGTTTGAGTTACATGGGCCAGGATTGCCTCTCGACCGCCGACAAAGGCGGAAGACATCTGCCGGTAGATCTCTTCTTCCTCCTCAGTCATGCCCAGTAATGCATCCTCCCGGGAGGCGGACCTTGAGCTGCGCTGCGCCCGGCGCACGATCTTCTTCACCCTCTGGTCGATGAGCTTGTTCAGGCTGTTCTTCTCGCTCTTGAGGGTGTCTTGCAGAATCTGAGCCTCTACGCTGAAGGGGTCCTCTACGCGGACGAGCTCCTGCCCGAGGTTCGCCAGATAAGTCCCGACCTGCTGGTAAAAGTTCTTATCCAGGTGTTGGAGCTCTGCGCTCTTTCGCTCCTCCCGGAGCGCATTGGCCAGATCCACTTTGCTCTCCTGCTGCCTTTAGCGGCGGACTATTATTCAGAGATCAAATACTATATAGATTTATCATCGCCACGCATGGTCAGAACTTTGTTCGCGCCTCGGCCACGCCCCTGGCCATGAGGAAGACCGCGGCGTGCATGGGCACCTCGGTGGGGCCTTCCGTCAGACGGTAGCTCTCGCCGCGAATCTCGGTGTTGAAGGGCTTGAGAATCTCCAGAGGCACGGGATCATCCCCGAAGACCACCGCATCCTGCAGCGGGTCGAATTCCTCCAGGCTTTGCAGCGACAGCAGCGTCACCCGGAACCCCGAGCCGCCGTGCAGACTGCCGGGACAGCGAATCAGCCGGCGCACGTCCGCGGTTACGGGCTCATCGGTCTCGCCGCGCTCCTCATCCAGGTTGAAGCCCGCCTTCACACCCTCGCCGTCCAGATACTCGACCAGCAGCAGCTTCCAGATCCCGGCGCTGCCCCGGAAGAGGTCAAGGTTACCCTGGCGTATCTCCTCCAGAACGCCAGGGCCCTGAATGCTCCGGTAGAAGCTGGCGGCCTTCTTGGGGCCGATGCCCTTGTTCTGTGATAGGATCTTCACCGCTTCCGTCTCATCGAGGCTCTGCAGATGCTCGACGAAGTGGACGATGGCGCGATTGATCCTGCCGCCCCAGCCCGGCGCGCCCTGGGCGGGAGAGCGGAGCCTCATGGCCCCATCCCGTCCCCAGTCGCCGTCCATAGGGGCCTCGTGGATGAACCTCTCCATGGCCAGCCCCCGTCCGGCCAGATAATCCACGATCTCGCGGCGCTCATCGCTGCCCAGCGTCAGCACGCGCTGGTCCCGAACATGGATGTGGTAGCCTCGCCCCCCGGAGAAGACCACGCTCATCTTGCTCTCGGCAAATCCGAAGTCGGACAATAGAAATGTAAGGAGCTTCTGGGTCTCCTTCTTCACCAGCGCAAGCATATCTCCGTAGGATTTGGGGGCTTTGCGCAGGTGGTCGGCATCCAGGTCGAAGATGAGATCAGCGCCCTGCCAGAGCTTCTCCTTCATGGTCGGCGCGCCTGGCCTCTGGTAGTAGGCGGCGGAGTGGTAGATATGGCGCGGCACCATGCTGCGCACCCATTCCGCGATCTCGCCCCGACTGAGGAAGGACTTGTGACGACGCATGCCGAAGTCGTCGAAAAACAGGAAGCCCCACTCTCGCGATTCGAAGCCGGGCGGGATCTCCAGGGAGGATTCCAGGTAATACTCTCTGAACTTCGAGACCAGGAGATTGTGGGTCAGGGCGTTCAGGCCATCACCTCAGTAGACCTCAGGCCGCCGGTCAGCGAAGCAGGGAATCTCGCGGCGCACCCGGTCCCGTTCGGCCAAATCGATCTCGCCCACGATCACAGCCTCATCCGGCCCTGCCTCGGCCAGCACCTCGCCGCGAGCGCTGATGATCAATGAGCCGCCGCCGCTCGCCCAGTTGCAGGCTACGTGAGGAAGCTGGTTCTCGATGGCGCGAGCGATGCACAGCATTCGCCACTGCGCCCGCCGCGCTCCCGGGAACTGGGCCACGGTGACCAGAAAGTCCGCGCCCTGCAGCGCGAGTGCGCGCGCGACCTCGGGAAAGCGCAGATCATAGCAGACCTCCAGGCCTACCATGCCCCACCTGGTGGCTGCGGGCGAGATGAAGGGTGCGCCATCGAAGTGCTCCTTTTCGGTGTCAAAAGGATGGATCTTTGCACGCAGCTCCAGCCCAACCGGGTCCAGGCAAAAGCCATAGTTGCGGCGTCCATTTCGCAGGGATCCGATGATCAGGCAGTCGTGCTCCTGCGCGATCTTTCGGAAAGGATCGAGAGATGGATAAGGGAACGCATCCTCTGCAGATGCGGAAGACTGCGCGGACGCCTCATAACAAAATCCGGTCAAGAAGAGCTCGGGGAAGACCAGAATCTTCGCCCCCTGCTGCAGAGCCGCGCGGGCCATTTCCAGCGCCCGGGATAGGTTATCCTGCGGGCGGCACGGATCGACGCGTTGCTGGAGGCAGGCGGCACGCATAATAAAAAAAGGGCAAGTTCGTATATATTAAGATAGACATAACCAAGGAGTAAATGGCCAAGAGCTGCAAGCTTCGCGTGTACGAGATCCTGGAGGCAACGGAGGCCGATGATCGGATCGCCGAAGCTGTCAATATCTTTTTACTGGTTCTGGTGGTTCTCAACGTCGCCGCGGTGGTGCTGGAGACGGTGGACAGCATCTACGAGGCGAACAGGATATTCTTCCACTATTTCTCTGATATTTCGATAGTAATATTCACCATCGAATACCTCTTGCGAATCTGGTCCTGCGATATGGACCCGCGTTACCCGAATCCCATCGTGGGGAGAATAAAGTATGCTCTTACACCGCTGGCGCTCATCGATCTCCTGGTCATCATGCCGCTCTACATCACCCTGGCATTTCCCACGGACCACAAGCTTCTGCGCAGCCTGCGCATCCTGTGGACATTCCGGCTGCTCAAGCTTCAC
>Ga0074195_1003365_pt1 | contig 15278 bp, 16 predicted proteins | sample EPASupsiteHSE623_FD_64525 | JGI IMG/M metagenome (GOLD analysis project Ga0074195, IMG submission 64525) | Bioremediated contaminated groundwater from EPA Superfund site, New Mexico - Sample HSE6-23 | ecosystem: Environmental > Aquatic > Deep subsurface > Groundwater > Contaminated ...
GGCAGGAAGACGCCGCTGCGCACCTACACGCGCCAGTCGATCAACAACACATGGAGAAAGATCAAGCGGATCACCCGTCATATCCAGCTCCGGTAAGGCTCGCGTTCCGGGTCTCCTATCTTGGCAGCCGGTTTTTCGGATCGCAGATGCAGGTCTCCGAGCGGACCGTTGAGGGAGAGTTCGTTGCTGCCTGCCAGCGGCTCAGCCTCTTTGATGACTGGAGAACTGCCGGTTTTTTGTCGGCAGGGAGGACGGACCGGGGTGTCCATGCCCTCGGGCAGGTGATCGCGTTTTCAACCGATGCGCCGGATCGGGCCCGGACGGTCATCAATACCCAGCTCCCCCCGGATCTCTGGTGCACTGCGTATGCAGATGTACCTCCCGAATTTCATCCCCGGTATGATGCAAAGTCCCGCACGTACCGGTATTACTTTTCGCAACATCCTGAAAATCCCGAAGCAATGAACCGGGCTGCACAGCAGTTTCTGGGCAGCCATAATTTTTCGAACTTCGCACGGGTAAAAGACAAGAACCCGTACCGGAACATTCTTGCAGTCCGGGTAGGAGAGGAAGACGGATTTGAATTCCTTGAGGTAACCGCAGAAAGTTTCCTCTGGCACCAGGTGCGGTGTATGGCCTCGGCACTGCTCCTCATCGGGGAGGGAAACGCGGATGAATGTTCAATTGCCCGGCTGCTGGAAGCCGGTGCCATCAGACCTCTCCAGCCCGCGCCTGCCGAAGGGCTGGTCCTTTGGGATACGGACTGCGGGATTGCGTGGACCCCGGTTGTTGCTGAGGGGCAGAGCGGTGGATTTATCGATCACCTGGTACGGCATCATGCGCTGATGGAGAAAATGTGCCGGGTGCTCAAAACGCCACAGTTCTGATCAATTCGAGAGTCGGACGAAAAACCTGAAGAACAGGGATATTTTTCGCTAATTTTTTCATTCAATCTGCCGGGCACAACCGCTTGCAACCGCTGCTTCACTGACCGCACGGGCTACTGCCTTTACCACGTTGCGGTTGAGCACCTCCGGAAGGATCCGGTCTTTTCGGGGCCGTTTGACATAATTGGCAAGCGCATGTGCTGCGGCAACCTTCATCTCGTCAGAGATGCGTGTCGCACAGACATCGAGAGCGCCACGGAAGATCCCAGGAAATGCAAGGGCATAGTTGATCTGGTTGGGAAAATCACTGCGCCCGGTACCCACGATCGCTGCTCCGGCATCGAGTGCGTCCTTAGGAAATATTTCCGGCATGGGATATGCCATGGCAAAGATGATGGGATCCTTGTTCATCGATCTGACCATGGCCGGTGTGATTATTCCCGGCACTGAAACGCCGATGCAGACATCTGCACCCCGCATGGCATCCTCGAGTGTTCCGATCCTCCCGGTCCGGTTGGTCTTTTCGGCGATGATAAATTTGTATTTATTGGCATACAATCCCTCGCGGGCATGGTGGATGATACCTTTGCTGTCACATACGATGATGTCCTGTACGCTGCTGCAGAGCTTGGGATCATAGCCGATGCACCTGAGCATCCTTGTGATAGCAAACCCGGCAGCGCCGGCTCCGACTACAACAATTTTCAGATCTTCAAATCTCTTTTTTGTTACCTTGCAGGCATTAAGGAGGGCTGCAAGCACGACAACTGCGGTTCCATGCTGGTCGTCGTGCATTACCGGTATCCCGATATCCTGAAGTGCTTCTTCCATCTCGAAACATTTTGGTGCTGCGATGTCTTCGAGTGCGATCCCGCCAAAAACCGGTGCTATGTTCTTTACTTCATCGACAAAATCCGTATGATAACTCTCGAAACAGATGGGAAATGCATCGATGTCGGCGAGTTTCTTAAAAAGGAGCGCTTTTCCCTCCATCACCGGAATTGCTGCATAGCCCCCGATATTTCCTAAGGACAGTACGCGTGAACCGTCACTGACGATTGCGATGGTGTTGGCTTTGAGGGTGTATTTGTACGCGAGATTTTTGTTTTTATGGATCTCCCGGCAGACTTCTGCTACCCCCGGGGTATAGGCAAGGGAGAGATCATGGCGGGTTGCCAGGGAAACTTTGGAATGGACCTCGATCTTTCCCCGGAATTCTTCATGGAGTTCAAGCGATTCCTGGTAGATATCTTTCTGCTCCCCGCTCATGGTTTCACGTGCCTGATAATTCTATGAATGCGACGGGATGGTATCAATCTTGTTGTTAAAAAAATGAATTATTTTTGGGGCACTGTCTTAAACTCAGTTTCGATCCAACCGGCAATATCGTCCCTCACCCTGCGGTATTCGTCAAGGATTGTCTCATCGGTGCCGGGTATCTGGTGGGGATCAGAAAACCCCTTGTGGATGGTCTTTTTTGCGCCGGATACAAGGGGGCAGATTGCATGGGCATTGTCGCAGAGAGTTACTGCAAGATCAAAGGATTTCCCCTCAAACTCTGCGAGAGTTTTTGAACGGTGGTGCGCGATGTCGATCCCGATCTCCTGCATCACCGTTATCGCCCTAGTACTCACTTTCGACTGGCGGGTGCCGGCACTGAACACTTCGTACCGGTCGCCGTATTTTGCCCGGAGCAGCCCCTCTGCCATCTGCGAACGGGCTGCGTTTGCCGTGCAGACAAAGATGACCCGTGTTTTGGGTATCATTTTTTATCACAGCAGGAGTTTTTCTCTTCCTGAACGCCACAGCAGGATCCATCAGCCCCGCCGCAGCTGCATTCCCCGCTGTCCATGTCCTTTCCTCTCAGAGCGGCACTGATCATTGCCCATGCACAGCCGACCCCGCTCTGAACCTCGATTGCCTGTACCGGGCAGTTCAGGGCACAGGCACCGCACTCCATGCAGGCAGCCGGGCTGGCAAGTTCCACATGATCAGGCCCCTCTGCAAACACCCCGTGGGGGCAGACCTGGGTGCAGCGTTTGCAGTTGATGCATCGCCCGGTATCCAGTTTTAGTGTGGTCTCCCTGTAGGAATCTAACATCAGATCACCCCGAGAAGGCGGCTCACGCCAAGCGCGATCCCCAGTACTACGCCGGTACCGGCCATGATGGTGATTACCGGTACGTACCGGAAAATTTCCTTTCTTACACCCGTCCGTGAGGTAAATGTGGTGGCACCGGTGAAGTTCAGTGCAAGGTACGCGGTCACTGCCGGCATGATGAGAAGCGGTGTAACAGCCCCCACTGCTACGGCCCAGCCGGGCAGGGACGGGGCTGAAGCGAACGTAACAACAAACGGGATTGCAACAACGCTTCCTAGGAGAAGACCTTTTGTGGAGAAGTCCTTGGTGGGGATGAATGGTAGCAGGATGGGGAAGAGAACGATCCCTGCAACCACTGCAGCGATGGCTGCCAGTGCAGCAACCGGTCCGGCAAGGAACCAGAGCGCGACAGTAGCAATAACGGCGGGCAGGGCAACGTGTACGAGTTCAACGGGGATAAGGATTATCCGGTCTTGGACCGGGAATTCCACCCTCCGCATTTCCGGAGTCGCCTTGTGTGTTATGAGATATTCCGGGAGATCGCATGCCCGTACCGGTCCATACTCGATTTTAAAGCCGGACCGGCGCAGTACGTCATGTGCGGATACTCCCGGTGCTCCCAGTTGCGGGACGATGATCTTCCGGTGGGTGACAATGCCGGCAAGTCCGGTAGTGTCGATCCGTCCGACCAGTTCATCGGTGCCGAACGTGCCTTTCCCGGCAGCGCACCAGACATTGATTCCTTTGGTATCCAGCACAAGGATATACGCATCGAATACCGCAAGTGCAGAACGCAGGGCATCGAAGCTCAGCGTATAGTTTGCCGAGGCAAAGACCGGGGATTCTGGTGTCGGGCTGCCGAGCCGGTAGAGGCCGGGTTCTACCCGGTGCCCCATGCGGTTCATCCCCCAGCGGGCAAGGAAATGATCGAGCCGGTTGGCAAACGTGATGGTGCTGTCCGTTTTGCGGATTTCTGCATGTTGTAAAGTCCCTGGACTACAGCTGCACGGGGATACGTCTGCAACGGAAGAGCACGAGCAGCAGGATGGTTGGGTGGATGTCATACGATTTACTCACTCCTCAGTGTTCCGTTTCGTGCATAAGCGGCCCGAGCACATCTTTTACCATTCCGCTCAGGTTCTCGACTTTCATGAGAGCAAGACAACAGATACTGCCGTCCTTCTCCCAGCTGATCAGGGCAAGTTTGTCACCGGTTCTGATGCCGGCTTTTTCCCGGATATCTTTGGGGAGAACCATCTGTCCGCGCTCGTCAACACTCAATACCGCTTCCACTTTGCATCCGGTGACCGGGTTGCACCCGCAGGGTTCACTGCCGGGGGTGCATGGGGAATTATCCATCTTCTTTTTGGGCATGCAAAACCTCACAATATTGTAGAATCTCCTGCATATTTATACTTTTCAGAAAAATCAGAAAAATCAAATTTATTTGCTTACTATGCAAAGCACAGATCCTGGTACACAAACCCGGAGCCGGGTACAGCCCCGTTCTTTTTATCAATCCTCCCGCCAACATCCAATCAACAGTATGGTGGCATTCGATTGTTCGTCGTGCGGGAAATGCTGCGCGAGTTTCGGGGCGTTTATTAAAATTGAGCGCCAGCTCACCAGCCGCGATTATTACTGCAGGTATGGGATAAAGAACGAGCTCTTCCTCGCCCATATAGAGGGAGAGTATGCTGACACCTTTCCGCCCGGTTCAAAAGAGGGTGAGCCGGTGAAAGGCTGCCCGTTCATGCGGAAAAAACCGGACGGGAAGGGCATTGCCTGCGCAATCTATGCCACCCGCCCGCGAATCTGCCGGGAGTTCCAATGCTACCGGCTGGTGATCTTCAACTCCGATGGCCATGAATGCGGCAGGATTATGGGAACGGGCGAGCTCAAAACCGTGGACGAAACGCTGGCACAGATCTGGAAAGAAGAGATCCTGCCGTTGCCCCATAACGATGATGCCCGCTGGGAAAAATCGGTGATCGCGTGCCTGGCAGCACATGGCTATCGCGGGGAACCTGTTGAATAGAAGAGAAAAATTATTTTTTTGCCAGGGTGGCGGTTGGTGCCACATTCGGTTTACAGCCTTCGCCACGGAAGAGTGCCCACTCCTCGCAGGATGTCCCGTTCGGGAACTTACACATACCGTACTGGCTGCCGTCAGGGTTATTCAAAATCTCTGATGTGGCCCCGACTTTGCCGCAGTTGACTGAGGCCGGGTTTGCCATACCAACTGCTGCTGCGGTTGTGGTCACGGGGGTGAACGGTTTACATCCTTCATTACGGAAGAGTGCCCATTCATCACAGGTGGTGCCATTGGTAAACGTGCACATGCCGTACTCATTACCCTGTGCATCTTTCTTAATCTCGGTTTTTCCACCTACTTTACCACAGTTGACGGATGCCGGATTCGCGAGGCCGGCCGTGGCCGGTACTGTCGTAGTTACAACATGTGTGGTGGTTGCAGGTGTCTGTGCCGGGGCCGTTGACTGGGTACAACCGGCAATGAAGATACCGGCAACGATACAGAGGCCCATGATGAGAAGGATGGTGTTTTTCGACTTCATGATTTACCGGCATAGTTTTGTCCGGCACTGAATAAAAGGATAGTTTTAAGTGAAAATTTTTCACCTCTTCCTGAATTATTCCCGTTTCATACTCTGCACGTAACTTTGCAACTCAGTAATCATGGTATCAGGCTTAGACAGGTTACGTTCGACAATCTCTACAATTGCGCTGCCCACGATCACCCCGTCAGCTCCGGCACGGGCGCAGGTCTGTGCATGTGCGGGTGTCGAGATACCAAAGCCGAGTGCGAGCGGAAGGGAAGTGTGCCTGCGGACCCGGTGCAGGAGTTCGATTGCCCCGCCGGAAACCTGTTCACGCACACCGGTAACACCCAGCACCGCGACAAGGTACAGGTACCCGCGTGCCTTTGCTGCAATCTTTTTGATCCGTTCATCGGAGGTTGTCTGGGTGATGAGGAAGATCGGGTCGATGCCGGTGCGTGCTGCAACTTCACAGACTTCCTCTGATTCTTCGACCGGCATATCCGCGATAAGGATGCCGTCAACGCCGGCATCGCGGGCTTCCCGGTAGAACCGCTCGATCCCGCGACGATGGACAATGTTGTAATAGGTGAGAAACACGATCGGGACATCAGAACCTTTGCGGATCTCCCTGACGATCTCAAACACGGTGTCCGGTGTAGTTCCGGTTGCCAGTGCCCGCTCATCGGCTTTCTGGATTGTCGGACCGTCCGCTACCGGGTCGGAGAAGGGAACCCCCAGTTCGAGGATGTCGGTTCCCCCGGCGATCAGTGCCCGGGCGATCCGTATGCAGGTGGCCTTGTCAGGATCTCCTGCAACGGTAAACCCGATAAAGGCTGGTTTTTTTAAGGAGGCTGCGGCAAATGCCGTTTCGATCCGTCCCATTATAAACACCCCTGCATCTTTGCCACTTCAGCTACATCCTTGTCGCCCCGTCCCGAGAGGTTGATGATCACGATGTCATCCCTGTCAAACCGGTCCGCGTTCTGCATTACATATGCCACTGCATGGGCGGACTCCAGGGCCGGGATGATCCCCTCGGTTTTTGAAAGGAACCTGAAAGCGTCCAGCACTTCCGGATCATTCACTGCCGCATAGGTCACGCGGTGCTTGTCCTTGAGCATCGCATGTTCCGGGCCAACACCCGGATAATCGAGGCCTGCGGAGATACTGTGAGTGGGAAGTATCTGCCCGTGCTCATCCTGTAAGAGGTACGAGAGCGTTCCGTGCAGGACACCGGTATCACCGGCGCAGAGCGTGGCGGAATGTTTTCCTGTCTCGATCCCCTCGCCCCCTGCCTCTACACCGATCAGTTTCACATTGTCGGAAATGAACGGGTAGAAGATGCCAATTGCATTCGACCCGCCGCCCACGCACGCAACCACCGCGCTTGGAAGCCGGCCCTCTTTTCTTAACACCTGCTCCCGCGCCTCCCTGCCGATCACCGACTGGAAGTCCCTCACCATGAGCGGGTACGGGTGCGGACCAACTGCCGAACCGATCAGGTAGTACGTGTCCCGCACGTTTGCCACCCAGTCGCGAAGCGCCTCGTTGATCGCGTCCTTGAGGGTCCGTGTCCCGGATTTAACCGGGATCACCTTTGCCCCCATCAGTTCCATGCGGAAAACATTGAGCGCCTGTCGCTGCGTGTCCACCTCGCCCATGTACACCTCAACGGGCATGCCCAGCGCCGCACCGACAATCGCTGTTGCAACCCCGTGCTGCCCGGCACCGGTCTCGGCGATCAGCCGTTTCTTGCCCATCTTTTTGGCGAGCAGTGCCTGCCCGAGGGTGTTGTTCAGTTTGTGGGAACCCCCGTGTACGAGATCCTCACGCTTGAGATAGATCTTGCACCCGAGTTCCTTCGAGGCATTCGGGCAGAAGGTAAGAGGTGTCTCGCGTCCCGCGTATTCAGTCTGTAATGCGGCAAGATCCCGGGCGAACTGGGGATCTTTCCTCACTTTTTCATATTCGCCTTCGAGCTCGATGAGTGCGCTCATCAGTGTCTCGGAAACGTACTGTCCGCCGTATTGTCCGTATCTTCCTTTTGTTGTCATGGTACGCTCTTTCGTGCTGCCGCAATGAATGCAGCTATTTTCTTATGGTCTTTGATTCCTGGTGCCGTCTCGATACCGCTTGCCACATCAACAGCATAGGGGTGCACCTGCCGGATAGCATCCGCCACATTTTCCGGGGTAAGTCCCCCGGCAAGGATGACCGGTAATACGGATCGCTGCACGACATTATGGGCATGGGAGAGATCAAAATTTTTCCCGCTGCCATGGCTCTCATCAACGATGATCGCATCGCAGTCAGTTGGAACCGGATCATCCCACCTGATGACCCGGATCACTTTTGCAGCCGGTTTTTCCGGGAACACAAACGGATGCGAGATCTGGATTGCATCCATGTGCAGGGCAAGCATCTTTTCGAGGTCTTCCTGTGACGTGGTATGGCTCACCGCAACGGTGGTGGTAAACGGGCCGACCGCATCAAAAATCTCCCGTGCCCGTTCCGGTGTTACTGACCGTTTTGACGTCGGGGAAAACACCACAACGCCAATTGCATCTGCCCCGCACGCCTCTGCGTACCGTGCATCTTCGGGTCTCGTGATTCCGCAGCACTTTATGCGCATACGAACTCCTCGAGTTTCTTCTCCGGACGCTCGTGCATCATGATCGATGAACCGATCAGGAACGCATCGCAGTAGGGTTTCATCTCCCGGATATCATCGGCTGAGCGCATACCACTTTCTGATACGATCGTTCTTCCCGCGGAGCGGACACTCTCCGAGAGAAGCCGTGTGGTGGAGCGGTCTATGGTGAGCGTTGCAAGATTGCGGTTGTTTATGCCGATCAGTTCTGCTCGGGTGGCAAGAGCAGTTTTAATTTCTTCTGCATTGTGAACCTCGACAAGCGGTTCAAGACCGTACTCCTGTGCGAGATCGACAAATGCCGGCAGGCGCTCTTTGAGCACCGCAGCAATCAGGAGCACCGCGTCAGCCCCGAGTGCCCGTGTCTCGGCGATCTGTTGTTCGTCGATGATGAAGTCCTTCCTGAGAACCGGGATGCTGACTGCGGTTTTGACTTTGGCGATGTCCTGCCCCGAGCCCCCGAAGAAATACGGCTCGGTCAGTACCGAGAGTGCCACGCAACCCTTGCCCGCAAGCACTCCTGCCATCATTGCCATGTCCACGTTGCGCCGGATGGTGCCACGGCTGGGGGATGCGCATTTGATCTCGGCGATTATCGCGTTCCTGCTGTTCCTGCTCCGTATCGCCCCGATCAGGCTTGCGGGAGCTCTGGTACCATTCTCCGGAAACGTTGTCGGTAACCGGGCAACCCGTTTTTCCGTGCGCCTGATGATTTCATCGAGGATCATGCCACACCCCGCGTTGCATCCACCAGCGCATCGAGCCGGGCAGAAGCACTGCCCGAATCTATGGAAACGGCAGCAAGCCGGATCCCTTCATGAAGATCCGAGGCAAGCCCGCCAACATATATCGCGGCTCCCGCGTTCATGAGCACAATGTCCCGTGCTGCCCCCCGCTCGCCCTGAAGGATATCGCGGATGATGCGGGCGTTCTGCTGTGCATCGCCGCCTGCGAGATCTGCCAGGTGTGCAGGTGCAATACCGAATGTCTCGCACCGGATCGTGTATGTGCGGATCGCTCCGTTACCGAGCTCAGCGATGACGGTATCTCCCGTAGTGGTGATCTCGTCAAGACCGGCACCATGGACCACCATCGCCCGCGGGAGCCCCAGCATCCTGAGCACATCGGCCAGGGTACCCGTAAGGTCCGGCCGGTAGACGCCAAGCACCTGTGCCTGTGCACCCGCAGGGTTTGCCAGCGGACCGAGGATGTTGAATATAGTCCTGCACCCGATCTCCTGCCGGGCGGTCATGACATGTTTCATGGCCGGGTGGTAATTCGGGGCAAAGAAGAAGGCAATGCCGACTTCTTCCACGATTCGCGCCTGTATTTCCGGGGCAGGTGCGAGACTAACCCCCAGTGCGGCGAGGACATCTGCCGAACCGCACCTGCTGCTCACGCCCCGGTTGCCGTGCTTGACGACCGGGCAACCTGCTCCCGCAGCAACGAACGCTGAAGCGGTGCTGATGTTGAACGTCTGTGCACCATCGCCCCCGGTACCGCAGGTGTCGACAAGCATCCGCCCGGTCACCGGCCTTACCGTGATCGCATGATCCCGCATCACCCGGGCAAAGGCAGCGATCTCGGCAGCGGTCTCACCCTTCATATGCAGCGCAAGGAGCAATGCACCGATCTGCGCCTGGGTGGCTTTTCCTTCCATGATCATGCTCATCATCCCTGCCGCTTCAGCAGGAGTAAGATCCTGCCGTGCTGCAAGTTTTGTGAGAATCTCTTTCACTATCATGATGCCCCTCCCGTTCCGGCAAGGAAATTCCGGATAATCCGGTCGCCTTCCTGCGACAGGACGCTCTCCGGGTGGAACTGGACACCTTCGATCGGGTATTGGGTATGCCGGACCCCCATCACGTAATGATCGTCAAGGCTTGTTGCCGAAACCTGCAGTTCCGCGGGCAGGGAATCTTCACGGGCAACCAGCGAGTGGTAGCGTGTCGCGGTAAAGGGCGCTGGCATGCCGGTAAAAACACCCTGCCCGTCGTGCCGGATTGATGAGGTCTTACCGTGCATAAGGTGCTGTGCCCTGATAACTTCGCCGCCGAAAGCGGTGCAGATCGCCTGGTGCCCGAGACAGACCCCCAGCGTGGGAATCGTTCTGCTCATCGTCTCTAACACTTCCATACAGACACCGGAATCGTGGGGTGTTCCTGGCCCGGGTGAGAGGATGATCCGGTCGCACCCGCACTTTTCCAGCTGTTCAAGCGGTGTATCACAGGTCATGACTACCGGGTTGCCCCCGAGTTTTCCGACCTGCTGGTACAGGTTGAAAGTGAAACTGTCATAGCAGTCCACGATCAGGACTTTCATGGCGATACCCCTGCCCGCTCGATCGCCCGCAGCATCGCCGATGCCTTGCTCTCGGTCTCTTTCCATTCATTTGCCGGTACCGAATCCGCGACGATACCCGCACCCACCTGCACGTATGCCCGGCCATTGCGGACAATTACGGTCCGGATCGCAATCGCGAACTCGAGATTGCGGTCAAACCCGATATACCCGACAGCTCCGGCATAGATCCCGCGGTTCTGGGTCTCTTCCTCGCCGATGATCTGCATTGCACGGATCTTCGGTGCACCGGATACCGTTCCGGCAGGGAAACAGGATTTGAAGGCATCATAACAATCCAGGTTGTCCCGGAGCATGCCATTGACCGTAGAGACAATGTGCTGGACATGGGAGAACTTCTCAATACCCATGAATTCTCCGACTTCAACCGAACCGAACCGGCAGACCCGTCCGATATCGTTTCTTGCGAGATCGACAAGCATTGTGTGCTCAGCCCGCTCTTTGGGATCGTTGAGAAGCTCCTGCGCAAGCTGTGCGTCCTCACGGGCGTCGCGTCCCCGCGGACGGGTGCCGGCAATTGGCACGGTCGTTACCCGCCGCCGCTCAACCCGGACGAGCATTTCGGGACTCGCCCCGATCACCTGCTCGTCCCCGAAATCGAGATAATACATGTACGGGCTCGGGTTGATCTCCCGGAGCGCCGCATAGATCGAGAAGGGATCGTTTTTAACCGCACACTCCATCCTGCGTGAGATCACTGCCTGGAAGATATCTCCTGCGACAATGTGCTCCTTTACCCGTTCTACGGATCGCTCAAAGGCTTCCTGTGATACGGACGGGATATACTCCGGCTTTTTACCGCTTGCCTGCTTCAGTGTTCCACTCGCGTTCTTTCCCGATGCAAGGAATGCGATATGATCGCCCAGTGCCCTTATCTTTGCGATGCTCTGTTCATATTCTTCTTTCAGATCGGATTCGTAGGTGAGGAACGGGCTGGAGAAGATGAAGAGTTTCCGCTCGGCGTGATCGAATACAATACAGTCCTTGGTGAGCATGAAACTTGCATCATGATCTTCAGGAGCATGGTTCCCGAGATCAGGCGATACACCGTTGTGTCCCTCGCGTACTTTCTCAAAGAGCGAGTACACACAGTCGTACGCAAAGTAACCGACCATGCCCCCGAAGAACCGGGGAGCCTTTACGTTCACATAACAGAACCGGGAGAGGATCGACTTGATCTTATCAACCGGTGTCTCGCCCTCAGGTTCTTTTGCAATCGCCGTAAAGCGCTCATTGCCCCGTACGTGTACGGACGAACCGATGGTGACCACGAACTCGGGATCGATCCCGATATAGGAGTAGCGGGCGATCTTTTCGCTCCCCTCCATTGATTCGAGCAGGAACCCACAACCGTTCCGGGTCCCCGTATATACATCCAGCGGCGAGATATCCGGCAATGGAATCTCGGCGCAGAGTGGAATTATTAACGGTTTTGGCTGGTCTTTTACTGCGGTCAGGTATTCATTCAGTCCAAGATTAAATTTCAGTTGTTGTTTCATAGGAGCAGTTTCCATCCCATTGGCATCACCGTACCATCAGCTGCCGGTTCTCTGGCATCTGCATAAATATGGTCTACTTTGTACATATTTATACATTGTTGTAACTTATTGGTTATTGCTGCTTTTTTTATTGCATTTTGGTGGAGGAAACCAAACCTCCGGAATAATATCCATAGGTTCTACTGAGCACATTTGCCGATATCTGACGTATTTGGTCAGTAATAATCCTAGGAATTAAAACAACGTGAGCGCATGATCTGGTCTGGTACACCTATGACGATCAATGTTTTTCGTGCAGATGTACGGAAACACGATAATGAAAACATGTGTGTTCTTCGTGTTTCCTGCACATCCTATTCCGGAGTAATGGGTGAATCCGGAAGTATTATTGGGGAAACGGTTTTGGGAGAAGGAACCTTTAATGCCATTATGTAACTCAAGGTTAGCTAAAGAAGTCATGGCTGCGGCAGGTGGTTACCCGTGGATATTCGAAAAAAGACCGTTGTGATCTTATGCGCTGCTATAGCCTGTCTGATCCTTGTCCTGCTGGTATTATCTCAAACGGTCGTACTGGATGGATTCTCCCGTGTCGAGGATCAGAGTGCACAAAAAGATACCAACCGGGTTCTTGTTGCTCTGGGGAACGACATCAATACTCTGGATGCTGTGGCGCATGACTGGGCATCGCGTGATGATACGCGGACGTTTCTGCTCACAACGACTTCTGCGAAATCCTGGTCCCGGCTTGATCCGGATACATTTGAGCGGCTCCAGTTCAATTATATCCTTCTTACCGACACAAATGGAACCTTGATCTCCGGAAAAGGATACAACCTTGACAGCCATACGGAAAAACCGGTTCCCCCCGATCTCGCCTTGCTGCTCTCATCTCATCAACAGATTCCCACAAGGATAAAATCCGAATTCGGTACCATGGGAGTCATCCAGTTTCCTGAAGGTCCGCTGATGCTCGCGATACGCCCGGTTTTTTCCGATCCGGATCAAGGACAGTTGATCGGGTATATCCTGATGGGAAGAAACCTCGATGCCATGGAACTGTCCCGGCTTTCATCGCTGGCCCAGCTCCCGCTTGAACTGCAACCGTACAGCAAAGAAGATCTCCCCGCGGACTTCAGAATGGCGATCTTGCAATTCCCCCAGTCATCCTCGCCGTTCATCCAGCGCGAGGGAAAAGAAGCACTCACGATAGACGCCCCAACCTACATCCTGCCGCTTGGGAGTAATACGCTTGGGACTTTCTCGCTGATTCGCGACCTGTCGGGTCAGCCAGTACTGATCCTTAAAGTCAGCATTGTCCGGGATATCTATGATCAGGGAAAATCAACAACCTTTTATTTCGTGAATCTTCTCATTCTTGCAGGTCTTGTTTTCGGACTTGCAATACTCCTGCTTCTGGAAAAGACAGTACTCTCAAGGATCCTTCACCTGAGTGGGCGATTGAATGATATTGGGAAAAAGCGTGACTTTTCCGCCCGTGTTGAAATGAGTGGCGATGATGAGATCGGGTCACTTGCTGACAATGTAAATGGAATGATCGGTGAGCTGGAGACCTCCCAGGAGCAGCTCCAGGGCCGATTAATCCAGAGCGAAGAAAAATACCGGCTTTTCTTCAACAGCATTACAGATCCGGTAATTATTTACCGGTCCGGCGAACCAGGCACCTATAACTCAATTATCGAAGCAAACGATGCCGCCTCAGATCTTTTAGGGTATTCACGGCAGGAGCTTCTCCTGATGTCACCTGCAGCGACCATGATGAGGGATGTTTGCGACGAAAAACCTGAGCTGTGCCGTTTGGCCGGAACGGGGGACTTTATCCAGTATGAATCGTCCTACCGGGCGAAAAGCGGAAAGTTGATTCCGGTTGAGATTAATGCCCGGATATTTGATGAGTTCGGACAGAGAGCAGTACTAACAATTGCTCGTGATATTACGGATCGTAAAATGGCAGAAAAGGCCTTAATGCAGGCCCATAAAAAGCTCAACCTGTTGAATTTCGTGACATTCAACGATATCCAGAATACTCTTTTTACCCTCAGTGGATATATCAGTCTGCAAAAGGATCTGCCGACCGATACTAAGATGAACGAGTATCTGGAGAAAGAAGATGCAACCCTGAGGAGAATTTCTCACTCGCTTGACTTTGCCAAAAATTATCAGGATCTGGGTATAAAACCCCCGCAGTGGCATAATGTTAATCAGACATTCGTACTGGCAATTTCTCATCTGGATTTTTCCCAGATCACTCGCAGGGTCAGACTTGATGATCTGGAAATTTTTGCGGATCCTCTGCTTGAAAGGGTATTTTTCACGCTTGCAGGCAACATCATTAAACACGGAAAAACCGCAACACAGGTTACTATCAGTTACCAGGAAACTGCAGAGAGCCTCCAGCTCATTTTTGAGGACAACGGTGCCGGCATACCGGATAACCTGAAAGAAAAAATTTTCCAGCGCGGGTTTGGTGCACAGAAAGGTATGAGTCTCTTTCTTGCGCGTGAAATTCTCGAAATTACCGGAATTACCATCCGGGAGACGGGAACCTATGGAAAAGGCGCCCGTTTTGAAATTACTGTTCCAAAAGAAGCGTTCCGGTTCCCGGGAAAAAAGGGGTAAACGTTCAATTACTGCCCCTGCTTTTTTTTTAAAAATTACATGAATTTCTGCCCCACACATCATTTCATACTCTATGGGGAATTTTGAAATTTTTAAATGCGTTCCCCCCCTCAAGAAAAAAGGAAAAACCTCAGAAAAATGAGCCCCGTTTTCTCTTTAAACAAAAAAAATGAAAATTCCCATTAATAGATATATTTATTATCTAAATAATCCTAATAACCCGCTACTGACATCTCATTGAACTGAATATCTGCATACGGGTAATCTTGTCAGGATTCAGGGAAAAATAACAAGGGATAGATTTGTATGACAACGAATCGACCTTTAGCAAGGTCTTTAAAAAAAATTATTGCGATGCTGATAGTATTGAGCATTGTTCCGGTGGTTGCAGCTTATGGATGGTTCTCTTCTTCCACACCGGTGATCGAGTTCTCTAAAGCTGGTGATTTGCCTTCCCCCCTGATGGCCAAATCGGATCACTCCGGTGGTGGTAACTCCGGAGGCAATTCCGGTGGCGGTGACTCCGGTGGTGGTAACTCCGGAGGCAATTCCGGTGGCGGTGACTCCGGTGGTGGTAACTCC
>Ga0074195_1003367_pt1 | contig 15277 bp, 9 predicted proteins | sample EPASupsiteHSE623_FD_64525 | JGI IMG/M metagenome (GOLD analysis project Ga0074195, IMG submission 64525) | Bioremediated contaminated groundwater from EPA Superfund site, New Mexico - Sample HSE6-23 | ecosystem: Environmental > Aquatic > Deep subsurface > Groundwater > Contaminated ...
GTGTTGCCGCGCATATCGGGGGTCAGCACCTCAACGAGCGTCGCGGGACTCACGGCGCGGACCGCCCCTATGATCTTGGCGAAATGTTCTGCGCCGCCATCGGGGAGATCATCGCGCGTCACCGAGGTGATCACGACGTAGCGTAGTCCCAGTTCGGCCACGGCGCGGGCCAGATTCTCCGGCTCGGCGGGGTCGAGCGGATCGGGCCGGGCGGTGTTCCCGATATCGCAGAAGCGGCAGTTGCGGGTGCAGACATTCCCCATGATGAGGAAGGTGGCGGTCTTCTTGCCGAAGCAGTCGCCGATATTGGGGCAGTGGGCCGATTCGCAGACCGAGTGGAGGTGGTGGCGGCGCAGAAGCCGCTTCATCTCGGTGACCTGCGGCGAGAGGACGGTGGTCTTCTTTTTGATGATGATGTTCTCAGACATCGTGTATCTCGGTGGCGTCGAGCGCCGCGGCGAACAGTGCCTCTATCTCGGGCTTCAGTTTATCCTCTTCGGCGCGGACCATGGCCAGTTTGCCGCGGGTGGCGGGGATCTTCGAGAGGAATGCGGTGCAGGAATCGGCGCAGGGGCGTATCGAGACCTCGAAAGTGCCTATCTTTTTGGCGATGGTGATGGTCTCCTGTTTTTCATTGGTGATGAGCGGTCGCAGGACCGGCAGTATATCGACCGCGTCGTTGATGCAGGTGAGATTCTCCAGTGTCTGGCTGGCGACCTGCGAGAGCGATTCACCGGTGACCAGCGCCTTGTAGCCGTCGCGCTGCGCTATCGCCTCGGCGAAACGGAACATCATCCGGCGGAAAAGTATCGTCCGGTAGGATTCGAAACAGCGCGCCCGGATGAGGAGCTGGATATCGATGAAGGGGACGATGTAGAGTCTCGATCCGGTCCCCTGATATTGCCGCAGGACGAGCGTCAGATCGCGCAGTTTGCGCATGCTTTCCTCGGTGGTGTGCGGCGGCGAATGGAAGCTGATGAAATGGGACCGCGCGCCGCGCCGCATCGTGAGATACGCGGCGACGGGCGAATCGATGCCGCCCGACAGGAGCGTCAACACCTCACCGGCGCAGCCGACCGGCAGGCCGAGGGTCCCGGGGAAGCGCTCCGAGAAGAGATAGATCGCATCGGCGTCGATCTCCATCTCGAGCTCAAAGGTGAAATCCTTCATCGAAACGGTGAACCGGCCGTCGCGTGCCTTGAGTATGGTACCGGCGAGCCGTTTCTGCAGGTCGACCGAGGTCGAGGGGTAGCGCTTGTTGGCGCGGGTGCAACTGACGCGGAAGACGGTCCGGCCTTCGGCGAGCGCGCGGTCGGCAAGCGGCAGTGCAGATGCTTCGATATCCTCCCACGATGCATCGAGCGGTAGCCGTGCGGCGGGCGAATAGCTCGATATGCCGGGGATCAGGGCGAGCAGCGCGATGACCTGCGGCAGGTCGTCGTCCCGGTCGAGCAGAAGTTCGATGCGGCCGCGGAATTTCCTGACCTTTCCGAACGATCCGATGCTTTTTCGGATGTTGCCGACGAGCATATCTTCGAACCAGCCGCGGTTCTTTCCTTTGGTCCCGATCTCATCGTAGCGGATGAGTACCGCCCGCGACATCAGTTGATCTCTTTTTTGTTGAAGGCGATGACCGCAACGGCAAGCACGATGAGTATGCCGGCGACGGCGTAGAGGGTCGCGAACGAAAGACTGATGTTCTCCAGACCCTTTCCGTAAATGAGGTTGTCCTTGATATTGAAGTGTGAGAAGTCGGGTAGGATATAGCGCATGAAGTTCACCACCCGTTTAAGTTCTTCGGAGGAACGGCGATTGATGAGATAGACCAGATTGTAGGAGGTGGCGCCGATAAGATAAAAAGAGATGGTGAACAGAGCGCCGACCGCCGGTTCGACGAACGAACTGCAGAGGACCGCGACCGATATGACCAGCGCCGTCTGCAGGAATATCGTGTAGAGTGCCGGCAGGTAGATGACGATCCGGTCGGCCCCGCCGTAAAAACGCAGCATCAGCCACAGGATCGCCGTCATGAACAGGATCCCCACTACCGCCAGCAGGAGCATCCCGACGAATTTGCCGATGATGTACTGGGGGCGGGTGAGCGGACGGGCCAGAAGCGGGTGCAGGGTGCGGAGAGAGAGCTCCTTCTGGATGATGAATATCCCCATGAAGATGGCGATGACGGTCGAGAATATCTCGATGGTGCCCAGACCGATGTCGGAGATGATGTCGATCTCGTTGCCGATGGTCATCTGGGTGATGGCGACGCCGAGGCCCAGTATGAAAAAAGCGAAAAAGACGAATGCGTAAAGCACCTTGTGCCGCACCATTTCAAGAAAGGTGTAGCGGGCGACCAGCAGTATCTTACCCATGACGCACCTCCGCTCCTGACCGTTCTTTCATCCGGAAGACCACCTCTTCGAGCGTCGGATAGAGCGGTCCTGCCTCGATGATGGTGTAGCGGCGTTCAAGGACCGCGGCGATCGTGGCATTCATTTCCTGTTCGGTGGCTATCGTCACGGTGAAGTGGCCGGATGTCGCGCGGAGTCCCTTGAAGGCGGCGAAGAGCGTTTCGCGATCGCGGTCGGGAGCCGCAAAGGAGACATGCCACGAGATATCCTGCTGCGGAATGATATCGGTAAGCGGGCCGAACGAGCGGCGCACCCCGTTCTCAATAATGAGGATACGATCGGAAAGGTCCTCGATATCGGCAAGGATATGCGAGGAGAAGAGGACCGCCTTGCCGTTCTTCTTGAGTTCGCGGATAATTTCCTTCACCTCGCGGCGGCCGATCGGATCGAGGCCGCTCATCGGTTCATCCATCACCACCAGCTCAGGGTCGTGGATGATCGCCTGTGCGATACCGATGCGTTGGAGCATCCCTTTCGAGTAATTGTTGAGCGTTAGATCGGCGGCATCGGCCAGACCCACCGTGCGGAGGGTGTTCTCGATGCGTCCCTTGGCGGCCGATCCGGGGATGTCCGATAGTCCACAGAAATACCGAAGCAGTTCGCGGCCGGAGAGATGACTGTAAAAATAGGGACGTTCCGGCAGGAAGCCGAGTCGTTTGAGCGCGGCCGGGTCGCCCGGCTGCCGCCCGAACAGTGAAATGCGACCGGCGGTCGGACGGACGAACCCCATAAGCATCTTGATAGTGGTCGTTTTTCCGGCGCCGTTGTGACCGACGAATCCGACGATCTCGCCCGGGTCGGTCGTAAAAGAGAGTTCTTTGACCGCTTCGATGACCTTCCAGACCCGCATCGGGTGCCGATAGGTCTTCGATAGCCTTTCGACCTCGATGTGTGATGACATAGATATCCTCCGTTCAAGCACGACAGGTTATTATTAGGGGCGGGGGGCGACATTGTCAAGTTTATGAAGCATTCGACCGTCGCATAGAGACGGGGAAAAAAGACGGCGGCCCCTTGCGGGGCCGCCAATATCTGGGGGTGGGAGGGGAATGTGGAATTTAATCCACGCCTCCATCATTACATGTAAAAATGAAACAGTCAAGAAAAAAGTGAATTATTTTTTTCCCTAGTCACTGTAAAGACTTCTGCTTGTATTTAATACTATAAAAGATGTTTACGAAAGAAACTAAAAAAAATTGTTGACTCGATACAACTTCTCGTTATAGTAGGCATCCGCGGGCGTTCTTTGAATCATGAAGATGTTTTCCGAGGTTCCTCGTTAGCTCAGTCGGTAGAGCGGGTGGCTGTTAACCACTAGGTCGGCAGTTCAAGTCTGTCACGAGGAGCCATTTTTTTTATCTTTAGCGGAAGCGTGGGCCGATTCAGGCCCGTTCGTAGCGATTCACGTTGGCGGCAAAGACCTCAAGACGGGCGATAGTATTGGGCGGATAAGGCTGTCCGTCGTTCTCAAGGGCGATGACCGGATAGCCGCGCGCTTTTGCCCATGGGCTGAAGACCCCTTCGATGAGCCTTCCGGGAAGACAGCCGAACGGTGCGATGATGGCGATCCCCGCATATCCGTCACCCATACCTGCCGCGGCGACGGCGGGCGAGATGGTCGCTTCGCTTTCCAGTTCGGCCGAGACGAACTCTTGTGTGCCGAAGGCGAGTGCCGCATTGACATCGTCGGGAGCCGTCGGCACTAGGCCGGTCGCCCGCATCGCCTGCTTTACCTTCTGTTCAACGTGATGCATCCACCATCCTTCGACGCCCAGCATCGTCCGTTTGCGGAGCCAGTCGGGCCGCAGAATGGTCAGCGGTCCACGCCGTCGCACCTCCTGTTTCAGGATGTGGCGTTGCGACCAGTCGGTGTAGTGGACCCATTCGCCGATGCCGGTCGCTTTGGGGAATATGTCGCCGGCGATGAGCAGATCGAACAGCTCCTGTACCGAGAAGACATCGCGCCGGACGTAGATCTCGCCGACGATGAGGACCTTGCGGATATCGGCGAGCGTACGGCGTTTCGGTATCGCGGCGAGTTCCCGTGCCGCCTGCGCGACCGCCCGATCAAGCGTCCGGTCGCCCTGTGCCATCGCCTCCACCACCGATCGCCATACTTTTTCGAATACCTGTATCCCGGCTGCCGGGTCCTGTGCCAGGAGTCGGATGCCGGTACGGGCGTCGGTGAAATAATCGGAAAGCACCACGCCGCGCCACATGTCGCGGACAAAACTGATGCCGAGTTCACGGTAGGAATTATCACTGTTGGGAGCTAAAACAAGAACATTCTCGAAACCGAGTTCTTCAAAGAGCCGTTCGTAGAATACGTGATACTGCCCCGTCCGGCAAGGACCGGTCGTGCTGGGGACATAGATGAGAAGCACTTCGTCGGGGCGGTGGGGAGAGCGCCGTTCGAGATACTGGAGCACGGTGCCCAGCAGCAGTAACGCCGGGATACACTCCTTTCCCGAGGCGACATTGCGGGCCACTTGCGTGGAATGGAGGTCGGCGGCCGGGAGATGTTCGGCGTGAACCCCCTGTTTCCAGGCGGCGGCGGTCGTTATTTCGGTCGCCAGATCGCCCAGCGAAGGGAACACCAGCGTCACCCGCTCATTGCGGATGTCGAGACGCGTGCCGGTGAGATTGTCCTGTACGACGACCTCGCTTCCCTGCGTTTCGAGACGGTACCGGCGCACGTTCACCGGTTTGGCGGGCGGCATGGCGTGACGGCGGTAGCTTTCCACGATATCGAGGAATGCCTCGATACGGGTATCAAGCCCGGCATCGGCGGTGTGGGAATCTATCTCGATGACCAGATAGGGTTTGCGCCCCATCATCCAGCGCAGATAGTGGAGCATGAATGAATCGGGCGCGCAGGAGAAATTCGAGATCCATGCGAGGTAGAGGTTGGGTATCTCCTTGACCGGGCGGATCGTCCGAAGATCCTGCTGGCCGTAATACCAATACATATTGGGGAAGATATCGGCCGTTTCGTCGAAAATGAGGTCGTAGGGGACCACGGTCACGCCGCGCGAGAGGAACTTGCGCGGGATCCCCATGTTGGCGTCGCGGGTGAAGGCGTTGTAGGGACGACCGAGGAGCGCCACGTAGAGACGATCGGGGTTTCGGCGCATCTCTTCGATAAGTTCGCGGCCGCGCCGCCGGTACTCTTCCCAGAAAGTGCGATAGTGTGCTACCGCCGCATCGAAGGCGCGACCTCCCGCGTCGCGCGTCAGTCCGAGCTGAACGGCGACCGTCTCGAATTCGCCGCGGCAGGAGTCCCACCCATGCTTGAACGATACCACGGGGCGCAGTGTCTTGGTATCATCGAGTCCGAACGCCTGTTTCAGGTAATAGGGAAGACCCTGGGTAAGGGGGCAGACGCACGCTTCGCCGTTCTCGTTGTTCAGCGGCTGCATATCGCGGAAGTGGGGGAGGAAGAGGTAGTCGACGCCGCGGTCGATAAGGTCCTGCAGGGCGCCGTGCGCTATCTCTGCCGGGAAGCAGTAGTTACTTTCCTGCCGATATATCCCCGCCGGTACGATCTTTTCTGAAAGTACGGCACGCACGCCGAGTTCATGGAAGAAGCGGGCGTAGAGCGGCCACAGCGAATGGACCGAGAAGGCGACCGGTACGCCGACGACGGCCGCGGTCCGCGGGACGAGGGTCGACGGATCGGGTACTCCGATCGAAAAGAACTGTTCGGTCCGCCAGGCGACATGGTCGGTGACGCTCCGTTCGTCGAATGCGGTACGGCGTCGGGCACCGGTGTATTTGGAACAGCGGCCGCCGAACGGATAGCGCCGTCCACCGGTCTCCAGATTGCGTATCGGGCAGAGATTCTCGCAGGCGCGGCAGATGAATTCGCCGTGCGGTACGATCTCCTTGTCCAGCAGTGCGTCCAGATCATATTCGCCGGCCGGCAGGAGTCCCTCATCGTTCTTCATCTTCGCCAGACGCGCCACGCCGAAGGAACCCATCAGCTCGGGGTCGGGCGGTACGGTGACCTTTTTGCCGAGGAGTTGGGCGAAGGCAAGCGGCACGGCGGGATTCTTGGCGACCCCTCCCTGCAACGCGATACGTTCACCGATGAAGCGGTTGCCCACCACGCGGTTGAGATAGTTCGAGACTATGGAGAAGATGAGCCCGGCGACGATGTCGGGCCGCACGGCCCCCTGCTGTATGGCGGTGCGGATGTCGCTGTTGATGAAGGCGGAGCAGTGTTCGCCGAACTTGAGCGGTGCGGCCGCCTGTAGGGCGATGGGGCCGATATCCTCCGCCCGGGCGATGTCGAGGTCGCCGGCGGCCGATTCTTCGAGGAACGATCCGGTGCCGGCGCTGCAGGCCTCATTCATGGCGTAATCTATCGGCACGCCGTTATGGAGCAGGACATATTTCGCATCCTGTCCGCCGATCTCGAAGATCGTATCGACCTCGGGGGCGAAAAAGGCGGTGCCGGTCGCGTGGGCGATGATCTCGTTGTAAACGCCGTCGGTGCCGAGGAACACCCCGAGCAGTTCACGCGACGAGCCGGTGGTCGCCATCAGGGTTATGCGCGGACGGACACCGCCCAACTGCCCTCGTATCTCGCGCAGGCAATTTTTGAGCGCGGCGACCGGATCGCCGTGGGTGCGACCATAATGGGCCGCGACGATATCGAGCGTCTCGCGGTCGATAAGCGCCGCTTTGGTGGTGGTGGAGCCGCCGTCGACACCAAGGATATAGGAACGGTCGGCCCGTATCGTGCCGCGCCGCGCCGCATGGTAGGTCACCAGGGCGGATGCCGTTGCGAGCGGTTTAAGCAGGGCATGATCCCGGTCGGTGCGGGGGCGCAGGAGTCCGTGCTCCGGCAGGTCAGCACCGATCTTCTGGGCGGCGATCGCGGCGCCGTAGGCCTCGAACCAGCAGGCCTCCTCCGGTACCGTGAAATCGATGGCGGGCCATGCTTCGCGCAGGAAATCCACCAGATGACGGTTGTTCGTCACTCCGCCGATGAGTGCCACCTGTCCCGAGTGTATCTTTGCCTTTATCAGGAACTCGCCCACCTTGTCGGCCATCACCTTGGAGAGCGATAACGCGATGTCGCCGCAGGTCGCTTCGCCTTTGTTGAGGCGGTGGGTGCAGTCTGATTTCATGAAGACCGAACAGCGCGATGAGAGTTTGTGTACCTTGGCGCCGCTCACCACGCGGTCGAGGTCATCCACCGAAAGGTTCATGCGGCCGAGCTGCTGACGGAAGAATTCGCCGGTGCCTGATGCGCACTTATTGCCGGCATAGCTGGTCTGTATGCGTCCGGCAACGTCGAGTACATAGACGACCAGATCCTCGCCGCCGATCGATACCACGGCGCGCGGCCGGAGTCCTTTGGCGCGAAGCGCCGCCTCTATGGATTGCGGCGCGATAAGATCGGGGATGTTCAGCCGGCGGCGTCCGGTGCCGCCGGTGGCCAAGGCGCGCGACGTGTCGCCGCTCAATGCCTCCACGCGACCGAATGCCTCGGTAAGGGCGGTGCCGAGATCGCCTTCATGCGCAACAACGGCGTGGCGTGGCGCGGCGCCATCTTCCAGCAGACAGACCTTCACATTGACCGAACCGATATCGATCCCCAAATTTCTTGATATTCGCCGATCATTTTTCATGTACAGAGAACCCTTTCCGCAGTGGTGGTCACCGTGACCGTATAATGCCCAGAACCTTGCTCAATTACAGGACGTTGTCAAGAAAACAATTTGTGCGAAAACGCACGCGATGGCTAGCTTGCCGGAGTAAGGGTCATCTCATGATAGGCGGGCAATTCTAAACAGGATCCGTTGGGAACGAAGGTCGAATCGCCATTCGCATCAACCAGTATCTCGCGTAGGACGACATTCTCGAAAATGACATAGGTGTCGCCGCCGCCGCTGCAGCCGCCGCTGCTTTCCTGGAGGGTAAGCGTACCTGATTCGGCGAGGTATCTTTTGCCCCACGCACTGCCTCCCCAATCCTCGCCGACGAAGACGAAGTAGGTGACGGTGCTGATGTTCGCGTTCACGCCGACGCCCAAGGTGTAGACGGTACCGATCTGGTAGTTGGAATCATAAATGACGAACTGAAATTGATCGTCGATAGAGGCGTTGCCGGTATTGGGGGTGTAGGCGGCAAAGAAGGTGTTGTTCCCGTCGTTGTCGAGCACCGCAGGAAGGGTGATGGCGGTGCAGGTCACCGGAGCCGTGTCGGCGTCGGAGGTAAGTCCATCCTCATCGGTTACCGCCGTATCTTCGTCGACAACAGCGGCGTCGTCGGTCATCACGGCATCATCTTGCGTGACGACCGTATCGTCGGTCACTGCGGCGTCATCCTGTGCGACGACGGCATCGTCGGTGACCGCGGCATCGTCCGGTGTGACGACCTCGTCATCGGTCTCGGCGGCATCGTCCGGTGTGACGGCCTCATCGTCGGTCTCGATCGTCGTCGCATCGTCGGTCGCCGGTCCTTCGGTCTCGGGAAGTGCCGTGTCGTCGGTGATCGTCTGATCGCTCTCGGGAAGGTTCGGTTTGTCTGCGTCCACCTTGTCGGTATCGATCGGCAGGTCGCCGATACATTCGGCGTAACCGTTCTCCTCGGTACACCCGTTGGCGCATTCCTGCTTCGGTTGCCAGAAAAGAGAGGCACCGTCGGAAACACATTCCAGAATTACCATACCGTCGGCATCGCAGACGGTCAAGCCCTCTTGGGGACAGATGTCTCCCGCGATGAATCCCGGTTCTTCACTGGGTGTACATGACGAAACGGAAAGCCAGAGCGCTACGCACAGCGGCCACAGAGATGACCAATGACGGCAGTTCATTCTTCCCCTCCACGCGGAAAATTGCCTATTTCTAAGAAACAATATACCCTAGGTGATGTTAGTGAATTGCGTATCGGTTGTCAAGGTATACTTTTGCGGGGGGCAACGATGTTGGTCTGGATAACACACAAGGAAGGGATGCGGTTCGAAACAGGGAGCGATATCGCGGTGTCGGTGCCGATGGCGAGCCCCGAATATCGGCCGAACGGCGCACCGGTCGCCGAAACGCCGAAGCACCTCTTTCTCCAGTCGGTCGCCGGTTGTACGGGGCTTGACGTGGTCGCCATCCTCGAAAAGATGCGGGTCGCGATCCCCGCGAGCTTCCGTATCGAGGTCGAAGCGCCGCTTTCGGAGGAGCACCCGAAGGTCTTTACCGCCTTTGTGCTTACCTATCTGGTCGACGGCGATATCGAGTCGGAGAAACTCATCCGCGCCGTAACGCTGTCGCAGGAGAAGTACTGCGGTATATCGGCGATGTTCCGCAAGATCGCACCGCTTTCGTGGCGCGTGGTGCTCAATGGAAAGGAGATCGCACAGGGAAATTGAGCGGTCAGACCGTCACCTGGAAACTCTGGAATATCGCCTGATAAGTACGCGGCGGGATACGGTAATGCTGTTCAGGCGGTAGATGTGAAAGAGCGCCGGCGTTCAACTTCGCGTATCCTTTGAATTCCATCTGGTCAGAAAGAATGATGAGGCGCGATTCTTCATAGTTGCTGAAGAAGCCGCCGATGGAACAGGCAAGAGACCGTTTCTTGTTGACGCGCAGTATCTGTCCCGGCGGGTATATGCCGAGGGTCGCGTAGAGTCCCTTGGCGGCCGATGGGGTGAAGGTCTTCTTCTTGTTCGTCGTCTCGAACATCCATTCAATTGCGTTGACGCGCGAGAGCGGTTTGCCGGGATTCCAGGGCCACCAGCGGGTCGCTATGTCATAGTAGTCGCACGCTTTGACGATCTCCGATATCGGGGTCGAATAGGTGTCCCCCTCCGCCTCGTGAATGAGTCCGCGGAAGTCGTAGGTGTCATGATGGGACGATGCGGCCACGGCGGCCTCCATCATCGAGAAGTTAAGCGAATTGAGGCGGCTGAGAAAAGCGAAGCCGGTCTCGTTATGGGTGTTCTTGAGGTCGCGCTGATCGTCATCGGAGATGCCGATATCGTGCAGATAACCGGCCAGCCCGGCGGTGATCAGACGGCGTTTGGGGACGCCCAGCCGGACCCCGACCGCGACGCTTAGTACCGACGTATTTGCGGCGTGGGTCGGGATATACATCTTCTGATAACTGTCAAGAGAGGCGAGGAACAGGAGATGATCCCATTGAGCGTCCTCGCTGTCGTCGGTCAGCAGATCGACCAGATTCTGAATGTTGCGCAGCGCTTTTTTGAGCGGTATCGGTTGGCTTTGAAGCACCTTTTTCCGGAACTGCGGGAAGTCGGTCACGAGGTTACGATACACCTGTCGCGCTTTCTGCTGTTTGTCGATTATCGGCGGGAGTTCGTCCAGGATGGGGTTGAATATAGCGACATGGATATTCGGCGCGCGTACCGCCAGTGCGTCCTCAAGTTTATGGAACAATTCTTCGGTGCCGGGTACTCCCGGTGTGATGTTCCCGGTAAGTTTGCAGAAAATGATGAGATCCTGCCGTTGGACCGTCGAACTTATCTCGATCTCACCGATGTAAAGCGACAGGAAGATATGGGAAAGCATCTCCAGATAATCCTCGCCTCCCCGTTTCCCTTTCAGCCGCTGTTCGTTGATGACGATATCGGTGCCGTTGTAGCCGAAAGTCACGGTCGGCGTTGTCTTGAAAAAGGCCTGCAGTATCTCCATGGTCTTGTCGGCCGATTTCTTGACCGCATCGTTCTCTTCACCGTACATCTTGAGCGCCTTCCATAGGGCGAAAAAGCCGGCGGCGAATTCGTATCCTTTGAGCTTGACGTTCTCATCGACCGCCCGCAGGAAGTTGCGCGGACCTTCTCGTCCCTGGATACGGGTATCTTCCGTCACAGCAGGCCTCCCTTCGCGCGGATCAACTCTTCGGTCTCCTTATTCCCCGAGGCAAGTCCCTTTTTAAGGAATAGTTTCACCATGGGGTCTGAACGGTACTGGTTAAGGTGGGTGATGACCGCATCCTTCGCCTCCTTGAATGCATCGCGGTGGAGCATGGAGCCGCTGAGTTTAAGCATTTTCTCAAGGGGCGGCATCGTCTGGGCGAAGTTCTCGGGGCGCACCAGCGGCAGGAATTGTTCCAGCTCGCTGCGCGGGCATTTTTCGAATTCGGGGGTATCGATGAATTTGACGATATGGCGGATGATGGGTTTGGTCGTATCTATCTTGCCGAGCAGTTTCAAAGCTATTTCCCGCAGGACCGGGACCCGCGAGAAGAGGAGCACCGAAAGAAGGTCGTACAGGTCCTGCCGTTTCTCATGGACGATCTTCTGAATGTAGGTCGTGACCTCGGTCGGTTCCAGCTTGGCGAGGTTGCTTTCCTGCAGCAGGCGGTTGATGACCGTCTTCACCTGTGGGTTCTTGAGTTCGAGCAGTTTGTCGACCGACATGAGACGGATGTCCTTTTCGGGGCTGAAGACCGCTTTTTCGAGCGCCGGTAGCGCCTCCTCGACCGAATAGTTCATGAGGATCGTGATCGATTCGATCCGCACCTGTTTTTGCGGGTGGTTGATGACCGTCCGTAGAAGCGGTACGACCGCCGGGTTCTCTACCGCCTTCAGGATGGTCAGCCCGTTGCGGACGACCCGCCAGTCGGGGTGTGCGAGGAGCGGCTTGACCACCTCGGGATTCTTGAGCACCTTGCCGAGCTTCTCGATCGCCGCGATACGGAGCTCCTTGGTCTGGAGTTCGGTCAATTTTATGATCATGGTGGGAAGCTGTGCCGCCGGTACTATGGCAAGAAAGTCGCCGAAATATTCGAACTGGTCCGGTTCAAAGTTGTCGGCCATCTTGAAGACGCGGTTGAGGAAGTCGTCGTTGGTGACATTTGCGATACCGTTCTTTATCTTGAGGTAGAACTCCTCATTGGTCTCGCGGAACTGCGCGCCGATCTTGAGGAGGGTCTTAAGGAAAACGACCGATTCCCTGACCGCACCGAACAGGAGCAGCCGTTCCCAGAGGAGCGATGCGGTATCGACCAGATCTTTGCGCATCTCATCATTGGTCCCGTGGATCAACTTCAACGAAAGTTCTTTAAGGAAGCGGGCGGTAACGGCATTGTCGTCGTAGACGCGTATCTGCTCGTTGAATATATCGCGATCCTCGGTGGTGATGATATAGGTCTGTTTGTCCTGAAAGGGGACATCCCGGTCGGTGAATTTCTCAGGAGTGAGATCGAGTCCTTGGTTCGCGGTAGCGGTCAGATCGTAGGTCTGATCAAAGTCATCGAATTCGAACGGCTCGGACTCGATAAGTTCCTCTTCGGTGACGTAGCCGATATGGGTGAACTCGGAATCCCAGAGGAGTGTTGCGATATCATAATCCTCGCTCGCATAGACGGTCACCTTCGCGAGGATGTTGAAAAAGGAGAGGATCTCGTCGTAGGTGATCCCTTTGGCGAAGTATATCTCGCGGATGCCGTCGTTGAACAGCACATAGATGACCTCATTGTCTTCCAGTGCCGTCTCGACCGGCTGTTTCATGAAGAGGAAGCCGGTCTTCTTGATGCGGAACGGAATGACCGGTATCTCGGTATGCATGAGATCGACCTTGATCTTGAAATCTTCGGCGAACTTCTTGAACATCGGATTGTTGAGCGGGTAAAGCTTGTACCCCTTGAGCACTTTGTGGAACAGAGTGACGATCTCGTCGGCCTGACCGCGGAGATGTTCCTGAGATGCCGTCAGTTCGGTGTTCTGGCGGAAGAATTCGATTATGTTGCGATCATGTCCTCTGGCGCTCATATCCCGCTCCCGTTGAATATGGACCGGCTCATTATGCTCCCGGTGGGAAAGAAATTCAAGAAAATCGCTTCAGCGGACCACACCGCTCACTTTCATGCGCCGTTGCTGATCCTTTATCATCTTTTGCTGAAGGCGCGAGACCGCCTTGCGGTCGAGGAACATCTGGTACCACACCTCGCCGTACTTCTCCATCTTGAACGACAGCTTGTTCTGGAGCGCCATGAGGTGCTCATTGAGATTCTGGTTGTTCGGCATCGACTTGAGGCCGCGCTTGAGGGTCGCCAGCGCCTTTTCGCGATCGTCGAGCTCCTCCTCGTACAGATAGGCGCACAGCGAGAAGACGAAAGCCTCCTTCTTGTTGAAGCGCATCAGGAGTTCCATCGCGTCGAGCGCCTCTTTCTGCTTGTTGTTCTTGAGGTGGCCGATGACCAGCATGCAGTAGGCGAGATAGAGGCGGGGGTTGGAGTTCTGGAGGTATTTGTACGCTTCGCCGAACTTCTTGGTCGAGTAGAGGATGATGCCGATCTGGCTGTCTATCTGCGCCTTGACGAGGAATGCCCAGCGGTTCCAGCGATACCCGTCGCGCAGTATCTCCATGGCGCGGTCGATCTTCTGCTTCTGTATCTCGGCGTTGGCGCGCAGGAACAGCGTCTGAAGTTTCTGGGTGACCTGTCGTGAGATGACGAAGAAGGCGACGATGGCGAGGAACAGACCGATGAACGCGCCGAAACCCCACCAGCCGGTGATAAGGCCGATAAGAAGCGCGATGACGATACCGCCGCCGATGCTTATCGCAAGATTGTACATAAGGTACCTCCATAAATAATAACGGGCCACTCTAGTGAGCAGGCGATGAAAAAGCAAGTTTTACCGTGCGGGTAACCGGCCGTGGATACGACAGAAAAAAGAGCGGCGGGGCGATTGCTTGCACTTTCCGGTAGCTGTTATTAAGGAGGCTGGATGATGGAACGGCGATGGTTGTTGAGCGGCGTGGCGATATTCATGCTGGGCCTGGTCTCTTGCGGCGGGACGCCCAGCGCGATAACCGATGCCGATGCGCCGGCCGACGGCGATGTGCTGACGGCGGATGAGGATATGCTCGCAGGTGACGACCTGTTGACCGATGAATTGCTGACCGACGAAGGAGAAACGCCGGTCGACGATACCTTCGCGCCCGATGTCGAGGCGCTGGCGACCGATTACGCCGGACAGACCGGGTTCATCACCATTGAACCGGTGGTCTACTATCTGCGGACCCAAAGCGGCACCACCGGATCGAAATACACAAGCGACGAGGCGCGGCTGTGGTATTCCTTCCAGCCGGCCGACGAGAACATGGAGGAGAAACCGCTCGCAATATTCTTCAACGGCGGCCCCGGTTCTGCATCGGGCCTGCTGCTTGCCTTCAACACCGGGCGTAAAAGTATGGACCCGCTTTTCAACGGCGGGGAGGTGGTCGGCGACAATCCGCACCGTTGGAGCAGTTTTGCCAATATCCTCTATATCGATGCGCGCAACACCGGTTTTTCCTACAGCATCTCCGGTGATAAGGCGGGGTATACCACCCGTAACTTTAATCCGTTCCTCGACGGCGCCGATTTCGTCCGCGTCCTGTTGCGTTTTCTTGCGGCCCATCCGGCGATACAGGCAAATCCGATCATCTTCGCGGGCGAATCCTACGGCGGTACGCGCACCATCGTGATGCAGAACCTTCTCCTCAATCCTACGCGTTACGCCGGGAAGGAAGGATACTACACCGACGAGGCGCTCGCCGACGAGATTTCGGCGCACTACGCGGCGGTGTTGCCGGACGAAGAGATATCCGCGCAAAAGGGAGCCGCGCAGTTCGGCTATGCCTCGCTCATCCAGCCGCTTCTGTTCGGTGAACCGCAGGATACCGCTTCGGGTGAACTCTTTGAGGAGCCCGGATCGGTGATCTATCAGATCGCTGCTGAAGAGGGGGCGACCTTTACGCCGTGTGCCGTCGCCGATACCCAGTGCGACAAATACTACAACGCCATCATGTTCGTCAACAGCCTCGGCCGCGATCTCTACAAATATGATGAATCAAGCGACTGGATGAGCGGTCGGATGACCCCGGTCGCCCCCGAGCTGCTGATGAAACCGG
>Ga0074195_1003368_pt1 | contig 15277 bp, 13 predicted proteins | sample EPASupsiteHSE623_FD_64525 | JGI IMG/M metagenome (GOLD analysis project Ga0074195, IMG submission 64525) | Bioremediated contaminated groundwater from EPA Superfund site, New Mexico - Sample HSE6-23 | ecosystem: Environmental > Aquatic > Deep subsurface > Groundwater > Contaminated ...
CTTGGTACAGTAAATAAAAGATCTTGAAATTGTGCAAAAAATGGACGGGAGAAATCATACTCCATTCCATACTTCATCGGATCCCATTTATCCGACCACCAGCAATCTCTACAATACATCGGATATGGTTTATCGGGCGATACGCGCGATACCACCACATTGCTACACAAATCGCATTTCCGTTTATAGAGAGAGCGTTCATTTCGAAACGCAATGCGCCGAATTTCTCTGCATTCGGGACAAAATGTTGGTGCTAGCACACTGATTTTTTTGTAGAAATCAAAATCCTCGGGTTCAATCCAGAATTCTTGATAACAATTTTGGCATTGTTTATTTTCCTTATTCATTAAAAATTATGTTTATATTAATTCCCCCTAATACTGTTCCAAGTATTTTTTAAGAGACATTCGCTCTCCTTCATATTCGATTTGATATTCTTCCTTATCGGGATGAGCAATAACATCAATTAGTGTTTCAATGTATTTGTTTTTTAGATTTCTGTAATTTTGCAAAATCTGTGTAAGTCCCTCCTGTGTTATATTTTTTGAGAGTATGTCAACGGGAACCGCCGCTCTTTTTGGAAACACACGGAGATATTTCTTCCTATCTTCCTGTGTTTGTAGATATTGGAATACACCTAAAAATAAGTTAGGACCATCAAATTGAAGAAGTTTTGAAAAAAGATCTTTATCTTTTTCTTCGATATCTTCGCCGAAATGAATATCTTTCTTATACCCAAATAAATTTGTTATAGGTACAGTATCTGTTTCATTATTTTTTGGAATTATTTCCTTTTCTACAATATCACAAATTGCACCCTCTATCGGCCCTGGATTGGTGTGGAATCTATCTCGCCCATATAAACCGAGTGCTTCGGAAAATTTCGATTGTGTTTTACTTTGAATTCCTTCGGTGAGTAAAAGATAAATAAAACGGCTTGTTCTTCCATTTGCATCGGCATATGGGTGAATAGCATTTAACCCAGAAGAAATGAGTAGTGCAATGTCTTCCATGCCCCTCTTTTCGTTATTCATCTTTTTTGCTGCATCAAGTACTTTGAGAAGGAGTTGGGGTTTATCTTCTTGTAGTGGAGGAAAATAATCAGTGCCTAATAGAATTCCCCTCAATACAACCCACTCCCCATCCATCTCCCATTCATCTTTATTTTTACCTCTTAAAATCCCATTTATCCCATCTAATATCTCAAAAAATTCATTTGATCCCAAGTTTTCTATGAATGTCCGTTTTTCACTCTCATTGGAAAAAACATCTTCAACAGTTTTGCCGTGGAGAGGCGCAATGTGCTCCGCAGAACGTAAAAAACGGGAAAGAACCCTAGAACGTTTGTCGCGTTCTAATGATTCTTTTTCACCATCAATTTTTTCAAAATTTTCGCCCATATTTCATTTTTTCTACTATACCACCTCCGCCTGATAACATTGTTCGCAATATACTATCTCTGGTCTCTCTGGGGCATATGAGGTTTCAATCCCCTTGTTACACTTCGCACAATTCCGTTTCCATAGGAAAAATGGATTTGCCCTCTTTATTCGTTCCATGTGTCTACAATTTGGGCACAGTGTCGGAAGCGCAATGCCAATCTTTTTATATATCGAAAATTCCTGTGGAGTAATACGAAATGCTCCTACACAGTTATCAAGGCAGGTGCGCTTGTGTCCACATTCCAACACTTCCTTTGTGATTTCGTCGGAAACATATACTATATTTTCCGGAATATCTCCGGTGTGGAGAGTAATTGCATATTCATTTTTTGGAAGATCCCGCCACGGGTATCCCCGCTTTTCGGTAATTTCTCTTGTGTAGGGAAAGTGCTCATATGCAAGTGATTCATTATATGCGAATGGAGAAAGTTCCGTGGGAAAGAATTCTCCATATGTATAGATTCTTCCGTTTTTATCTTTATATGGCACCTCGGTCATATGTGCTTTTATTTTCGGAAGTAGTCTTTCATACTCATCTTTCGTATATTGTTTGTTCAATATGCAATACTGTTTATTTCGGAGACCGATACATCCAAAGAGATTCTCTGATCCATGGGAATTTAAACTATATTGTACGTTCGTTCCCCCATATGCCACCACATCAAAGAAAAATCGAGAACCGCTGAGTCCCGCATCTATTGATTCATATATCAATTCACCATTATCACCACATCCGAATGTGTCATATGAATCATTGAGTGTATATCCCCCATTCATACAATATTTGCAATTACGTCCTCCCAAACGAATTCCAAAACAGTATTTACACGATTCACATTGATCAAGATAATCCCCCGTTGAATTACTTGTATTCACAAAAAATGCAGGTCGCCTTACTGCTTTTAATTTTTCTTCATTAAATAATGCACGAGCTTTTTCAATGTCTCCCTTTTTCCCTAGGTTAAATTCTTTCATGCGCTCCTGATATTCTTCTTTTGTGCACGGTTGATTGAAAAAATAATATGATTTATTTCTTAAATTTGTTGATCCAAAACAGTGTTGGCATCCCTTACAATCGTATATGAATGCTGAGTCACTACAATTTTCCGAATTTTCGGCGAACAAACAGTGATATAATTTCATCCCCTTAATAACTTCATAACAAAGCTCAGAGCTATTTGCCGTGAGTATATCTGAAGAATCTCTCACATCACCACATTGAGATGAATACACTAAATTCTCATTTTGAAACGAAGCAAACACAAAATGACAATCCTTTGATTTTGCGACGTGATTACAATAATTGCTGTTTACGCACGTACTATTGAATACCGATGGCATTGGAACACGTTCCATGAGTTTTCTAAACTGTACAAAAAACGGTACCGAAAAATCATATTCCATACCAAATTGCCCAACATCCCAGGCATCGCTCCACCAGTAGTCCCTCTCGTATGCAATAATAGGACCGTCCGGAGAAAATATAGAAACAATATCCTTCCCCGTTGCTACACACTTCCGTTTATAAAGTGTGCGTTCGTTTCTCCAAGAGAGAAGTCGCTCCCTCCTGCAAAATGGACACCACGTCGGTGGAGGTACTTGAATTTTTGTATAAAAATCAAAATCTTCCTGCTCTATCCAGAATTCTTGATGACAGTTCTGACATGTTTTTTGTGCTCTATTCATAAATTTATTTTACAACCCGCCCGTACCGAACGGTACGTTCGGGCGGGTTTTGGCACACTTTGGTTTGACTACTCATGTTTATTTATCTCCCTTCGGGAGATCTGCCGTAGGCAGACAATTTTGACATTGTTTGGTTTCTTCGATTATTAGTAATTAGTTATTGGAAATTAATAATTTAATCCTATACCTCTCCCTATTTTTTTCAACAAAAAACCACGCTCGCGTGGCACCATATATCAAAATATAGATTTTTATTTAATTTCCCTCTGAATCCCCCCACTGACTGTCGTCAGTATCTTTTTCCTCTCCCTCAAGCCTTGCAATAATATGTTTAAGAAGCTTTATCTTGTGTAACATGATAAATACAGAAACAAATAGGATCGAAAAGATCAAAACCCCTATTCCAATAATTAATTGTGGGATAAGCATCTCTATTTTTTGATTATACCACTTTTTCTAGTTTTTGAGAATAATCCATCAAAATTGATACAACTGTCGATATACACACCTTATTTTGTGTGTTTTTATCGTTATCCACATGCACTTCTATTCAATAACCTTTGCCATCCACTCCTTATATTCCCTATTCACACGAAAAATATTTAAAACACCCACGAATGGAATCGCATACTCGCGTATCGATGAAATAAAATCTTCAATTTGTTGCACCTTTGTTTCAACCGTCTTTATAAGCACTGCAACTTCTTTTTCTTCTTTCAATTGTCCCTCCCATTTAAAGATCGATCCGATGCGCCAAATATTTACACATGAAGCAAGTTTTTTTTCGATAATCATCCCCGCAAGCTTTCTTGCTGATTCCTCATCGTGGCACGTAGTATAAATAAGTACCATATTATTTTTTTGTCCTCGGCCTTTTTTCTAAACGAAAAAATTAAATAAGGGGCTCCAAATTCTTATCTGCGACAACCTGAGAAGAAGATTCTCCTCCTTTGGTGCCGCCACTGATAATCGCTTTTTCTTGAGCACTGCGAATAATAGACGATTCTTCTTCCTGCATAAGTTTTTTTGCGGCATCTGCGGGAATCGAATATCTTTGCCGTGATTTTTCAACAATTTCTTGACGATATGATTCATGTGGAGAAGGGAGTACGCGTAATGTTTCCGCGGAAAATGGATCGTATGTTTCTCCATCAATGGTCATCTTGATATAAATTTGTCCCATACCGAGGTTAATCATATCCTTTACGTCAAAAATCGGTTCCATTTCCGGTTTTAATTTCACCGCATCTTCACCACCAACACGAAATACAATAATTGTTCCTGTGTTTCCCAATACTGCCGCCTGCACCTTGGGAAGCAACTGCCCCACATACTGGTGTGCCATGGTAAGACAGATGCCGTATTTTCTCGCTTCAGAGAGAAGGTTTTCGAATGTATCGGTAACAAGGTTTTGAAACTCATCAACATATAAATAGAAGTCGTGGCGTTCCGATGGATGAAGCGAAGCGCGTTCCATACCCGCTTGTTTTATCTTTGTCACAAACATAGAACCAAAAAAACTTGAATTTTCCTCCCCGATTTTTCCCTTTGAAAGATTAATAAGCACGATTTTCTTTTCCTGCATGAGTTTTGCAAGATCAACTTTATTTTCTTTTTGCCCAAAAATATTTCGAAGCATTGGATTCGAAAGAAATTGCCCAAGTTTATTCACAAGAGGAATGATAGCTTCAGTATCAAACTTCTCAGACCAATCGGCGAATTCAATTGCCCAGAAGCGTTTTACCATGTCATCCTCAATATATTCCACCACTTTTTGTCGATAATTTCTGTCGGTAAGAAGAGAAATCATTCCACGCATTGTTGCATGCGGATAATCAAGAAGTGCGAGACACGTAAATCGGAACACGTGTTCAAGACGCGGCGTCCAGTTCGCCCCGAATTGTTTTTCCATAACCTCAATCAACCCTTGGGTGAGTTGATGTTTAAATGAAGGATCGATATTCGCGAGTGGATTAAATGAAACAGGATATTCGGAATCCGAAGGATCGATAATACACACATCATCAATTCGATCTTTTGGTATCGAAGGGAGAATGTCTTCAATTGTTTCTCCGTGTGGATCGATGAGACATAATCCATATCCATACGCAATATCCTGCCGAACAAGTAGTTCCAATAATTTTGATTTTCCGACACCGCTTTTTCCGATTATATATGTGTGCCTTCGGCGATCAACCCGTTTTAAACCAAAAATAAAGTTTTTCGTTTCGAGTGCAGCAACATAATTGGTGCGTCCAATGAACGAAACCTCTTTTGGGTCTATTTGTCCGTAAATAGGAAGATCTGGCGGCGGCGGCGCATATTTAATGAGTTGAATTTTAGTGCCTTTCCGTAAACTCATAGTACGTTTAACTCTTTTAAGAACTTCTCATATACCTTTAATACATCATTCACTTGAGATTGGGAAATTTTAAACCCTGGAGTATGAACAAGATTATTGCGAATACGGTGTACACGCCACACATCGTCAATTGTTTTTAAATCCATAACTTTCCCCGCACGCTCAAGTCGTTCTGCAATATATTCACCTTCAAATTTAAGATTTTTGAGTGCAGTATCAACAAGTTTGTCCGCTTCAATAATTGCAAGAAGCGATGCATCGGATCCCCCCGCCTCAACAGTCGTAAGAATCTTTTTCCATTGCGGAGAAAAATCGAATTTCTTTACCTCAGCACCCTTCTTCTTTGACTTTCTTCCTCCTGGAAACGCAGTAAACTTTGGACGATATTTAAGTGCTTTTCGAAATACTAAAACAAAAAGGATGACAAGAATAATATCGAGCGTGATAAATACCCACCGCACAGTATAAAAGATGCTTTCCCAATTTATACCCAAAATATACGAAATTATTTCTTTTATCCACTCCATAAATTTTATTTTTTATAAAAATCTTCCAGTTCCGCATCTTCGCCGAATATCGCAATGCCCGCAGGTGGACCAGCCTTCTTACTCTCATTGCGCTTGATATGTGGAGCGGTCAACACCACCAAGGTAGGAAGATGGAAAAGTGTTGCAAGACACTCAATATTCATCAAAAAGCGTTTTGTCGAAAAATTAAAATTAAACAGATAAGAAGTGATAAATCGGCCCATCCATGTCTCCGGCGGTATTTCGCGTATCAGAAAGTTCCGAAGAAGGCGCTGTTTCCTAAATTGATTTCTAATTTTTGGAAATATGTGCGGCCAATTCCAAATTTGTGTTCTCGTACTTACATTATAATTTTGTTTGAAAGAGTTGAGGTTTAATGCAGCATATTGGTTGAATGCACCAACAAGACCTCTTCGGGCAAAACTATCATAATATGTCGCTTTTGGAGACATATAAATAAATCGAAGCATCGTATCAAATGCAGGCTTCGACATATTCTTTTCCACTGCCTCCAATACATCGTATTGTCCCGGGGTACGAGAAATAGGAACATTTCTACTTCCTCCCTCTCCTGTTTCAATTTCAGTAGTAATTGGTTCTTGAAGTTTATCTAATACATCTTGATATTTTTCTGTCCAATCATTTGAAGCAGGAGCAATAAGAAATTGAATTCCTACAATTTCTTGTTTATTGATTTTTCCCAACACCTCCAAAAATGTGGAGATAGGATCAAATTGTTTCGACTCAGCCTCACTTTCAAATGTTGTATAGGATTTAATTGGATATACCGCAGGTTTTGCAAGCACCATTTCCGTTCCCCATATATCCTTATTTTGCGCATACACCTCCTCCATTGATTGTGGAAATTGTTTTACATAATCTTCTACCTCAGTAAATTCCACATCTTGGTAGTACGAGAAAAACGCAGCTTCAACAAGATTGCGCTGTTTTTTTTGACACCGAACATAGAGATGAATTTCTCCACCGAAACTAATCATCTCGAGTCCGAATGGGACTGTTACCTCTCCTTCGTAATATGTTTCTTTAATATCTCCGGGAGAGTTTCTAAGAGAATGAAGTGCGGCAAGTACCTGCTCCATTGCCTGCGGACTCTTTAAAACTTCTCGTGGAATGAGAATTTCAAGAAGAATAAATTTCAGATCTTTTTTGAATTCTTCATTTCGCCAAAAAAGAAACAGAGAATTAAATAATGGAAACACAATAAGGAAAAACCATAACCACCACGTATAAGAGAGGAAAAGAAGGAGAAAATTAATAATCTCCCAAAATGAAATAGTTGGAATGGTAATGAAAAAAAGACCGCTAATTCCAAGAAGGAATAAAATAAGCCATGCTTCTTCTTTTTTAAAGAAATCAATAATAATCTCTCCTATTGCTCCAAGTGATTTTTTGACCATAGTGAACGAAAAAACCCAATCGTAAGTACATTATCGGACTTTTTGGAAAAAACTTCAATAAATCTTACAAGAAACATAAAAATACATATATTTCCCCTCACAATTTTAAGGCATTGGTCAGAAACAATAACCCCCGTCACATATGCAGCGGGGGTTATTGTTTCTGATAGTGTAAGTGAGGATTATGCCTCTTTTATACTATATTTTCCGTCATCAAGGCGTTTGAAATATTTTCTGTTCTGTAGATTCAAAAGAATGGTATTTTCTTTCAAAAAACGCTGCTCATTCACCAATTTTACTACGTCGGTTGAATGAAGGGGTCCTTTTGATTTTAAGAGACGATCAATTACTTCACGAACGGTTCCTGATTCGTACCCATGCTCTTGAAGTGCATATACTCCACGGCCCACAAGAACAAATCTACTATCTTTAATAACTTCATTGTGCACGGTTTGTACATGGGCAGATCTTTTATCAATCCCCAATTTTGAAATATTTTTTGCAATATCTTCAAAGTGAAGTGGCTTTCCAACTTTCTTTAATGCAAGATATGCTTTATCTCGAATTGTCTTCGGTTCAATTTCAGCCCACGTACGCAAACCGAAATCACCAAACACATTAATTCCAAAAAATTTCGGAATGGAAAGGAGGTGGCATGTTGCCAAATCTTTGCACTGCGAAGCGTATAAGGGTTCTTTAGAAATTTTTTCTTTATCGTTTATTTCCAAAAGATGGGTAACATTCTTTATAAAATCGAAGAAGCGCTTTTCATTTTTTTTGTCATCATACCAAAATGCATGATAGTCATCATCTTCCTTATGATACGACGGAGATCCAGCTGCCAAGAAAATGAATCGTGTCTTTGTATCCCAATGTTTTGTTTGTAAGAAGCCGCCCTTGCGATACATATCGGCGATAAAAAGATCGTCCTTATATACCCCTTCGGTTTCCCCAAGTCGATTCTCCGCTTCTGTAATAAAATCAGCGGCTCGTTCTTTTGTTTTTTCCCGAAGCTTCTTTATTCCCAACTCTTCAATTTGACGAACGCGCTCACGTGTAATACCAAGCTCGTCGCCGATCTCTTGAAGTGTTGCGCGCTTTCCGGTTTTCAACCCAAAGCGGCCCACAAGAACCTTTTGTTGTTTCGGTGAAAATTCCGAAAGTAACTCTTCGATAAATTGATCTAAATTCTTTACCATATTACCCTTATTTGTACCTTTAGAGAGTAGCACTTTTTCATTTTTGAGTCAACCCCCCACCAGGGGGCATCAAGGGACTGAGAAATACAGCTGATTTAATGTAGTAAAAACAAGAAAAAATCCGCTCTAGGCGGATTTTTTAGCACTCCATCTGTCCCACACATACAGAAGTGGACTTGCGACAAAGATCGATGAATACGTTCCAAAAATTGTACCCACCATAATAGTAAGCACAAAATAAAAGAGTGGTGACGGACCGAAAAATAACAATGCAAGAAGCACCAACACAAGAGTAAGGGAAGTGTTGATTGAACGCACCATTGTTTCTTTAATACTGAAATTAATAATATCTTTCAGATTAATATTCTTTCCGCGAGAGAGAAGAATGTTTTCTCGGATTCTATCAAACACAACAATGGTGTCGTGTACCGAAAATCCCATCACCACAAGAAGCGCAACAATAAAATTGGTATCAATTTCAATTCCTTTTATTTGTCCCAATACCGCGAGTAATCCAGCCGGAATGATTACATCGTGAAATAACGTAATGAGCGTGGAAACACCATACTTCCATGATTGTATTGGATGGGAAACTTTTCGAAATGCAAATGCAATATAAATTGAAATTCCAAATAACACGAGTATAACCGCCCAAATTGCTTTTGTACGAAGTTCTGATCCGATTGCGGGTCCAATACTCGAAAAGCTTTTTTCTTCAATCTCTCCAAATTTTGAGGTAAGTGCGGTGAAATACTTCTGATGAAGCTCTTCATTCGTATCAAGCATACGAATAAGATATGTTCCATCACTTGCTGTTTTCACCATAACTTCCCTATCACTTACTCCTAACATGGTGTCTTTAACTGTCGCCTCATTTGCATCACCATTTTTTACTCCAATATTCCACTGTGTTCCTCCAATGAGATCTATTCCTGGTTTTAGTCCAAATATAAATATCACAACAAGACTTGCGATAACAATGGTTCCGGAAAATCCTAAAAATATATTACGTTTTGCGATGACATCCATGGTAATTAATTATGATATTGTTTCTGATGCGACTGGCTTTGAAGTGCTTATTTTTTTATCTTTTACAAATATACGAAGAAGAGTGCGGGTAATAGTAATTGCCGAAAACATACTCACAATAACCCCAATAAATAGTGTGAGTGCAAATCCACGAACGAAACTTGAAGTGAAGAAATAGAGCACCCCCGAGGTAATAAGTGTACTTACATTTGAATCCCGAATTGAGGTCCATGCTCGACGAAATCCCTCCTCAATTGCGGCGGTTTTACTCACTCCACGCTTCAATTCCTCCTTCATTCGTTCAAATACAAGGATATTTGCATCTACCGACATCCCAATAGAAAGAATGAACCCGGCAATACCCGCGAGTGTCATGGTTACATTAAATAGTTTGAAAATCCCGAGTGCGATTGCCACATACATCAAAAGTGCGATCGTCGAATAAATACCAAGTGATCGGTAAAAAATGAACATAAATATAATTACAAAGAGCGTCCCAAGTACTCCCGCGAACAACGCCTTATCAAGTGAGTCTTTCCCAAAATCGGAATTGATGGTTTGTTGGTTCACAAGAGTGATTGGTGCTGGAAGTGCTCCCGCATTGAAACGTTCAACTATTTTTCTTGCTTCATCAACAGTGAATTTTCCGGTAATTTGAGCTTTCCCGCCTGTAATTTTTTCCTGTACCATTGGCATTTCAATGAGCTCATTATCCAAAAATATTGCGAGGGGGCGCCCAACATTTCTTCCGGTGAGCTCGGCAAATAAATCTGCTCCCTCACTATTAAATTCAAGACTTACTTGTGGAGTGCCGGTAATATTATCAAATTGTAACTGAGCACCCTTCACATATCGTCCATTTAATTCTGTTTGAATAAACGAAACAGTACTTGTTCCTTCCTGTGACACTTCTCGAAAATCCAAAAACGGTGTCTCTCCAATCTGTTTTATTGCTTCTTTTACGTCCTTAATACCCGCAAGTTCAACCACAAGACGAGTAGCTCCCGCGGTGCTTTCGTTATACACACGTGGCTCACTCACCCCAAAAAGATTTACGCGTTTTTCAATAACATCACGAAGCCCCTTTACCACAAAATCTTTATCTGCTTGGGCAATTTGGCTTAAATCAATCTCATACGTAAGATAACTTCCTCCTGCAAGATCAAGTCCCAATCCCCATGGGCGAAATGAACTCAATGTCTTCCAAAATGGTTCGTACACAAAAATTCCCGCTATAAACGAGAGAATGAACACACCTACAAGAATAAGTGATATATTTTTCCGATTATGCATGTTTTTCTAGTCTACACCAAAAATATGTTTAAAGGCAACCCTTCGCTCCTTTTCCGTGACGATGAAGTGCCGATTCGAGAATAATTGAGAGAAGTTTTTGAAACTCTATTCCCGAAGCCGACGCCGCTTTTGGAAGTAAACTTTCTTCGGTAAGTCCCGGAATTGTATTTATCTCAAGAATATAGACATCTCCTTTTTTATCGAGAATCATATCGGTACGCGAAAACCCACTTGCACCAACGAGTTTATGAGCGGTAAGCGCCATTAATCTCAATTTTTCCATAGTAATTTTAGAAATATTTTGTGGCGGAGTAACTTCATACGAACCCTCTTTTTCATATTTCGCCTTGTAATCAAAAAATGTCCCCCCCCGTGGAATAATCTCAGTCGGAAGTAGTGGAAATGCACTTTCTCCCCATCCATGATCCAACACCCCACATGTCATTTCTCTTCCTTCAATAAATTTCTCTATTAATACATCTTTTGAAAACCCAAACACCCCATCAAGCGCTTCTTTCAATTTTTTCTCATTTTTTACAATCGTAACCCCAAAACTTGAGCCCTGATTGTTCGGTTTTACCACCAATGGGAGTTCAATAAGACTCTTTATTTTTTTTATCACGTCACTGTGAGATGCCCTCCATTCCGCCTTATGAATAAGGATACTTGGTGGAGTAAGAAGTCCACCGTCCTGAAATACACGAAGTGATAAAAATTTATTCATTCCAAGCGCACTTGAAAGTGCATTTGATCCCGTATACGGAATTTTATTAAGCTCTAATATTCCCTGGACCGTTCCATCTTCCCCATATGTTCCGTGCATCGCCACAAATGCACAATCACAGATTTTTTTTACTTCTTCGGCAGGGATATTCCAGTCACCATTTTTTTGTATGAGCACACGCACTGGTTCATATTTACTCCGATCAAGGTGCTGGAAGACCATCTCACCACTCTTCAAAGAAACTTCATGTTCCAATGAAGGTCCTCCCATAAGCACGGCAATACAAAGTGGTTTAGACATTATTTTTAGTATAGCACGAGATTTTTTTTGCGGGAGCTGAGGGAATCGAACCCCCGACAGCGGTTTTGGAGACCGCAGTTATGCCACTTAACTAAGCTCCCAACGTCCTTTATTTTATACTAAAACCTCAATAAAAAGAAAATCCCCTCTCGGGGAATTCCTTATTTTTTCGATTCCTTATGTGGAGTATGTGCCTTACACCATTCACAATACTTTTTAAACTCAATCTTTCGCTCAACCGTCTTTCTGTTTTTGTGTTTTAAATAGTTTGTGCGCTTACACTTTGTGCACCGAAGTTTTATTAAATTTTCCGTAAATTTCCCTTGTGCCATACAAATTTTATAATACTGTAAACTTAAAACAAAACAGGAAAAAAGTAAAGTATCCTTGTCTTTTTAAAATCTATAGCGACCTGAATTGTTCTTCCTAACCCCTAATATTCTAACTTACTATTCCCTATTCATGAGCCAATGATCGGATTTGAACCGATGACCTACTCCTTACCATGGAGTTGCTCTACCAACTGAGCTACATTGGCAATCATCTTCTAAAAAGAACTTTATTAGAATACAGGAAAAAATAGTGCGGTGCAATTTGGAGCCACCTCTCGGATTTGAACCGAGGACCCACGCTTGGAATTTATCCCTGTCTGCGGTAGGCAGGCGCCTTTGGCGGAAATGTGTTGCCCCGCCCACTTAATTCCTAAAATTTGGAGCCGACAGTCAGATTTGAACTGACGACCTGCTGTTTACAAAACAGCTGCTCTACCACTGAGCTATGTCGGCATAATATTCTAAACAAAATGTGGGCGGGTAAATCTACCACTGAGCCCTGTCTGCCGAAGGTAGATAAGGTGGCAACAAAAAAATAATACTTGAATACAGCTAATATTTCAATAAGCACCTATAAACAAAAATCCCACCTATCCAAGGATGGGTGGGATTAATTTATTTCTTTTTCTTTCTCAAAAATGCCGGAATTTCCCATGGCTCCTGATCACTTAAATCTTGTCTTTTTTCACGTTCTTCCCGCACCTTTTCGCGTTCTCTATCTTCTTTGTTTTGTGTTGTAGGTTTTTCTTTTTTTCCAATCGGTTCTTCGATAGTAATTGCTTTTGGTGATTCGTTTGAAAAGAAAAGTGTTGGTGTGTTCATACGAGACCCCGAAAGCACTCCACTAAATCCGGTCGCAATCACCGTCACGCGCATACTTTTTTCTTTCAAACTCCTATCCTGGTATGCCCCAAAAATCACTTTTGCGTTTGGATCAAGATTTGCGGTTACCGCTTTTGCCACATCATTTACCTCAGACATCTTCAAGTCTTTTCCTCCCGCAACACTGAAGAGCACTCCCTTCGCTCCATCAATCGATATTTCAAGAAGTGGAGAATTTACTGCCATATTCACCGCTTTCACACTTCTATCTTGTCCCGACGCCTCTCCAATACCAATAAGCGTCATTCCCGCATCTTTCAAAATTGCCTTAATGTCCGCAAAATCCACATTAATAATTCCTGGTGCATTTACCAAATCAGAAATTGCGCTGACTGCCTGTTTCAACACTCCGTCGATAAATCCAAATGCTTTGAGTAATGGAGTATCTTTATCCACAAGTGTAAATACACGGTCGTTTGGAATTACAATAAGTGAGTCCACCTTATCCTTTAATCTATTTAATCCATCTTGTGCGAGTGCCATACGCTGTGACCCCTCAAATGCAAATGGCTTTGTCACCATCGCAACAGTCAAAATTCCCTTCTCTTTTGCGATTTCAGCAACCACCGATGAACCAAGTGTTCCTGTTCCGCCGCCCATTCCTGCTACCACAAACACAATATCCGCCCCATTTAACACCTCGCCAATTTCCGACCGATTTTCTTCAGCTGCTTGTTTTCCGATTTCCGGATTCATTCCCGCGCCAAGTCCTCGGGTAAGTGCCTTCCCTACGTATATTTTTCGGTGTGCTGTCACCCGATCAAGATCTTGTGCATCGGTATTTATTGCAACAAATTCCACTCCACGCATACGATCACCCTCCATCATTCGACTCACCACATTTCCTCCACATCCACCAACTCCTACTACTTTAATGCGCGTAATAATTGCTTTTGGTTTCATTGCCTGCGACTGCTGTGGAGTTGATATTTGTTTATTTTTTTTTGAACCTCTTTTTTTCTTTTTTGTCATATATGTATGTGATTATGGAAAAAGATTTTTTATAAATTGCTTCACCCAGTCGGTCGCGTCCATTGGCTTTGTCCCCTCATCATCTCCAAAGAGCACAAGTCCAAGTGCGGTAGAAAATTCAGGATCATCAACAAGTTCTTTGTGTGTTGGATTCATTACCTCAAATGCGCCTAAATCGGGGAATCCAACCTGTGTATGAAATTTCAATTCCTGCTTTACAAGCTCTGTCATTCCCGGAAGCTTCGTTCCCCCTCCGGTAATCACCACCCCAGCCGGCAATTGAATACTTCTTCCCAAAACTTTCAATTCATTATTCACGAGTTCAAGAATTTCAGCAAGACGCACTTCAATGATTTCCGCGATAAATCGCTTTGGAATTTCATTTTTATTCGACGGATCAAATTCGGAAAGTTTTATAATATCTTTTCTTGAAATATCTTTTGCAAACGCATACCCATGAGTGAGTTTTAATTTTTCAGCCGATTCAAAAGAAATTTTAAGTCCCATTGCAATGTCGTTCGTAATGTGGCGCGTACCGATAGGAATCGTCTTCGCATATGACGCTTTATTTTCTTCGTAGATAACAAACGAAGTAGAATCAAATCCAAAATCAATGAGGAGCACCCCCAACTCACGTTGAGACTTTGTAAGTACTGACCGTGCTGCGGCAAGTGGATTAAAGATTAACCCCCCAACATGCATCCCAACACTCTCGAGTGTTTTTAAAAGCAACGTCACCTGTGGAGCAAACGCCTCGACAACGAGCGTACTTACCTCCAAGCGATGACCCGTCATTCCAAGTGGATCATAAATATCTCCAATATCGTCAACAAAATATTCTCGAGTGATATTATGAATCACCATATAGTTCGGCTGTAGTTTTACCGCCTGTGATGCCTGAATCACGCGATCAATATCGTCCTGTTGTATCTCTCTGTCTGCACGCGCTACCGCCGCAATCCCCCGAGAATTACGAACACGGATATGTGCGCTGTTTGTATTTACAAAAACATTTTGTGTAGTTTTTTTTGAGATGCGCTGAAGGTCCAACACGAGCCCGCGAAGCACACTTGTTGCGTCTTCACGATCAACAAGCACCCCTTTTCGAAAT
>Ga0074195_1003369_pt1 | contig 15277 bp, 15 predicted proteins | sample EPASupsiteHSE623_FD_64525 | JGI IMG/M metagenome (GOLD analysis project Ga0074195, IMG submission 64525) | Bioremediated contaminated groundwater from EPA Superfund site, New Mexico - Sample HSE6-23 | ecosystem: Environmental > Aquatic > Deep subsurface > Groundwater > Contaminated ...
TTTTGTGCGATAAAAAAGTAAACTCATGTTGCCTAAAAAAAGAAATTCGATCCCTCGCCTGTCATATTTACAACACCGGGGACCTATACCATAGCGTTAACCGTAGATCCCGGAATGGCAACGGAACAACGAATCTGTAAGATAATTGAGATTGACACTCCGAAACCGTTTTCGTTCGGAAAAGATACTACGATATGTGAAGGAACTGATCTGCTTCTGACACCTGGTACCGGTTATAAGTCCTACCTATGGAATACGGGTGCAACAACCCCGTCAATCCTCGTAAATCAGCCGGGAGAATATTCTGTAAAGGTAACCAGTCCACATGGCTGTGAAATGGCAGATACCATCCATGTTACAGTGGTTCAAAATCTTGCAGTTACCGTGGATACGTCAATATGTTATGGTGAGAAATATTTTGCAGGCGGAGGACTTCGTACAACAAGCGGAACCTACTATGATACGATTCCATACCAAGCCGGGTGCAATAAAATAGTTACCACACACCTGATCGTCAAACCCCAATTTTCTGTCAATATCGGCGAAGATACCTGCCTTGTAAAGGAAACCTCAATGGAGTTGCATGCTTACGTTGCCGGAGCATCGGAGTATACCTGGCAGGATGGATCCCATGATTCAGTTTTTCTTGTCAACCTGCCCGGGGATTTCTGGGTAAACGTGGTGGTTGATGCCTGCAATGCATCAGACACCATTCACATAAAAAAATGCCCGGAGCTGATCTATTTTTATTTTCCAACCGCATTCACACCCAACGGTGATGGACTGAATGATGAATTCAGGCCTACCGGGAATGAAATTGTTAATTATCATATGATGATTTTCAACCGGTGGGGCCAGATGGTCTTCGAAACCACCATCCAGGAGCAGGGATGGAACGGTATTTATAAAGGTGAATACGGTGAACCTGGTGTTTATTCTTATGTGGTCACACATGCCAATACCGATAATCCGTCAGAGGTTATCAAAACTACCGGAAGTTTTACCCTGATCCGTTGATGCGCTAAGGTTATTTTAATCCGCGACGCTTCAGCAGCGGATCAATTGATGGTTCCTGCCCCCTGAATTTCCGGTATTGTTTCATACCGTCATCATTTCCGGATTCGGCAAGACAATATTTTCTAAATTTGGATGCAAGGTCTTGATTATAAATATCGCCAGAGGCCTTGAATGCGGCAAAGGCATCAGCATCAAGCACGGCAGCCCATATATAAACATAGTATCCTGCAGCATAGCCACCGCCGAAAATGTGTGCAAAATAGGTACTCCGGTACCTGGGAATGATCTCGGGAATGAGTCCGATCTTATTCATGGCATTGGACTCGAATTCCATCACGTTGATATCGGTCGGTTCAGTTTGTTCATGATAGTCCATATCCAGGATGGATGCCGCCAGGTACTCCACCGTTTCGAATCCCTGGTTGAAAAGGCTGCTTTTCTGAATTTTCTCAATCAATTTATCGGGAATAGCCTCTCCTGTTTGATAATGTTTGGCATAGGCCTTCATTACTTCGGGATCGCCGGCCCAGTTCTCTAGGATCTGTGAAGGTAACTCAACATAATCTTGCGGCACCATTCCCGCAGTGCGTGTATATTTCCCTTCCGTGAACAAACCATGCAAGGCATGTCCGAACTCATGAAAAAGTGTGGTCGTCTCCTCCCAGCTTAATAAGGAGGGTGTAGTTGCTGTTGGTTTTGTGAAATTACAGGTGACTGAAATTACCGGGTCAACTTTCTTTCCATCTTCCCAACCTGCCGACCTGAAATCGGTACACCAGGCGCCTCCCCTCTTACCATCACGGGGATAATAATCAAGATATAATATCCCCAGATGTTTGCCGTCGGCTTCCTTGACCTCAAAGGTTTCCACATCCTTTTGATAAACAGGGAGATCTGTTCTGAGGTTAAATGTTATTCCGTATAACTTTGTTGCAACCTGGAACATGCCGTCGCGTACGTTGGCGAGGCTGAAATAGGGCTTCAATTCACTCTCGTCAAGATCATACTTTTCCATGCGGATGATCTCAGCATAGTACCACCAATCCCAGGGCTGCAGCTTAAACTGCCCCCCGTCCCTATCGATGATCTTCTGCATTTCAGCGGCCTCCTTTTTTGCCACTGGTAAAGCAGCTGTCCACAATTTATCCAGGAAACCGTTGACATTGACCGGTGTTTTGGCCATATTTTCATCTACAACATAGGCTGCATAGTTGTCATATCCAAGCAACCGGGCCTTCTCAACCCGGAGTTTTGCAATTTTCGCTACTGACTCCTTGTTGTCATTTTGGTTCCCGTTATTGCCTCGCATAAAATAGCCGCGATAAATCTTTTCACGCAGGTCGCGGTTTTTTGCATATTGCAGAAATGGCAGCATGCTTGGCTTTGAAAGGGTGAAAACCCACTTTCCTTCCATCCCTTTTTCCTTAGCTGTCTCGGCTGCTCCGTCTATTACACCCTGAGGCAGGCCATCAAGATCCTTTTGATCCTCAATTACAAGTTTAAAATTATCATTTGTTTCGGCCAGGAGATTTTCCCCAAAAGTGAGTGACAACATTGAAAGTTCCGCATTCAACTTACGCAACTGCTCCTTTTGATCAGCCGGAAGGTTTGCTCCCTGCCTTTCAAAGTCGCGGAAATACTTCTCAACAACCCGCAGCTGCTGGCTGTCGAGATTCATCTCACTGCGTTTTTCATAAACTGCCTTGATCTTTGCGAACAGCTTTTCATTGAGGGAAATATCATCGGAATGTTTCGACATGACCGGACTAAGTTCACGGGCAATTCCCTGCATTTGCTTATTGGTTTCTGCTTCATTCAGGTTATAAAACACTTTGCTCACCCTGGTAAGAAGTTTTCCTGATTTATCAAAAGCCAGGATGGTGTTCTCAAAATCGGGACTGTCTGTATTATTTACAATGGCCTCAATTTCTGAATTATGCTGTGCAATCCCCTCAAGGAATGCAGGCATGTAATCGTTGGTATCAATCTGATCGAACGGAGGAACCTGAAAGGGAGTCTGGTATTCGGTAAAGAAGGGGTTGTCAGACTTTTTTTCCTGGTTACATCCCGAGAAAATAAATAAGGTCATGGCAATCATGATTAGTGATATGGCTCTCATGGTTATTGTGTTGGTTGTGGCATTAAATTAATTCGTAATACAGGTATGTGTCAATCCCTGCTGCAAAGTTACCGGAAAGAATGAAAAATCGGCTACATCATGTAACCTTTTTGAATATCCTGCATCTATTGACAATATATTTCGACTGATGTGGTTTAACAAAATGTTTCTTTGTACTGAGCGTTTGAGTATGATTTCATTTGCAAATTCAAACAGTCAAAGTATAATTCCTCCTGATATGGAAATCCTGAAAAAGCGCCCGTTCAGCGGATCGATTGAGAATCATGTCGATAATATTTTATGAAGCCGGAAAAATCAGGGAACTTTGAAAAAAATTAACCGATGATAGCTATTAACCAGATTCATAAATCATACGTAACCGGTCAGAACAGCCTCCATGTCCTGAAAGGAATCGATCTTCAAATTGAGGCCGGGGAGATGATTTCCATCATGGGTGCCTCCGGATCGGGAAAATCGACTTTACTGAATATTCTTGGGATCCTTGACAATTTTGATTCCGGGGCATATTACCTGAATGGTTTGAAAATCGACCGGTTGACTGAACGTAAGGCTGCACAGTTAAGAAATAAAATGCTCGGGTTTGTTTTCCAGTCATTCAACCTTGTTTCATTCAAAAACGCCATGGAGAACGTGGCCCTTCCTTTATATTACCAAGATGTGCCACGTAAAAAACGCAACATGATCGCCATGGAATACTTAGAACGGATGGGATTGAAGGAATGGGCGCATCATTTGCCCAATGAATTGTCGGGTGGGCAAAAACAACGTATTGCCATTGCCCGGGCACTGATCGGCAAACCAAAAGTAATCCTGGCGGATGAACCTACCGGAGCCCTCGATTCGGCGACCTCGCTGGAGGTGATGGATCTGCTGCATGAGATCAACGCCACCGGAATAACCATCATCATCGTGACCCATGAACATGATATTGCCAAACGCACCGGAAAAACCATCCGGATCACTGATGGAAATATTACGGAGATTATACTGAATTAACGATCCAGAAAAAACAATCCCTTATAAGATTTTTGAGTTTGCGCGATGTTTGAAATTGATAAATGGCAGGAAATTTACAGCACGATCCGGAAAAACAAACTCCGGACGTTCCTCACAGGATTCAGTGTAGCCTGGGGGATTTTCATGCTCATCATCTTGCTGGGTTCCGGCTCAGGTCTTGAAAACGGTGTCAAAGAACAATTTAAAGGCGGGGCAAATAATGGCGTGTGGATCAGCAGTGGCCAAACCAGCTTGAAATACAAAGGATTGAAGACAGGCAGGCAGATCAAATTCACCAATGAAGATTACAAATCCATAAAAAAGACCATTGATGGATACGACCGTATATCGGCGCGGCTTTTTCTTGGCAACAAACTGATCTCTTATAAAAACGAATATGGATCTTTCTTCTTATCCCCTTGCCATCCCGATTATGGATTTATCAAGGAGGTGGATATGGTCCAGGGACGTTTCCTCAACACCATTGATATCAAGGAGTTCAGAAAAGTGGCCGTGATCGGCGAAAAGGTAAAGGCGGCATTATTCAAAGGCGCCGATACAAGCGCAATGGGCAAGTATGTCAAAATTAACGGGGTGATTTTCCAGGTGGTTGGCATATTCAGAGATTACAGCAGGAATGATGATGAGCAAAAGCGGGTTTACATCCCGATAACCACTGCCCAGCGCGTGTTCCAGGGAGAGAATGTGATCAACCAAATTTCCTTTACGACCGGCGATGCTTCTGAGGATGAGGCTGATCTGATGATCAATAAATCAAAAGCGCTCCTTGCCAAAATGCATACCTTCGACATTGACGACAACCGGGCCATCTTCGTCTGGAATAAAAACGAGGAGGTTCGTAAATTCAAAGCTCTTTTCAGCGGGATCAGACTATTTATCTGGATCATCGGGATTGGGACCATCATCGCCGGTATTGTCGGGGTGAGCAATATCATGATGATCGTGGTGAAGGAGCGTACCAAAGAGATCGGCATCCGTAAATCGCTGGGTGCAACTCCCTGGTCAATAGTAGCGCTGATCATGCAGGAGGCTATCGCCATCACCTCATTTGCCGGTTATATAGGACTGGTACTCGGAGTAGGACTGCTCGAACTGATAGCAAAGAATGTCCCTCCATCCGAATTTTTCAGGAACCCGGAAGCGGATTTTTCAGTTGCTTTAATGGCCACCCTTTTGTTGATTCTTGCCGGCGCTACGGCAGGATTTTTTCCGGCCATGAAGGCAGCCAAAGTTAAACCGGTGGAAGCCTTAAGAGATGAATAAATGCAATCAATGCAGACAATGCAGATAATGAAAACAATGCAGACAATGGAAACAATGCGATCCGATTATTCTCAATCTGTTAACTTATAATTGACGATGTTCGATCTGGACCGCTGGCAGGAAATTTATCATGTACTGAGAAAAAACAAACTCCGTACATTCCTTACCGCATTCGGGGTTTTCTGGGGCATATTCATGCTGGTGATCATGCTGGGTTCCGGTAACGGACTTCAGCGCGGGGTAACCCAGAATTTCGGTGACATGGCCACCAACAGCGTATTTATCTGGACACAGCAAACCACGATGCCATACAAAGGCTTTCCCAGAGGCAGAAATTACAATTTTACCAATGAAGATGTTGTAGCCCTGCAACATAGCGTCCCTGAGATCAAATACCTGGCTCCCCGCATTCAGGCTGGTGGTTTCAGGCAAACAAACAATGTGATCCGCGGGTTGAAATCAGGGGTATTCAATATCATGGGCGATTACCCGGCCTTTAATAAAATAGATCCTTTGAATTTCAAACAAGGACGCTTTATCAATGATCTGGATATCAAAGATAAACGAAAAGTTGCCGTAGTCGGTACCCGGGTCGTCGATATACTTTTTAACAAAGACGAGAATCCTGTCAATCAATATATTCAGATCCAGGGGGTTTATTTTCAAATTATCGGGGTGTTCACTTCAAAAAGGACCGGAGAACAGGCTGACCGGGAAAATCAGAACATATATATGCCCTTTACTACGTTGCAGCAAACCTATAATTATGGTAACGCGGTTGGTTTTTTCTCTATCACGTCCCAGGATGACATTCCGGTATCGGTGGTGGAGGAGAAGGCCATCAGGATATTGAAACAGCGGCATGCCATTGCTCCGGCCGACGAATCGGCCGTCGGTCATTTCAACCTTAAAAAGGAGTTCGATCAAATGCAGGGCCTTTTTTTCGGAATCCGATTTTTAGTATGGATTGTCGGGACAGGAACTTTGCTGGCAGGTGTGATCGGCGTTAGCAACATCATGCTTGTCGTTGTTAAGGAACGGACCAAGGAAATAGGGATACAGCGGGCATTAGGAGCAACTCCATGGAACATAATCAGCCAGATCATCACCGAATCAGTTGTTCTGACAACATTTGCAGGTTACTTCGGGCTGGTAATCGGGGTCGGTTTACTGGAATTGATCAGTTTTCTCCTTGGATCATCAGGCGCCAATACAGAAATGTTTGTCAATCCAGGGATCGATTTTTCAGTTGCCATCACTGCGCTTACAATCCTTGTGATTTGCGGTGCTGTTGCCGGACTGATACCTGCAAAAAGAGCGGTTTCAGTTAAACCTATTGATGCACTCAGGTACGAATAGGCAAAATTTAACCAGTAATCATTAAGCACACATACTATAGTTACCATGAAGAAAGTGATTAAAATCTCAGTCCTTGTAATAATCCTAGGGGTATTTGTTGCCACCATCGTATATCTGTATACCAAGTCAAAGGAAAAACCGGTCGTTTATCAAACGGAAAAGCCGTTTATGACGAACATAATTAAGAAGACGGTAGCAACCGGTTCTGTTATCCCCAGGAAGGAAATTGAGATAAAGCCCCAGGTGTCGGGGATCGTCGAGGAAATTTTCGTTCAGGCAGGTAAAACCGTTAGAGCAGGTGATGTAATAGCCCGGGTGAGGATCATACCAGATCTGATCAACCTGAACAATGCAGAGGCGCGCCTCGAAAGGGCTAAAATTGCCTTCGAGGATGCAAAAATAAATGCTGAACGACAGGGTAAACTTTTCAGCCAGGGAGTCATTTCTGCTTCAGAAAACCAGCAAACGCAGGTTACCTTTAAAAACGCACGCCAGGAGGTCGATGCAGCCGAAGCTAACCTTGAACTCATCCGTGAAGGAGTGAATAAAAAATCCGGTAAAACAACCAACACGCTGATCCGATCGACCATCGACGGCATGTTGCTCGACATTCCGATCAAAGTAGGCAACAGTGTCATCGAAACCAACAATTTTAACGCAGGCACCACCATTGCTACGGTTGCCGATGTCGGAGATATGATCTTTCAGGGAAAGGTCGACGAAACAGAAGTTGGAAAGATCAGGCCGGGAATGGATCTGATGCTTACCATCGGCGCCATAGAGAATGATACATTCCGTGCCATTCTCAAATATATTGCGCCCAAGGGGGTCCTGGAAAACGGCGCTGTCCAGTTTGAGATAAAGGCCGATGTTCAGCTCAAGGACAATCAGTTTATTCGCGCAGGCTACAGTGCAAACGCCGACATTGTTTTAGACCATAAGGACAATACCCTGGCCGTCAAAGAGGCGCTCTTGTTATTCCAGGGAGATTCGGCTTATGTGGAGGTTGAAACTTCACCACAGCAATTTGAGAAAAGATTCATTAAAACCGGATTGTCAGACGGAATCAACATTGAGGTTATTTCTGGATTAACTGCCAATGACAAGGTTAAAGTGCAACAAATGAATGCAGGCAGTGCTGCTAAATAGCCCATCCCGATTGACCTTAAAATCAGCCGGTTTTGCCGATTATTTTAAGGTATAAAACAGGTGACCTGGGTGCAAAAATCGCCAAATCCTTTTCATCCATAAGAAGGTACAATTTACAGAAAATATTTGTTTTCAGTGTGTTAATGAAGGTAATTTTGTCTTTAAGATAATAATTAACCCTCAAAAACGAATCCCATGAAAACAAGTAAAGTAATCTCAGCCCTGTTTATTGTCCTGATGATTTTCAGTATCTCAGGAATGTCCTCCTATGCTGCTAATCCGGTACCCGGACCGGCAGACCGCATTCAAAAAATGATCAAGGAATCAATAAAATACCCGGAAAAAGCAATCAGGAATGGTTGCTGCGGAACCGTTGATGTAACCTTTACGGTTGATACTGATGGTAAGATCAATATCAAGAAAATGTCGACTGAGAACAAAGATGTATATGAACTGGTGAAGCAACAACTTTCGAGTGTTTGTTGTAAAGGCATCAAGACACCTTTCAATCAGCATTATAAAGTAAGTATTACATACAAACTCATTTGAACCGAACCGAATAATAAATGAGGGCAGAATCCCTGTGGTCAAAAGCATCACAGGGATTTTTGTTATCTAAGGAGCAAGTCGCTCAATAATCCAGACTCTTCCTTGCTTTCGGTATCTGATCCGATCGTGAAGGCGGCGGGCCCTTCCCTGCCAGAATTCTATCCGGCCAGGTTTGAGAATATATCCACCCCAATTTTCCGGACATGCAGGAGGTAAACCCTGTAAATCCAGGATAAACCCTTCGCGCATCGATTCCAAAAATACCCGGTCGGGAATCACCAGACTTTGAGGTGAAACACAGGCACTTACACGACTATCCATTGGCCGGCTGTTAAAATATGCAACGGTTTCTTTTCTGCTCATTTTCAACACCTTCCCCTCCACCCTCACCTGGCGCTCCAGGGCATGCCAATGAAATGTCAGCGCTGCTTTGGGATTTAATTTCAATTGAATCCCTTTTTGACTCTCGTATCCGGTAAAAAACTGGAAACCGCCATTTTCAATGCCTTTGAGCAGCACAACCCTGGCGGAGACATTCCCGTCAAGATCGGAGGTTGATAAAACCATGGCATTTGGTTCTTCGATTCCCGATCCCAGGGCTTCATTAAACCAATCCTGGAACTGAAGCAGCGGATCAGCTTGAATATATTGTTCATCTAAGGAAGAGGTGATATACTCCTTACGGAGATCGGATATTTTTTTTGTCATTTTTTCATAGCTTTTCCAGGGAATTCCTGTGTTAAATTTATTTATTTCTTTATCTTTGAGAAAATTTTAAGCGCATAGATATGGCAAACAAAGTTACAAAAGCTGAATTAGCGGAATTTAAAAAGAACAAAGAGTCGGTGAAGGAATTTTCCAACGGGGAGGTTACAGTTTTTTGGAAGTCTGAATTGTGTATTCATTCTGCAAACTGTCTTATCGGGCTTCCGGAAGTCTTCAATTCAAAGAAAAAACCCTGGATCAATGTGCATGCATCGAACAGCAAGGAGATCATGAAAATTATTGATACCTGTCCGTCGCGGGCACTTGTTTACCTGAAAAGTTCCAAGTTTGTAACCTCAAAACCCCGTGCAACGGTAAAAAAGAAGTCCAAATTTGCCAGGGTTCAAATTCTCAAAAATGGTCCGGCATTAATTACCGGCAACTTCATCATCCGGGATCCGAAAAAGAAAAAAATCAAGCTTGATAATGAGGTTGCGGCCATTTGCCGTTGCGGTGGAAGTAAGAAAAAACCCTTCTGTGACGGAAGCCACCAGACGATTGGGTTTAAGGACTAACCGATTTACGATTTACGATTTTTGATTTTTGTTGATAATTTCCTTTCATAATACATTTGTGTATGATAATTGGTATTTTAAAAGAAGAGGGAACAGAAAATCGTGTGGCCCTGCTTCCTGAATCGGTATTGACTCTCACAAAAATGACGGTCACTGTGTATGTTGAGCATGATGCAGGCCTCCGCGCTTTTGCATCGAATGCAGATTACGAGGCTGCCGGTGCAAAAATTGCATCAAAGGAAGAGGTGATCTCCCATGCAGAGATGATTATTAAAATCAATCCTCCTTCCGCGGCAGAGATCTCGCAAATGAGTGCAAAGACGGTCTTTCTGGCTGTACTGAATCCTTTTTTCAACAAGGAATTAATCAACACACTTGCGGAAAAGGACATCAGCAGTTTCAGCCTGGATATCATCCCCCGGACCAGCCGGGCACAATCAATGGATATCCTTTCGTCGATGGCAACTGTTGCGGGTTACAAGGCCGTGCTCACCGCGGCCAATTCGCTACCCAAGTTTTTTCCGATGTTCATGACAGCTGCCGGCACTATTACACCGGCAAAAGTCCTGATTCTGGGTGCAGGTGTAGCAGGTCTTCAGTCCATTGCAACTTCGCGCAAACTCGGCGCTGTTGTCGAAGTATTCGATGTACGGGCGGCTGTAAAGGAGGAAGTTGTTGGACTGGGTGCCAAATTCGTAGAGGTTGAAGGCGCCGTTGATGATAAATCGGCTGGCGGTTATGCCGTTGAGCAATCTGATGATTTCAAGAAGAAGCAAGCCGCAGCGGTTCATGATCATGCAGTGAAATCGGATGTGGTAATCTGCACCGCACAAATCCCGGGAAAAAGAGCGCCCCTCCTTCTAAAAAAAGAGACTGTTGAAGCAATGAAACCAGGTTCGGTAATCATCGACCTTGCAGCATCCACAGGCGGAAACTGTGAAATGACCAGTAACGATGAAACTGTCGTATACCACGGTATCAAGATCATCGGGAATTCCTCCTTCCCTGTCGATATGCCCACTGATGCCAGTAAAATGTTTGGCAAGAATGTGATCAACTTTTTGAAGCTGATGATCAGTGCAAAGGGTGAATTTAACCTGAACTGGGATGATGATATCGTGAAAGGCACATGCGTCACCCACAATAAGGAAATTGTTCATGAACGCGTAAAAGCAGTGATTAATCAATAAAAAACGGAACTATGACTGAAATATTACAATTTTTCCTGGAGTACCGGGAGGCGATCTTCATCATCATTCTATCTATTTTCCTTGGAATTGAGGTGATTTCGCATGTTCCATCAGTTTTGCACACTCCTTTGATGTCGGGAGCCAATGCCATTCATGGTGTGGTCATTATCGGCGCCATCATTGTCATGGGACACGCTGATAACCTGTTATCGATGATACTTGGTTTTGTGGCAGTAGTGCTTGGCACCCTGAATGTTGTTGGCGGTTTTGTGGTGACCGATCGCATGCTTGAGATGTTCAAGAAAAAGAAGAAACAGCAATAAGAACCGACTATGGAAACGATCGTAACTCTGACCAAAAATTTCGAATTTTCCGAATATATTTCGATCCTTGAAATATCCTATATCCTTGCATCGGTCCTGTTTATCCTGGGACTGAAAAAACTGAGTCATCCTGATACTGCCCGGAGCGGAAACCTATGGGCTGCAGCGGGAATGGGCCTGGCTATCCTTTTTACCATTCTCTTTCACAAAACCAAAATGGAAGATGGTACTTATGCCGGGATACATAATATCGGATGGATCGTGGGCGCGCTTATCATCGGCACTGTCGTTGGCTGGCTTGCGGCAAAAAAGGTCAAGATGACCGCCATGCCGCAGATGGTTTCACTATTCAATGGAATGGGTGGCGCCTGTGCAGCCCTGATCTCCCTGATGGAATTCCCGCACATGCAAACGGAGCTTGCTGATCAGCAGGTCGCAACGATGCTTAACGGTGAAGCCCTTGCTATTTTGCTTGGATTGATGATCGGGGGTGTTTCATTTGCAGGCAGCATGATCGCTTTTGGCAAACTTGATGAACGGATCGGGGATATCAAAAGCCCGGTATTGCGTTTCATAAACCTCTCATTTTTAGTTATACTGTTTGCCTTTGTTATTTTCATCATGTTCAAAACACCGGTGGCCGGTGAAAACTGGATGATTTATACACTTGCCGCATTGGCCCTGATATACGGTGTCACATTTGTAATGCCTATCGGTGGTGCCGATATGCCGGTGGTTATATCGCTGTTGAATTCTTTTACCGGTGTGGCCGCTGCAATGGGTGGATTTCTTTATAACAACCAGGCCATGCTTACCGGGGGAATCCTGGTAGGTTCTTCCGGGACCATCCTGACCATCCTGATGTGCAAGGCGATGAACCGGTCGCTGCTAAATGTCATCATTGGCGCCTTCGGCGGAAGTTCAGCTGCCGGAGTTGATTTCGGAGATAAAACGGTTAAGGAGATCTCGCTGAGTGATGCAGCCGTGCTGCTCAGTTATTCACAGAAGGTGCTTGTTGTTCCCGGATACGGACTTGCGGTTGCTCAGGCACAGCATCTATGCCACGAACTGGAAAATCTGCTTGGTTCAAAAGGGGTTGAATTAAAATATGGCATTCATCCTGTTGCCGGCCGCATGCCAGGGCATATGAATGTATTGCTTGCCGAGGCCGATGTGGCGTATGAGAAACTCCAGGAAATGGAAGATGCCAACAATGATATGAACAACACAGATGTTGTTATTGTGATTGGCGCCAACGACGTGGTCAATCCGGCAGCCGAGGAAGATCCATCGAGCCCGATTTATGGCATGCCGGTAATCCAGGTGTGGGGAGCAAAAAATACCATCGTGATGAAAAGAAGCATGGCGAAAGGTTATGCAGCCATTGAAAACAATCTTTTCTTCATGCCAAAGACCCGTATGCTCTTTGGCGATGCTAAAGCAACAATGCAGAAATTAATATCCGAAATAAAAAATCTTTAAAACAATATTCTTTCGAAGTAATCCATAAAAGAAAAGAGGGTCGTCTTGTGGACAACCCTCTTTTCTTTTAGAGATAAGCTAATGTAAATTCGCTTATTTCTTGATTTTCTTCAATTCTTTAACTAACTTGGCGGTAGGTGTACCATCTTCATTCAGCCAGCCCTGTGCAATTGAATCCTGACGCTGAGCTTCGAAAGTAGCTTTTGCGATAGAGTCAGCAATTCTCTGCTGTTCAGCCTGAACCATAGCTAATGAATCAGCTACGAGGATAGAATCAGCAATTCTCTTTTCTTCGATTTCTTTTGCGCTTGGGCCACATGAGTACATGAAAGCTACAGCTGCGATAACTAAAATTGATGCAAGTTTTTTCATTTGTCTATTGATTTTAAATTATGGCGCAAAGATACGGCGACAGTTTAATACGATCCAAATATTTTGATCACTTTTTTTTAACATTTTTTAACATATTGCGTATTGTGCTGTAAATCAATGAGAATAATTTTAACATTTTTTAAGAAATGGTCGTTTAAAAGATACTGGATACAATTATAAGATGAAAAACCGAACAGGATTTAAAACTATCTTTGCTCCATGTTAATACCACTTGCAGAGCAATTACGTCCGAATTCACTGGATGACTACCTTGGCCAGGAGCACCTGATCGGAAAGGGAGCCATCCTTCAGCGGGCAATAGAATCGGGGAATGTACCCTCCATGATCTTGTGGGGCTCACCCGGAATAGGTAAGACCACGCTGGCATATATCATTTCAAAACAGTTAAGCCGGACATTTTATACACTGAGCGCTGTCAGTTCAGGAGTCAAGGAGGTCAGAGAGGTCATAGCCAAGGCACAGGAAGCCAGTGACAGCCCGTTCCTTTTTATCGACGAAATTCACCGTTTCAGCAAATCACAGCAGGATGCACTGCTTGGCGCAGTTGAAAAAGGCATTGTCACCTTCATTGGTGCAACAACAGAGAATCCCTCTTTTGAAGTGATCTCCCCCCTACTTTCCCGCTGCCAGGTTTACATATTGAAGCCTCTTGAAGAGCATCACCTCCTGAAATTACTTGAACAAGGGCGCATCCACCTTGAAAACAGCCTGAAGTCAGAGATCAGAATCACGGAGACGGAAGCAATCCTGAGAATATCGGGCGGCGATGCAAGAAAACTGCTGAATGCACTTGAACTGATTGTTACCACTGAAATAAAGCAGGGTTCTCCCATTACCATCACCAACGACAAAACAATCAAGATCATCCAGCAAAACCTGGCCATGTATGATAAAACCGGGGAAATGCATTACGATATCATTTCGGCCTTTATTAAATCAATGCGGGGAAGCGACCCGAATGCAGCGGTTTACTGGCTTGCACGAATGATACAGGCAGGTGAAGATCCGAAATTCATTGCCCGGAGGATGCTGATCCTTGCCTCAGAGGATATCGGGAACGCCAATCCCAATGCACTCCTGCTGGCAACTTCCTGTTTCCAGGCCGTGGATGTGATAGGCTATCCCGAATGTGACCTGATTTTGTCGCAAACCGCCATTTACCTGGCCTGTTCCACTAAAAGCAATGCATCCTACATGGCTATCCGGAATGCACAACGGTCACTCAAAGATGCCGGCGACCTGCCTGTCCCACTGCCCATTCGCAACGCGCCCACGACCCTGATGAAAAAGATCGGATATGGACAAGATTATAAATATGCCCATGATTTCGACAACAATTTCATCGAAATGGAGTTTTTACCCGAAAAGATTAAAGGTTCAAAGTTCTATGATCCGCAGAATAACCAGCGGGAGAATGAACTTAGAGCGCGACTAAGAAGTTTGTGGGGAAAAAAGTACAAATATTAATAATATGGCGAACACCTTGTATACCAAACTGAAGGAGAATAATAAAAACAATTTCTTCCTGATTGCCGGTCCTTGCGTAGTTGAAAATGAGGAGATGCCCATGGCTATTGCCAGGCATATCAATGAAATCACCAACAGGCTCGATATCCCGTTTATCTTCAAAGCCTCCTATCAGAAGGCCAACCGTTCCCGCTCCGACTCCTTCACCGGCATCGGGCATCAGAAGGCACTGGATCTGATCGGAGAAGTGGGCGCCAAATTGAATATCCCGGTTCTTACCGATATCCATACCGAAGAACAAGCTGCCATGGCCGCCGCCTATGTTGATGTTTTACAGATCCCCGCATTCCTGTGCCGCCAGACTGAATTATTGATCGCAGCCGGAAAGACAGGTAAGATGGTCAATGTTAAAAAAGGGCAGTTTGCATCGGCCGAATCGATGAAATTTGCGGTTCAGAAGGTATTCCAAACAGGCAACATCCAGGTTATGCTGACCGAACGGGGCACTACCTTCGGCTACACTGACCTGGTTGTCGATTTCAGGAATATCCCTGAAATGCAGTCCAACGGGGTTCCGGTTATCGTGGATATCACCCATTCCCTCCAACCACCAAAACCACCACCCACGGTAAAACACGCTCTCCACCA
>Ga0074195_1003371_pt1 | contig 15264 bp, 14 predicted proteins | sample EPASupsiteHSE623_FD_64525 | JGI IMG/M metagenome (GOLD analysis project Ga0074195, IMG submission 64525) | Bioremediated contaminated groundwater from EPA Superfund site, New Mexico - Sample HSE6-23 | ecosystem: Environmental > Aquatic > Deep subsurface > Groundwater > Contaminated ...
AACTGTTGAATCAAAAGATGAGATAGGTGAAGTAGCAAGTCTGTTTAATGCATATATGGATAAAGTAAGAGTTGGTTTAAAACAAGATGAAAAAGTAATAGAAGAAGCAAGTGATATTTTAGAGAAAACAGCAAATGGATTCTTTGTTTATAAAGTAAATGGAATAGCTTCAAATCCCCATGTTGAAGATTTAAAAAATAGATTAAACTCTATGATTTTATCTACAAAAGAGACTTTGGATAAAATCAATGAAACACTAAGATATTACTCAGAATCAAAATATGATTATAAAATAAATGATGATGGAATTTATGGAAACTTAGGTTCTTTAACAGCTGGAATTAAACTTGTAGGAAATAATACATCTGAAATTCTAGCAATGGTAATGAATACAGGGAATGCCTTAAATGAAAGTACTCAAACACTTTCAGGTGCTTCAAATAATCTTTCTACTTCTTCAAATCAACAAGCAGCTTCTTTAGAAGAAACAGCAGCAGCATTAGAAGAGATAACTTCAACAATTCAAGCAAATACACATGCAACTGTAAGAATGACACAACTTGCTCAAAATGTTACACTATCAGCTAAAAATGGACAAGATTTAGCAAATAGAACAGCTGTTTCAATGGATGATATAAATAAAGAAGTAAGCTCTATTAATGTAGCTATTGAAGTAATTGATCAAATTGCTTTCCAAACAAATATCTTGAGTTTAAATGCAGCCGTTGAAGCAGCAACTGCAGGAGAAGCTGGAAAAGGATTTGCAGTAGTTGCAGCTGAAGTGCGAAACCTAGCAAATAGAAGTGCAGAAGCAGCTAAAGAGATTAAACATATAGTTGAAAATGCAAGTAAAAAAGCTAAAGAAGGTAAAAATATATCTGATGATATGATTGAAGGATATAAAGAGTTAAATGAGAATATTTCAAATACAATTTTAACTATAAATGAAGTAGCAACTGCTTCTAAAGAGCAAGAAAGAGGAATAGTTCAAATTAATGATGCAATAAATACGCTAGATCAAGCTACTCAAAAAAATGCACAAGTAGCAGATCAGATTTCAACAATGGCATCAAATATTGCTCATATGTCAAACTCACTAGTAACAGCAGCAGCACGAGCATCTTTCTTGCAAGACTCAATGGATAAAGTTTGTGATGTAGATTTGGTTTATGATACAGCTTTGTTAAAAGTAGAATTGTTAAATAAAAAAGATAAAGTATATTCAAAATTAGGTGATTATAAATCATTTAAAATAGAAGAGAACCAAAGTTTAAAACAATGGTGTTCTAATCATGTAAACTCAGGTAAAAAAGTAGATATGGAAATAATGAAAAATATCGAAGTTCTAGATAAGAAGTTCCATGATAATCTGCAAAATTTAGTAGATGCAAATTCAAATAAAGAATCAAATGAGACATTAAATAAAAATGCTAAAGAAGTTGAAATGGATGCTTTAAAAATATTTGGGAATTTAAACGATGTTAAGAAAATTGCTTGTAGAAAATAGAGAGTTTTAGTTTGTATGGAATTTTTTAGAGAGTGGTTTTTTTCAGTAATTGTATTTATTATTGGATATTTGATTTTTAAAAACGATCTATTTAAATGGATTAGTCAAGGTGGAACTGTAGACAAAAATTTTAAAGGTTGTTATATATTAAAATATCCAAATAGGGTGGAATTTTATAATAAAGGTCAAATGTATCTAATAGATTTTGATGAGTTTTTTGAAATTAATCCAAAATTAAAAGGTAAAATAAAAGTAATAGAAAGACCTTTATTAGATGGAACAAGCAATGATGCAATAAAAAAAGAGATAGAAATACGAAAAGAGATTAGATTAGAGAATAGTGAAGATTTTTGGGAAAATCGAGAAAAAAGATAATTTAAAAAAAAGAGGACATAAAAATGAATGATATGAAAGTTAAGTTGTCGATATTGTATGTTATATCAATTGTTTCTTTGATAGTTTTAATGCTTTTATCTTTTTCAGGTAAAAGTCTATTTTTTTATACGGTTGGCTTAGTTGTAGTTATTTCTATTTATTATGGTTATACTTTATTTAATTTAAAAGAGTCTTTATCTGATAAAGGTTTATTAATAAAAGATGATTTTATCCCATTAAAAACTTTAGAAAATGATGATATTTTAGATGAAATAATAGTTGTTACAAATAATTCAGCAAATGGTGATTTCAAAGGTCAAATTAAAGTAAATTCATCAAATGAAAAACATCAACAAATAGCAGATAATTTAAATAAAACATTTGGAAATATTCATTCAACAATAACAATGATTTTAAATTATTTAGATAAATATCAAAAAAATGATTTTACAGTTTCACTTGAAAATAAACAATCAGAAGAGTTAAATCTTTTAATAGAAGCCATAAATAAGTTAAATATTAAAATCTCAAGAATGTTATTAAGTAGTTTAAAAAATGGTGTTAAGTTAAGAAAAAATTCTGACTCTTTAAAACTAAATATAAATGAATTAACAAGAAATATTACTTCAGAAGCTGCAACTTTAGAAGAAACAGCATCTGCTGTTGAAGAGATTACTTCTATAGTTATTAACAATAATCAAAATGTAGAAGAGATTATTAGATATTCTGCTGAATTAACTTCTTCTGTTAAAAATGGTTATGAAACAGCAAAAAATAGTGCTTCGTTAATGGATGTAATAAATGAAAAAACAAAATCAATAGAATCAGCAATTGTAGTAATAGACCAAATTGCTTTCCAAACAAATATTCTTTCATTAAATGCAGCCGTTGAAGCAGCAACTGCTGGAGAAGCAGGGCGTGGATTTGCAGTAGTTGCAGCAGAAGTGCGAAACCTTGCAAATAGAAGTGCAGAAGCAGCGAAAGAGATAAAAAATCTAGTTTCAAATGCAGCAGATGAGGCAAATAAAGGGAAAAATGCTTCTTCTGAAATGATGAAAGAGTATGATATTTTAAATGAAAATATTAATAAAACAAAATCTCTAATAGATACTATTTCTGTTTCACTAAAAGAGCAACAAAGAGGCATGGAGCAGATAAATAAAGCAATTTCTCATATAGATACAGGAACGCAAGAAAACGCTTCAAAAGCACAAGATACAATGCAAATCGCAGATGAAAACGACAAAATGGCAACTTCTATGGTAGTTGAAACAAATAAAACACACTTTTTTGGAAGAGATGAGTATAATTCTACATTAAATTAAAAAAAGGCATTTATAATGATAGATTATGTTTTTTTGGAAAAATACGCGAAAGATATATCTATCTTATTTGTAGAAGATGATAAAGGAATTTCCAAAGAAATGGAACTTCTTTTAAATGAGATATTTTCTAAAATTAAAGTCACTTTTGATGGAGTTGAGGCTTTAGATGAGTATCATAATTATTATAGATTAAATGGGCAATATCCAGATTTGATACTCACTGATATTCAAATGCCTAATATGAATGGTATTGAACTTATCAAACATATTTATAAAGAAAATCCAAACCAAAAAATAATTGTATTATCAGCTCATAATGAATCAGAATATTTAATGGAACTAGTTAATTTAGGTATTTATAGATTTATTTTAAAACCAATGGATTACAATAATTTCATTGAAATAATATTTAAAATATCAAAAGAGATATACAAAGAAAATAACAAAGTTTTAGATGAAAAAGAAGTTTGTGTAAAACTAGCAAAAGATTTAATCTGGAATAAAGAGCTTAAACAATTATATTTTAATGATATGTTGTTTAAACTCACTAAAAAAGAGGTTCTTTTAATAGAATTATTAATCAAAATTCCTGAAAAAATATTCATAAATGAAGAGATAATTTCTAATATTTGGGATAAAGAATTTGATAATCCTGATATTTCAAATTTAAAGAATCTTATTTCAAGACTCAGAAATAAACTTCCCTCTTTAAAGATAGAAAATATCTATGGATTTGGATATAAAATAGTAATTATTCCAGATTAATAATTTTCACTAAAGATTATATAAATAAAGCATTAGTGGAATATAAAATAGTGAAACTAAGGTTGAAACTAAAACTGCTAGTGACATCTTTTCTGGTTTTACATTTAATAAAGTGGCAACTGTAACTGTATTTCCAGCCAGTGGAACAATAGAAAAAATAAACATTACCATATAAAAATCTTTATTTAAAAAATGAATGAAAGTATCATCAATATAGATAAATATTAGAATTAAAACAGGCCAAACAATAAACTTAACAAATAGAGCTAAAGAGATAAATAATTTATCAAATGAACCATCATTTTTTATCTTTTCCATACCCATACCAAGTAACATCATACCTAAAATTGCATAGGCACCTTTTAGATAGTTTGTATAATCCAAAAACATTTCAGGCATTTTAAAACCTAATAAATTAACAATAATTCCTAAAATAAAAGCGTGTAAAACTGGAAGTTTAAGCACTTTTTTTAGACTTTGAGTAGCTGTAAAATTTCCTTTTGCAGTTATATAATATCCAACAGAATTTTGATATAAAAGTGAAGCTAAAACAGTAAAAATAAATACATCAACTAAAGCTGGTTCTAAAAATAAAATAGCAAGAGGAATCCCGATATTTCCTGTATTTCCTGTTGCTATACTAAATGCTAATAAATTTGAAGTATTATCACTCCAAATCCTTTTGAAAATAGCCAATGCAACAAAAGCAATAATAGTACTTAAAATAAAAAAGAAAATAGGAAGAAATACAACCGAAGCATCTAGTTTAACACTTATTGATGCATTAAAAACAATAATTGGTGCAAGAATAAATAAGAGTATTTTTGCGATAGTTTCCTTATCACATTTTAAAAAAGCGGTTGAAAACATTCCTAATAAAATACTTAAATATAAAGGAACTATTTTCCCCAAAAGAGTCAAAAATACACTCATATTTATCCTTACAAATTTTTATAAAGATATTAACATTAAGATATGTAAAAAGTATGTATAAAAAAATTAAATTTATTCAAAATTTAAATTTCCCAATAATTCAGAACTTGAAAGTGCAGCTTCCATATTATTATGATTAAAATAATCTCCACAAATCCCAAGATTTTTTTCTTCATTTAAAAAGTAGGGCATATCTAAAGAATTTTTTGCATTTGCATATTTCCAAAAGTGTGCAATAGTAGTGAAATTTTTTAGTTCATCTTGTAATTCTTCTTCAAAATTTTCTAAAAATAGTTCATAAATCTCATCTTTATTTTTGTGATTTAAACAGTTTGCAAACTCTTTTGTAGAGTGGATGATATAAGAGCTAAAATCTTTATATGAATATTTCTTAGAGTTATTTATAATATCGCTTACATCGACATTTTCATAAATTTTCTTTTCATCTAGTTTTAGATTTTCATTTGAGTATAAAATCAAAGAAAAAACAGAATCATATTTGATAAGTGATATTTTTTCTTTAAACAGTGTTGGAAGTTTTATTTGTATTTCTAAGATTTGAGGAGCTGGAATTGTGATAAACAATAAATCAAAATCTTCATAAATTTTGTGATTTTCATCTTCTAAAATCCACTTATTGTTTAAATTATTAGCTTTTATTATTTTTGTATTTGCTAATAAATCTTTTTCATTTATTAAAAATTTGCAAATAGAGTCTATGCCATTTTTTGGAATAAACTCATCATATTTAGCTTTTAAAACACTATTTTTTGCCAAATCCAAACAAAAGAATTTTAAATCATCTGTTATTGGAATTAAACTTGAAGTTCCATGGTCTATAAATTTATCTTCTATATATTTAGTGCTAAGTCGTCCACCAACTCCCCTTGCTTTTTCAAAAATAGTAATATCTTCATATTTTTCTTTTAAGTTATTGTATAAGTTACAGCCAGAAAAACCAGCTCCAATAATAGCTATTTTCATTTTTTATACCTTTTATTTGTAAACTAATTTTATTACACCAACTGTAAAAAGAATCAAAGCATAATCTTTTAAATCTTTGTCATGCAAAAGAGTAAATATTGATGTAAAAATAAGTGCTAATGATAAAATAATTGGTTTTATAAAATCTTTAATTTCTTTACTTATATATTCAAGTTGAGAGTTTGAAACTTCAATTTTTAGCTCACCAGAACTTGCTTGTTTTATCACTGATTTTAAATCTTTTATAGTAAATGGAATTGATTTTATCTCATCAATAATTGTTTCAATAATACTATCATTTGCACCCAAAGCTTTTGGAATATTTTTTTGTAAAATTGGTAAAATATCTTTTATACCATTAAAATTTTCTATATAAGTTGTTCCAAGACCTTCAATAATTGCACTAACTCTTAGGATATAAATAGCATCACTTGGAAGTTTAAAAGGAAAATTTCTTGTACTTTCTAATACATCAAAAGCTAATTTTTGCATTGATTCACTACTTAAATTTTCATTTGAAAAAATATCAAACATCTTATCAGTAAATAGGGTTAAGTCATTTACAGGAGCTTCATAAGCAATTGTACCTAATCTTTTACTTGCATTAATATAAAGCTCAAAATCCCTTTCATGTGCTGCTTTTATAAGTTCTATTATTGCAACTCTTATATTATTTGGAATTGATTTCACCATTCCAAAATCAAGAAGTATTAACTCCCCTTTTTTATTTACAAGTAGGTTTCCAGGATGTGGGTCTGCATGGAAATATCCATTTATTAACATTTGAGTTGTGTAAAAATCTACAAGTTTTGAAATGATTTCTTTAAAGTCTATATTCTCTTTTAATAAACTCTCTTTATCATCGAATCTAAAGCCTTCTTCATAACTCATAACAAGTGCATCATCACTACAAATTTGATCAAAAGCCTTTGGAAATTTCACTCCACTATCTTTGTAAGTTTTGGAAAATTTTTGCAGATTTGTCAATTCATGGTTTAGGCTAACTTCTTGTAAAATCATAGATGAAAATTCACTTACAACTGCTTCAATAGAATTTTTTGTATAGTGTGAAAATAGGGGTTTAAAAATAGTGTTAAAAAATTTTATGATTTTTATATCAGCGGTAACTCGATTTTTTATTCCCATTCTTCGCAGTTTTACAGCAACTTTTTCACCACTTTTTAAATAGGCAATATGAACTTGCCCAATAGAAGCAGAGGCAATTGGAGTATTGTCAAATGATGAAAATGGATTCTCTTTAAAAGCTCTATAAAATATAACATTACAATCTTTTTCGCTCATACAAGGAAGTTGGTCGTGTAACTCTTTTAATTCATCTAAATACTCTTGTGAAAAAAAATCAGCCCGTGTAGCCAAAACTTGAGCCAGTTTTATAAAACTAGCTCCTAAGTTTATAGTTGTCTCTTTTAATTTTTTTGCATTTAATGGTTTAAAAAATAAAAAACTAGGTCTCTTTTTTATAACTAAATAAATAGTTAATAAAAATGAAAAAACACTATAAACTCTTCTTGGAGAGTAAAGATTTAGGTTTTTAAAAAAAGTTTTTATTTTAAATCCTCTTTTAATTTTTCTAAATCTTCTTTAGTTGCAAGTCCTAATTCATCAATTATCTCTTTTAGAGTTGATTTAAGTTCAGCCTTGAATTTTTCATCACTCTCTTTTCCTTTTTGCTCCAAAGATTCTAAAAAACTTTTTACATCTTTAGTATCAAGTTTCCCTTTTTCTTCTAGTTTTTTTAGTTCATCTTCAATTTTCTCTTTTAAAACTAAAGCCCCACCAAGTCCTGTAAAAATAAGCTCTTTTAACATAGAATATCCTTTTTTGTTTATTCTATGATAATTTTATATGTTTTGGTAGATAAAATATGTAGGTTGGTTTTAATTTAGAAAATATCCTTATACTTTTCTCTGATTAAAAGAAATTCATCTAAGTTTTCAAAGAAAATATCTATTAGTTTTGGATCAAAATGTTTTCCTTTTTCATTTTGTAAATGTTCAAAAATATCTTCATCTGCCCAAGCTTTTTTATAGCATCTATCACTTCCTAAAGCATCAAAAACATCACACATAGCTGTTATTCTTCCATAAATACTAATTTCTTCTTCTTTTAAACCAGTTGGATAACCTGTTCCATCCCATTTTTCATGATGCTCTTTTGCAATAATTGCAGCCATTTTTAAAAGAGGTCTATCTGAACTTTTTAACAAGTCATAACCTTTTATAGCATGGGATTTCATAAGCTCTATTTCTAGTTTATTTAGTTTGTCAGCTTTATGTAAAATTGAGTCAGGAATAGCAACTTTTCCAATATCATGCATGGGACTTGCTTGTTTTAAAAGTTCATATTCTTCATTTTTTAATCCAGATAACTTTGCAAGTAAATAAGAGTATTCTGCAACTCTCCTTACATGGTTTCCAGTCTCTTTACTTCTACTTTCACCAATAGTTCCCATTGTAAAAATAATTTCTCTTTGAATATCATCAATATCTTTATTTGCTGTAATATCTTTTCTTACAGCACTATATCCAACATGATTTCCTTTTAAATCAAAGTGAGGTTCGAATTCAGCTTCAACCCAATAATAACTGCCATCTTTTTTACGATTTTTTACTTCTAAATTGACTTTTTCACCTTTTTTTAAACAATCCCATAGATATTTAAAAGTCTCTTTTGGCATATCTGGATGTCTTATAATATTATGATTTTCGCCAATAAGTTCTCTTTTTGTATAACCACTAATTTTACAAAAAGCCTCACTTACATGAAGTATAATTCCTTTCAAATCTGTTCTAGAAAAAATCACATTTTTATCATAAATTTCTAAAAGAGATTTTAAATACTCTTTTTGCTTATGAATTCTGATTGTTTTCATTTTAACTTTGCTATTTAAATATTTTACATAATTTCTATTGATTAGATATAAAATTGTAAGAGTTATTATGATTATTAAAGTGGTTATTGCAAATAAATAATCTACTTCCATCTCACTAATTGTTGAAGTGTCAATATCATCTTTTTTTATAAAAAAGAAAAAATATCCCATATCTCCACCATGAATATCTTTTATTTCATCTTTTACTACAAAATATTCTTTTAAAATCATATAGTCTTGCATTTGTAAAAATTTCTTAATTCCAAAGTTTTCTACTTTTTTCATAAGTTCTTTATTTGCATTTAGATTTGCAACATAGTTTTTTCCAATAAAAAGTCCAGTAAAAGGCTTTATAAACCTATCTGTATAATCTTCATGTAAAACAAATAGTGGTTCGATATTTTTATTTTTAAATTCTTGGGCAATTGAATTGAACTTTGAAATCATCTCTATCATTCCAATAAAGTTTTTATTTTTATCATAAATAGGAAGCATTGTTTTGAAAGTCATATCAAATCTTCCCGTACTAATAGTTGTCATTTCTTTTGGATTTTTAATCATATCAACTACATCAAGTCTAGCGGCAGCTGCATTATCTCCAACTTGATTTGTCCAACTTCTGTAAAAACTAAATCCATCTTTATCTATAATTTGAATCCATAAATTTTTATATTCACTAAAGTGTTGGATATTTTCTAGTAGTTCTTGAAAATTAATAAGGTTTTTGTCTTTTTTTAAAAGAGCTTCACTTATTGAATGATCTCTACTTATAATATATGTTATTGTGGATGTATTACCTTTTTTCTTGGAAACTTCATCGGTAAACATTTTTTTTATTTCGATGATTTTTGAATTATAAACATCCAAAGTCAGAGTATCTTTTTTATTTTTATAAGTAAAAAAAAGAAGAAACGTAGTAAACAAAACTATAGTTAAAATTAAAAGAATTCTTTTCATAAATAGATTATAACTTATTTTCTTTTTAAAATTGTACTTCTACTGTTTTTTTTACCAAGGACCTTGAAATCTAACTACTTTATGCAAAACTTTCTTTTTATGTTTTGTAGCTTTTCCTTGAACTCGTTTTCGCCACATTATAAAACTACTTTTTTTCATTAAAGTTCGCATTTTCTTTTTCACTTGATTTTCCGTCAAACCATAAATTTCAAAAATAGTGTCAAAAGTTGTTCTATCTTGCCATGCCATTTCAATAAGACGGTTTAAATCCTCTTCTTGAAATGGTGTTAAGTCTTGTTTCTCTTTTTTAGGCTTTTTGGTAAAATCTAGCTTTAAACTCTCATTTTTTTCAAAATACATGATTTACTCCTGAATAGTCCAGATTAATTTTGAAGTCTCAAAACCTAAAGACGGAAGTTTGTCTAAAATCCCTTTTTTGATTTTTTCATCTAATTTAGCAGTTCTTGATAAAATCCATAAATACTCTCTACTAGGAGTTCCAACAACTACGTAATCATAGTTTTTATCTAAGATTAATACCCAATAATCTCCATAAAATGGTCTAAAAAAACTAACTTTTAATTTACTGTTTGTAACATCAGTTGCATAAGCTCGTCCAAGTACCTCTTTTTTCTCATTTGTTTGTATTTTTGTGCATCTATTTATTACTTTGATTGTTTCTTCATTCATCATTGAGTAGTTTGCACTTACATTTTTGCAATCTTTTTCAAAAAAGTGTTCATACCTTGCTATTTCATACCAAGTTCCTAAATACTTATCTAATTCAACTTTTTGTACAGTTTGTAAAGGTGGATTTTTTGAAGAACATGCTGTAAATAAAAATAGGGTAAAAATAAGCGCTAAGATTTTAAAAATGTTTTTCATAAAAGAAATCCTTTTTATTTTAGTATATTTAAAAATAGATTTTTTTGGTATCTGTTTTATGTTGTTTTATCAAAAAATTCACTTATATAGGTTCTATAAATCAAAGGCACCATTTGCCGTTGAAGATTTGGATTGATTCTTTCTTTTAGTGTAACTCCACTAAAAAAACTTTTCCATAGTTTTTGGAATTTTTGTTCATTTGATGAATAATTTGGTTCATCAAAAAAAGCAACTTCTTGAATAGAAAAAGTTTCATTTATTTTTACAAAAGCAATTTTTCTATTTAGGTCGTGGATTATGAAATTTTGATTGTTAAATCTTTTTAAAAAGTGTTTTCCTAGAAAATAGAGTACATTAAATTTAGACTCAACTTTTGCATATAAACTACCATCTTCTAACTCTTCAAATCTTATAAATCCAGTCATTTTATGAACATTTTTAAACAACTCTTTTTCAAGATTATTTAGATAAAAAACACTTTGTAGATTTATATTAAAAAGTTGTTTGACTTCTTTGAATCCAATTATTATATATTCTAAAAGTGCCATTTCAAACTCTTTTGTATCGCACATAAATATATTTAATATTTTACAGACTATATCTTTGGGAAATTTTGCTTTTATTGCATTTAAAACCTTTATTGAATTGATTTCCATAGTTTCTATGATTTTTATCTCTTCAAAAAGCATCTCATTTGGAAGAGTTTTATATATTTTTATAGGTTTTAGTTTTTCATAATAAACCTCATAAACCAAAGATAAAAAGCCCTCAAAAGTTCCATCATAAACTAAAATCATAATTCCCCCGAAACAGAACTAAAATCAAAAAGCGATGGTTGAATTAGCTTTTTTGGTTCAGGTTTTATAAGGGCAAGTTTGAGATTTTCCCTATAAAATGGAACTTGTCTTTGAAACTCTTTGTTGCAAGTGATAAAATATTTTGCTTTTTTTATGGAAATTTTTAGTTTTTTTAAATCATCAAAAGTCAATCTTTTAAATCTTCTGGCACTTAAAATCTTCATAACTCCTCTAGCTCCAATTCCTGGAATTCGTAAAAGCTCCTCTTTTGAAACGGTGTTTATTTCCATTGGAAAATATTTTAGATTGTTTAATGCCCAAAAGGTTTTTGGGTCTAAATCTTCATCTAAATTTGGAAACTCCTCAGTTACTATTTCATCCCAAGAAAAGTCATAGAATCTTAGTAACCAATCAGCTTGATAAAGTCTATGTTCCCTTAAAAGTGGTGGTTTTGTGATAAGAGAAGGAAGGTTTTTATTGTCATTTACTGGAATATAAGCACTATAATAAACCCTTTTTAACAAAGCTTTATCATATAAAGCGGAACTAAGTTTGAGTATATCCCTATCACTTTCAGGTGTTGCACCAACGATTAACTGCGTACTCATTCCTATTGGTTTTTGCTCTTTTGCTAGGCTTAAATCCCTTGCAAATTTTAGTGGTTGTAAAACCTTTTCTTTTGTTTTATTTGGTGCTAGAAGTTTTAGGGATTTATCACTTGGAAGTTCGATATTTGAGCTTACTCTATTTGCAAGTTTTACAATCTCTTCAACTAATTCCATAGAACAACCAGGGATTAATTTCACATGAATATATCCATTAAATCTATATTCATATCGCAAAATCTTCAAAGTTTTTAATAATAAAGTCATAGTATGGTCTTCTGTTTTTACTATTCCTGAACTCAAAAATAGTCCCTCAATATAGTTTCTTTTGTAAAAATTGATTGTAATGTCTGCAAGTTCTCTTGGAGTAAAAACAGCTCTTGGAATATCATTTGAAACACGATTTATACAGTATGCACAATCATAAATACAAATGTTTGTTAATAATACCTTTAAAAGAGATACACATCTTCCATCAGGTGTAAAAGTATGGCAAATTCCACTTGTATGGGTTGCTCCCAATTCTCCTTTTTTGTATGAAGTTTCAACTCCACTAGAAGAGCAAGAAACATCGTATTTTGCACTATTGCTAAGGATTTCCATTTTTTCATAAATATCTATTTTCATTTTTGTATTTTAGTAAAATTAAATTTTTTTCTTCAAAAATATGTCAATTTGTAATGAAAAGATTTTCTAAAAAATCATTTGCGATTTTAATATGAGTTTCTAGTTTCTCTTTTGGCATTTTATTTAAAAGTGCTATTTGCATTTTCATTCGTGGATTTGAAGAAAATTTATGAAAATGTATATGTAAAAATCTCCAATAAAGCGCATCCAAAATCTTGCACCAAGAATCATTTTTATCATAATCACTCATCTTTAAAAGATAGTTGGAACTTGATATATAAGGCTTTGTGGTGATACTTCCACCATCACTAAAACCACTCATTTCATAAACATTTCCAACCATCACCCAATCGTAAGCATCGATGTAGTTTTTCATAAAAAACTCATAAACTTCATTTGGTTTGATTTCAAGTAATAAAAAGATATTTCCTAAAATCATTAGCCTTTCAATGTGATGATTATAAGCTGTAAGTTCTAGTTTTTTGATAGCATCATCAAGAGGTTTTATACCACTTTGGGCATCTAAAATCTTTTTTGGCATAGGATTTTTAAACTCAAAAAAGTTAGAGTTTCTAAGAGCCACTCCATTGTCTTCATAAACACGAAGCATAAATTCACGCCAACCTATAATTTGTCGTATAAAACCTTCTTTTGCATTGTATGGAGCATCGAAATTTACTATTTTTTCTATTAATTCATGTAAATCAAGTAGCCCAATATTTAAACTACTAGAAATATTTGAATGAAATAAAAAGTTTTGTTTTATATCTTTTGTAATTGCATCTTGAAAAGAGCCAAAATTCTCAAATTTCTCTTTCAAAAAATAATCTAATTGCAAAAAGGCTTCATCAAAAGTAGTAGGATAATAAAAGTTTTCACAAACTCCAACACTTTTAAACTTTTTGCAGTAAATCAAAGCCTCTTTACAAACTCATTTTCAAAGGCTAAAGTAGGGGGAATTTTAATATCTTTTGGAAGTTTTTTTCTATTCTCTTCATCAAAACTATATTTATCAAAAAGAGGTTTTCCATTTTGCATGAAAATATCCAACTCTTTTCTTCTATTTATATAAAACTTATGCAAAAACTTGTTTTTATCTTTTGGGTTTATAAAGTTTGGATTTTTGATTGTAGTGATATTTGAAAAGTTTTTATAAACCTTTTTTTGTAAATAATTATCAAAAAGTTCATGTATAAAAACTTCTTCATTTTTATAAATTTCAAGATAACTTTCATCTTCAAAATACTCAACCAAAATATTGTTTTGTTTTAAATAACTTTCATAAAACTTCATAGATGCTCTATGAAGAATTAGCTTTTGAATATGAAAATCATACTGTGTAAAAAATAGTGGTTCTTCTATCAAAAGCACTTTTTTATTTGCAAAGTTTGATAGATTTTTGAATAATTGGTTCGGATAAAGAATAAATGTTTTCATAAGGTTAGTTTATTTGATTTGAAGTTTATTTTGTACAAATTGTTTGTTAATTGATGAATTTTAATAATGTAATTTTTCAAATTATATAGATATAATTTTTTATAAAAGGTTTGATAGATTATTTTAGTTTGGGTTTGAGTTAAGTATGCGTTCCCAAGCTAGAGCTTGGGAACGAAGAAATAAATTAGAAAAAAAGTTATGAAATGAATAAAGGAAGATTTGATATGAAGAATAGATTTAGAGAGGTTGAATAATGGGAATAGCATATTTAATAGCTTTAATTATATATGTTTTAATAGCTTTAGCTATATATAAAATTTTTAAAAAGATAACTGATAATAAAATTATTCTTAAGTTAGTAATAGTATTTTTTGTATTACTTCCTACTTATGACATTATTATAGGAAATGCTCTGAAATTTTATTATTGTAAGTTTACTGATATGGAAAAAATAAATAAAAAGATAGAAAGACCCGAAATAGTATTTTATCAAGAAGAAGAACCTTTTTCTAAATATGAATATGCTTTTTCTAGTGCTAATTCATTTCTTAACTATGTTCAAGCAATTCAACTCGAAACAAAAAATGGTATTCATGAGTTTAAAGCTAAACAACATACGAAACCAATGGATTTAAAAAATGTTATTGAAGTCCCTATTACAAATGAGGCAAGGTACATCTATAAACGATATTATGAAAATATTCCTTCTTTTATTAATAAATTTATCAAAATAAGTAAATATGAAATAATTGATACTCAAACGAATGAAATAATTTCTTGGAGTAAGGGAATAGGCATACAGAAATACAATATTGAACTGCCAAATATGAGTTATGCTTTTAAAAAAGGTGGGTGTAGTGGAACTATAGGATATGCATTATTACGAAAAACAATAAAAGGAGAAGAAGATGCAAAATAAACAATTTTCCCTCGTTCCCAAGCTCCAGCTTGGGAATGCATATAAAAACTAAATAAAAAAGAAGAAACAAAAATGGGCAGAAGTAGATATAAAATATATGAACCAACATATCCGCATTTTATAACTTGTACAATTTTACATTGGATACCAATATTTACAAGAACGGAAACAACCAATATTATATTTGATAGTTTAAAATTTCTGCAAAAAGAAGATAATCTAAAAATATACGCTTATGTAATCCTAGAAAATCAT
>Ga0074195_1003372_pt1 | contig 15248 bp, 10 predicted proteins | sample EPASupsiteHSE623_FD_64525 | JGI IMG/M metagenome (GOLD analysis project Ga0074195, IMG submission 64525) | Bioremediated contaminated groundwater from EPA Superfund site, New Mexico - Sample HSE6-23 | ecosystem: Environmental > Aquatic > Deep subsurface > Groundwater > Contaminated ...
ACAAGGCCCGTTCGTCGGCAGCAGAAACATGGGACCTGATTGCTTCCGATCTTGATTATGCTGCTTCAGTATTACCCAACAAATGGCCAACTGCCAACACTGGTCGTGTAACCAAAGGCGCAGTGCTGGCGCTTAAATCGAGGGCAATGCTTTATGCCGAACGCTGGCAGGAAGCAAAAGACGCTGCCGATGCAGTGCTTGAACTTAACATTTATTCGTTGACAGCCAAATACGAAGATGCCTATAAAGGCGGCAATTCCGAATCAATATTAGAATACAATTACCTGATAACAGGACCAAACCACACTTTCGACAAAGACTATGCAACCTTTGGTGAAATTGAAAATCAGGGAGGAAGCGGTGTACCAACTCAGGAATTTATTGAGTCATTCGAGAAAAAAGATGGAACAAAGATTGACTGGAGTGCCTGGCATGTTACCGGTGGAACAACGACAAAACCTCCATACGAAGATCTCGATCCACGTTTCAAAGCTACCGTCATTTACAACGGATCAAGCTGGATGGGTAAAATCATGGAAAACTGCGTAGATGGCACTAACGGAAAATACCTCGGTTACCGCGACGATACTTATACCAAAGGTAGAACAGTTACTGGTTACTACCTGAAAAAGTACCGCGATGAATCGCACACCGACCTGATTACTTATTTGAGTACCCAAACCTGGGTGGAGTTGCGTTTAGCCGAAGTTTACCTTAACCGGGCTGAAGCTAATTACCGTCTGGGCAACAGCGGAGCCGCACTGGCTGATATTAATGCAGTACGTGCACGTACGGGTGTTGCATTGCCGACACTCAGCGGAATCACTGGCGATGCTGTTTTCTCTGCCATTCGTCAGGAACGTAAAATTGAACTGGCTTTCGAAGGGCATTTATACTGGGATATGCGCAGGTGGAAACTTGCTCACAAAGAATACAATGGCTATCGTGTACATGGAATGAAAATTTCAAAAAATGCTGCTGGCTACCTCTACGAGTATGTTGACTGTGACTTGCAAAACCGTAAGTTTCTGGAAAAAACATACGTATTCCCGGTTCCTTACAGTGAATTGGCAAACAATTCTGCCATCGAGCAATATGATGAATGGAAATAAAAAACTTGAACTATGAAGAATAATACTTATATAGCAATAGTGCTGGTACTGCTCACTTTTTTGGGTGGATGCCATCAGCCGGACGAGCTACTACCATCTGTTTCCAGAGAAGGTATTAATAGCATCACCGCAACATTTAGTGACGGTACTGGGCAATTCACTGGCTACATCACCGATGGAAGCACCCAGATCGTTATCCCGATCCCCTATTACTATCCGGAAAGTAGTGACAATCAGGTTGCCACTGCGCAACTAAGCAGTATGCGCATCACGGCAAACCTCGATGATAATGTGACGGTTAGCCCTTCTCTTTTATATCTTGATCTTACTAAAGATAACGCGATTACAGTTACCGATCAGCTCAAACAACAAAAGCAATACACCATACGCGGAGAAATCCGGAAAAGTAATGCTTGTCTGATTGAAGAATTTAAGTTACCATCATTAGGTATTACAGGCGTGATCAACGAAGCGGCCAAAACTATTTCATTGATTGCTATCGGGGATTTAGTGCCTGCTTTGGGAGAACTTACCATGTCTTATCATGCTTCTGTTTCTCCTGACCCAAGAACGGCCGCTTTGGATTACGATAACGACATCAAATTGACAGTTACTGCTCACGATGGTGTAACCAAAAGCGTTTACACAGTAAAAAAAGCAGTTCCTGAAAAATTGGCTTATGGTATCCGTACCGGAAGTGGTAAATTAATGTTTGCAAAAAAACTGAAAGCTGATTTAGGAATTAGCTTAGACAACTTAACCGGGGGTATCGCTGTTTCGGGAGACTATCTTGTGCTGAATACCCGTAGTGCAAACAGTATTTACATCAACGCCAAAACCGGTGAAAAAGCTGGTGAAATCGATCTGGGTGAAATCAAAGGATCGCTTACAAATTTCTATAACACGGCTGATGATGATGGTAATATTTTGGTTTGTAATCTCGCTCCAAATGCCGGTTCGTTTAAAGTATGGAAACTGAATTCGGTAACTGCATCTCCAAAGTTATATATCGAATGGAACGGAGCCGTAGCTATTGGACGTAAACTCTCGATTGCCGGGAGCCTCAACAACAACGCGATTATTACGGCTCCAATATTGGCTGCCGGACAAAAGTTTGCCCGCTGGATTGTTGTAAATGGTGCATTAACCTCGGAGACTCCTGAAATCATCAGTATGACCGGCCTTGCAAAAGGGTGGACAACCAACTGCGATATCGTTTATACTTCTGGTACCGATGTTAATAGCGATTATTTTGTTGCTTCTTACTCCGATTGTACTTTTGCATGGGTTAATGGAACAACCAATACTGTTCGCAAGAGTCTGGACGCAATCAGCGCCAATTATATTCCAAACGCTGTCGATTATGTAACATTCAACAACGCCAAATACACTACGCTGAACTGGGTGAACAGCTTTACCTGGGGTGCTGCTGATGCGGTATGGTTATTGGATGTTAGCAGCGACGATAACTTTGCCGGAAACCTGGAAACAAATACCTGCAAATCGGTTGTATGGGAGAGTGATCGCGATAAATATGGAGCAAAAGGAGTAACTCCTCTTGTAGCTAATGGTAATGGAACTGGTGATGTTGCACTGAAAGTTTCGGCAGACGGATACTACATGTATCTTTACTTCATGTTTACCAACGGTTATGTTGTCGGCTATCAGTTCGACTGTATTGATATGTAAACAATTTAAACTAAGCGATATTGGTGCCTCCGTAAAAGGAGGCACCAATATCTATTTTTCAAAAAACAGAACATGAATAAGAAACTCAATCATTTTGTATTTCTTTTATTAATAGGTCTTTCAGCCAGTTTTATACAGACATCATGCAGCGGAAAGGATAAGGATAAGTATGAATGGGAATGGGACGATGAAACTGAAAATTCAGAAAAACCAAGATACATTTGGGTTGATGCGGCAGCCAACTTTCCTGATTTTGCCAATAGTAAAGAAAACATACTTCGCGATTTGACTTTGGCCAAAAATGCCGGTTTTACCAATGTGGTGGTTGATGTACGGGGAACAACCGGGGACGTTTTGTTCAAAACCGATGTGGTCGATCAGGTCAAATGGCTCGGAGCCTGGTTGCCTGCGGGCTACACAAAAATTGAACGTACGGCAACCTGGGATTACCTTCAGGCATTTATCGATGCGGGCCATAGCTTGGGACTAAAAATCCATGCCGGAGTAAACACGATGGTTGGAGGAAATACAACCAGCTTAGGCTCCGAAGGTGTTTTGTTCCGAGATGCAAACAAAAAGGAATGGGCTACTCAATTATTAACAACATCAGGAATTGTGAATACCCTGGATAAAAGTGGTTCCGGAGCCAAATTCTTTAATCCGGTTAACGAAAATGTTCAGAGCTATTTGCTCGACATGTTGGAAGACCTGGCTGCTTACAAAGATTTGGATGGTATTATCCTCGATCGGGGCCGCTTCGATGATCTGGACAGCGACTTTTCTCCTTATACCAAAAAGAAATTCGAAGAATACCTGGGCTATTCAATCCCCAATTTCCCCAATGATGTGATGACTGCCGGAACAACTGCAGGCAGTCTTCCGGCAACTTTGCCACCTTATTTTAAACAGTGGCTCGAATTTAGGGTGAAAACCATTCATGATTTTATGGAAAAAGCCCGTACCCGGGTGAAAGCAACTAACAAGGATATTCAATTCGGAGTCTATGTAGGTGGTTGGTATTCTACTTATTACAATGTGGGTGTAAACTGGGCCAGTCCCAAATATAATACGGCTGCGGCTTACCCGGCCTGGGCTACTGCTAAATATCAGAATTACGGTTATGCCGATCATATGGATGTTATTCTGATTGGCGCTTATGCTTCACCAACAAGAGTTTACGGAACCAACGAGTGGACCATTCAAGGATTTTGCTCCAAAGCTGTTGACAAAGTAAAAGGCGACACTAAAGTAATCGGCGGCCCGGATGTTGGAAACGGAGATTGGGCTACAGCCAGCTCCAGTGTAGTCAGCCAAGCCATCACACAATCGGTTGATGCAGCAATGAATGCCAGCGATGGATATTTCCTGTTCGACATGATTCACCTGAAACAAAAAAATCAGTGGGAGTTTGTAAAAGCCGGAATTGATGCGGCTATTACAACAAAATAAGTCAAATCTGAAAAACAAAAAGAACAAAAAGCGGTGAAAGGGAATATCTTTTTAATACTGATTATTTTAAGCATTTGGAACCCGGTATTTTCTTCGGGAAAAGTTTTAACGACAGTTTGCAAAGGAACCGTTTCGTGCAACGGCACCGGGCTTCCTGGAGTTGTTGTAACTGACGGAACAAAATTTTGCCAAACCGACCGCAAAGGAAATTATTCGCTCGAAATAGGTCCGTCAGCCTCGTTTATCTACATTTCCAGTCCTGCCGGATACACTGTTCCTGTTGAAAATTCGGTACCACAATTCTATAAAAATCTAAACACGAACAATCGCTCCGAAAAAATTGATTTTCAACTGACGGAAAGCAAAACTGATGAAACCCGGCACGGATTCATTGCCTGGGCCGATCCGCAAATCAAAGCCAGCGAAGAGCTTCCGCTATACAAAGAAGCTGCAACAGATCTGAACAATCTGCTGAAAGCGAACCCACAAATTCCGTTTCATGCCATTGGCTGCGGCGATATTGTGGGCGATAATCCGGCGCTGTTCGACAGCACCAAACTCATCCTGTCTAAAACCGGAATTCCTTTCTACCAGTCGATGGGCAACCACGACATGAAATATTACGGACGGTCGAACGAAACAGCACCAGTTGTTTTCGAAAAACATTTTGGCCCGGCCTATTATTCATTCAACAAAGGAAAAATCCACTACGTGGTGCTGAACGATGTTTTTTACATTGGCCGCGATTATTTCTACATTGGTTATTTACCAGAACAGCAACTGGCCTGGCTCGAAAAAGACCTGTCCTTTGTTCCTGAAGGATCAACCGTTGTGGTCACGTTCCATATTCCTTCGGCGCTCAACGAAAACGACATCAAAAGCTTCGAATATGCCAACATTGCCGGGTCAATGACCAATAAAAAAGCGTTATACGAATTACTGAAGCCCTATCAGGCTCACCTGATTTCGGGACACCTGCATTACAGCCGAAATATTCTGATATCGCCTTCGATTTACGAACACATCATGTCGTCGGTTTGCGGAGCTTGGTGGCAGGGACCTTATGCCGAAGATGGCACGCCCAAAGGTTATGGCGTATTTGAAGCCGACGGCGATCGGATTTCATGGTACTTCAAAAGCATCGGACACGAAAAAGATCATCAGTTGCGGGGCTGTCCGATGGGCGCAAATCCGGAACAGCCGGGATACATCACGGCTAATGTCTGGAACTGGGATCCGGAATGGAAAGTGTTCTGGTACGAAAATGATCAGCGGATGGGAGAAATGGAAGCTTATTCAGGACTTGACCCGGAAACAGTAAAGTCGTTTGCCGATAAAAGCAAACTGGCATACCAATGGATTTCGGCCCGCAAAACTGAACATCTGTTCAGGGCTAAACCAATTACCCATGCTGCCAAAATCAGGGTCGAAGCGATCGACCGTTTTGGAAACACCTATCAAATTAATTTATAACAATATAGTAAACAACAAAAACGATAAACCATGTCAAACGAGCAAAACTCACGACGCGATTTCTTCAAAAAAGCTTCCATCACAGGAATGGCGGCCATGGCACTTCCCATTGTTTCCATAGGCAGTGAATCGGAAATTATACAACCGGCTTCAGGTGTTGAAAGCAAACTCATTGTTCCCAAAGCGCAAGGACTGAAAATTACCGGAACTTTCCTTGACGAAATTTCACACGATATCCCTCACCAAAACTGGGGTGAAAAAGAATGGGACCAGGATTTCGCCCACATGAAAGCCATCGGGATAGACACGGTGATCATGATCCGTTCCGGATACCGCAAATTTATCACGTATCCTTCGGAATATCTGATGAAAAAACATGCGTGTTACCGCCCGTCGGTGGATTTGGTTGACATGTATCTCCGCCTGGCCGATAAATACAAAATGAAATTCTATTTTGGACTGTACGACTCCGGGAAATACTGGGACACCGGCGATTTAAGCTGGGAAGTGGAAGACAACAAATATGTGATTGACGAAATCTGGAAAAACTACGGAAGCAAATACAAAAGTTTTCAGGGCTGGTACATCAGCGGCGAAATCAGCCGTCAGACCAAAGGTGCCATTGGCGCTTTTCATGCCATGGGGAAACAGTGTAAAGACGTTTCAGGAGGTTTGCCAACCTTTATCTCGCCTTGGATCGATGGTAAAAAAGCGGTACAGGCGGCAGGCAGCAGCTTGTCGAAAGAAAATGCCGTTTCGGTTCAGGAACACGAACGCGAATGGAGCGAAATTTTCGAGGGGATTCATGATGTGGTTGATGCCGTTGCTTTTCAGGACGGGCACATCGATTACGACGAGCTGGACGCTTTTTTTACGGTAAACAAAAAAATGGCCGACAAATACGGTATGAAATGCTGGACCAATGCCGAAACCATTGACCGCGATATGCCCATCAAATTTTTACCGATTAAATTTGACAAACTCCGCATGAAGCTGGAAGCCGCCGCGCGTGCCGGTTACGACAAAGGAATTACGTTCGAGTTCTCACATTTCATGAGCCCGCAATCGTCGTACCTTCAGGCTGGCCATTTATACAACCGTTACAAAGAATATTTTAACATCAAATAACAAACTTCATGACAAAAAAAAATGGTGAAAATTTGTGGTATGTAATCTTTCTGGCAACGGTTGCTGCGCTTGGTGGATTCTTATTTGGCTACGATACTGCGGTAATCTCCGGAACAATTGGCAGTGTGGCCAGTCTGTTCAGTTTGGATGACGTGAGCACCGGCTGGTATGTTGGCTGTGCCTTGGTTGGATCAATCATTGGCGTTATGTTTGCCGGATGGCTCAGCGATACTTTTGGTCGCAAAAAAACCATGATTCTTTCGGCTGTCCTCTTCACGCTTTCGGGGGTTGGATGCGCGGTAAGCGGCTCTTTCGATACGCTGGTTTTGTACCGGATTCTCGGTGGAGTTGGGATCGGCGTAGTGTCGATTATTTCTCCCTTGTATATTTCCGAAGTTTCTATAGCCGAATACCGTGGACGTCTGGTTTCGCTTTATCAGGTTGCCGTTACCGTCGGATTCCTTGGAGCTTATCTGGTAAATTACGGACTACTTCAATATTCTCAGGGGGGGGCCGTCTCGCTTCAAAATCCAACGCTACATAAAGTATTTGCATCAGAGGCCTGGAGAGGAATGCTCGGAATGGAATCGGTTCCGGCCTTGTTATTTTTCATCGTCATTTTCTTTATTCCTGAAAGCCCCCGCTGGCTAATCCTGAAACAAAAAACTCAGAATGCCCATCACATTTTGAACCGCATCTATGGTAATCCGGAAGAAGCTACTGCTCAGATCGCATTGACAAGCGATGCAGTTAAAAATGAAACCAAATCGGAATGGTCGGTTCTGTTAAAACCAGAAATCCGGAAAGCTGTTTTAGTTGGGGTACTCATCGCCATTTTAGGACAATTTATGGGCGTAAATGCGGTTTTGTATTACGGGCCAATTATTTTTGAACAGAGCGGAATGTCGAGCGGAGATTCGCTTTTCTTCCAGGTTTTGATCGGAGTGGTTAACATGCTTACTTCTGTTTTAGCTTTGGTTATCATCGACAAGATAGGGCGTAAAAAACTGGTTTACTACGGCGTTTCAGGAATGATTCTGAGTTTACTCCTGATTGGCTTCTACTTTATCAAAGGGTCCGAAATGGGTATCTCACCAATGGCACTCCTGATTTTTATTCTGCTTTATGTATTCTTCTGTGCCGTATCAATCTGCGCTGTAATCTGGGTATTACTTTCCGAGATGTATCCAACCAAAGTCAGAGGGTTGGCCATGTCGATTGCCGGACTGTCTTTATGGATTGGAACGTATCTGATTGGGCAGCTTACTCCCTGGATGCTCGAAAACCTGGGACCAGCCAACACCTTCTTCCTGTTTGCGGTGATGTGTTTACCGTATATGTACATCATCCGGTTTCATGTACCCGACACAACGGGTAAATCACTCGAAGACATTGAACGTATGTGGCAAAATAAAATTAAGTAATGAAAATCTTAATATTAAACCTGATTTTAGTATTGGCGTTAACAAATGCAGGATGGGCCGCAAAAGCTGACAGTCTGAAATACATCAACGCAACAAATTTTGAGTTGATCGGAAAAGGATTTACCGACACCGAAAACCTGTACGACCGGCTGCCTGCCAGCCTGAAAGGCATAACGCGTCCGCCGGTATGGTCGCTGTCGAAAAACTGTAGCGGACTGGCTGTCCGGTTTCGCACCAACTCAAAGGTCATTGCTGCCAGGTGGGAAGTTACCGGCGATGTGGTTATGAATCACTTTGCTCCTTCCGGAATTAAAGGGCTGGATTTGTATGGCCTGAAAAACGGAAAGTGGCAGTTTGTTAATTCGGCCCGTCCTTCAGGAAAAACAACTACGGCAACCATCATCAGCAACATGGCTGGAAACGACATGGAATACATGTTGTATTTGCCACTTTACGATGGCCTGGCCAGTCTTGAAATCGGGGTACAGGCAACGGCAGAAATCGGCAATCCGAAAATTGATTCTCCACGTAAAGAAAAGCCGGTGGTGTTTTACGGAACCAGCATTACACAGGGAGGTTGTGCATCGCGTGCGGGAATGTCGTATCCCAATATTTTATCGCGCATGCTCGACCGGCAGATTGTCAACCTGGGATTCAGCGGAAACGGACAACTCGATCTGGAAGTTGCCGAAGCTATGGCTAACATGGATGCATCGTGCTTTGTGATGGACTGTCTACCCAATGTGAACATCGCCCAGATGAACGAGAAATATGCCCGTTTCCTGGAAATTATCCGAGAGAAAAGGCCGGATGTTCCGATTCTGATGGTAGAAACGGTACTTTTTCCGCACATGTATTTCGATCAGAGTGTATTTTCATTACTACACGAGAAAAATGTGCTGCTGAAGAAAATCTATACCGATCAGAAAAAGAAGAACGACAAGCATATTTATTACCAGAAAGCCGACCAACTGATCGGGACCGATTTTGAAGCCACGGTGGATGGCATTCATTTAACCGATCTTGGTTTTTTACGCATGTCGGAGAATCTTTACCCGGTAATCCGGAAATTGATCAAATAAAAAAAGGTAGAAAGTGGAGATTCATTATCTCCACTTTCTACCTTTTTTTGTTTTTTGTTTATCGCTTATTGTAGCTCTTTAATTTTTACATTACGGTACCAAACATTGTCTCCATGATCCTGAAAAGCAATGTACCCTTCAGTTGCAACTTCAGCCCATTTTTCGTTCAGGTTCGGAAATTTACTCGCAGCAACCAATTTTTTCCAGTCGTCAGTCCATAAATGATATTCGAGTACAGTTTCGCCGTTTTGCTTGTGAACAACAGTTCCTTTGTAAACGATGATTTCAATCGAGTTCCATTCGCCAACTGGTTTTGCATTTTGTGGTTTCGCCGGAATCAGGTCGTATAACGAACCAGCCTGACGGTTTCCGTCTTTGCCCATATTTGCGTCGATGTGGTTAATATTGTCCAAAACCTGCATTTCAGGAGCGGTTTTGTAAATGGGCCATTCTGGAACTTCCTGTCCAAGATAGAAAATACCCGAGTTACCACCAGTTGAAATTTTCCATTCAACTTTCAGATGGAAATTCTTGAATTTTTTGTCGTAAAGAATATCGCCACCGTTTTCGGCACCTGCTTCTCCGGTTCCTGTGCCAATGCAATGCAATGAACCATCAATGACTTCCCAGCCTTTTGGAAATTCGGTTTTGTTGTATCCTCTCCATCCGGTTGAGGTTGTTCCGTCGAATAATAATTGCCAGCCAGTGTTTGCTTCGTCTGCTGTTAACTTGTTGACTTCGGGAGCAGCAGCTACAGCGGTGGAATCAGTCGCTGATTTTTCACCAGCTTTTTTCTGGCCACTTTGACATGAAACGCCAAATACAACGATTCCAGCCAGTAAAAGTGAAAAGATGTTTTTCATGAGAAATGATTTTAAGTTTATTGATAATTTAATATGGTTTTAAGTTGCGGTTGACAAAGTTAAAAAACTTCAGCAAAAAATGTTAAGTTCCTTTTTGATTGTTCCTGAAAAAACAGCGGAAAGATTGATTTATTCGTGCCTGAAGCTTTGAATTACAAAAACATAGGCTGAATTTTTGGAAAAAAGAACGGGCATAGAATATTGCCAATTCGTTAAACCTTGATTTTTTATAACTCGTAAATAGATTAGTTTTTTTAACTTCGGTAAGTTTTCTTGAAAGTTAGTTTGGATTAGTAAAAAAAAGATTGTTATGAATCAGAGCAAAGCAAAAAGGATTGGTATTTTAACCGCAGGTGGCGATTGTCCGGGTTTAAATGCCGCAATCAGGGGAGTTGGAAAAACAGCCATTGTAGAATACGGGATGGAAATTCTTGGATTTTCTTCGGGCTATACGGGCTTGATTTATAAGCAATACATGGAATTGAAAGAGAAGGATTTGTCCGGGATTTTGACGTTGGGCGGAACTATTTTGGGAACCTCTCGCGAAAAACCGTTCAAAATTGTTACGGAAGAAGACAATGATAAACCGGCATTAATTAAGCAAAATTACCACGATCTGGGTTTGGATGCCCTCGTTTGTATTGGTGGTAACGGTACCATGAAAACGGCTCATTTACTTTCGAAAATTGGGCTGAACGTAATTGGGATACCCAAGACTATTGATAACGATGTTTGGGGAACCGATATGACTTTTGGTTTCGATTCGGCCGTAAATATTGCAACCGAAGCTGTTGACCGCCTGCACAGTACAGCCAACTCGCATGGCCGGGTAATGATTGTGGAAGTAATGGGGCACAATGCCGGATGGATTGCGCTGTATGCCGGAATGGCCGGAGGTGGCGATATTATCCTCATCCCTGAAATTGAATACTCGATAGATGCGGTTTGCAATAAAATTCAGGAACGGTACGATAATCATAAACCCTATTCGATTGTGGTCGTTGCTGAAGGAATTGATCATCCGAAAACCATGTCGGCAGCACGGTATTTATCCGAATCTATTCAGGCCAGGGTTGATGTGGAAGCCCGGGAGACGGTTTTAGGCTATACACAGCGTGGCGGAAGCCCTTCGCCGATGGACCGCATATTGGCAACGCGCTATGGAGCTTATGCCGCACAATGTATTGCTGAAGGAAATTTTGGTACAATGGTCGCCTTGATCGATAACGATCTGACAACTGTTCCGCTCGAAGAAGTGGGGGGTAAACTGCGGTTGGTCGATCCGGATAATAATCTGGTTATTAAAGGCCGAAAAATGGGAGTTTCGTTTGGCGACGAATAAAATAAATAAACGGGTCAAAGTTTTCTGTTTCAACCCGTTTGTTTGTTAGAGCTGCTAAAAGTCCGCTTCGATTCAGTTGACTTTTAATTTGTTTTTGGAACCTTTAACCGGTCTCCGGTTCCCCGAATCATGAGCCTTTCCCATTCTTTTCCGTAGCCTGGGTGAAGAGGCCTTCGGGGTACATTTTTACCGTTACCGTTATCGAGTAATTTCCTGCCTTCGGTAACTTTCATGTTCCCATCCATGTATTTCATAAACAGGTACTGGTAAAATGTTTTCCAGTCGGCGGCCAGCTTATTTCCTGTGTAAACGGAGTAACTTGTCAGAAAATCGGTTGCTGAAGCCGGATTTTGCCTGTAAAGTTCAGTAGCCTGCTGATCAATCATTTTTACCTCGTTGGCATATTGGTTTTCGATTTGGGCCTGATAGCCTTCAATTTCGGGGTGGATGAGGTTGTAGCGCGAATAAGCCCAATTGTTTACCTGGTTGAAAGTCCAGAAAGCCGAAGTTTCCGACCAACTGATCATCGAACCGTTTCCCAGCGCAAAACTCTCCGGAACCCGTTGAATGCCGCAATATACCGGGGCATACACGCAACCGTCGGTATCGTCAACACCAAACCAGAAGATACCGCCGATAGGAGCAGGGAGCCAATTCCTGGATTGGGCCACAAAACTGTACCCGGTTTGCTGGGTTGCAATGGCGCGTTCGCAGAGGTACATCGTGCTGTCAACCACAAATTCCATGGGCCGCCAGCGATAGGGCGATTGAAATGGGCCAGCGCCCGGATCGTTGCGCATATCAAGTGGGGTATCTTCGTAATGGTCGCGCATGCCGGCCATCACTTGCTGGAGCGTAACCGGCGAATCTGGTTTTACCCACAGTGGCAGGCGGTTCGATACAAACCCGTTTGGATTTGCACATTGATCGGCAAACCGGGCATCGTTGCTGAATTTTCCCATCGCATAATTGGTGTAATCCTGACTTTCCCTGATTTCTTTGTTGATTTTCCGGAAGAACGACCAAACACGGGCATCGCAGAAACGGGCGCCTCCAAAACTAAGCGGATTATAAACATCCGAAAAGCTGAACGATTCGTCAGTCCCTTTATAGAAACCGTGCTTTTTGGCAAAGCTGATCACGTCAGGCGAATGAAAAACGGTTTGTTTCGGGTCGTTCCAGTTGTTGGTTTTCTGAAACGGGAAGGTGGTGATCCGGGCCTGGTTGGCATGTCCGCTCACGTATCCGTCCGGAATCTGGCGGGCGACCCATACGGCGCCTTTTTCGTATTTCCCTTTGCCAATAATTTCCATAATCCAGGCTTCGTTGGCATCCGAAACAGAGAATGATTCCCCACCTGAAGCATAGCCATATTGGGCGACCAGTTCGGTCATTACCTGAATCATTACGCGTGCGGTTTTTGAACGTTGCAGCCCGATGCGCATCAGCGAACCGTAATCCAGGATAGCCCCGGGTTGCGAACTCAGCGAGTCTAAGCCTCCCCAGGTGGTTTCGCCAATGGCCACCTGATGTTCGTTCATAAATTGAATAACGGAATAGGTATGTGAAACTTCCGGAATTGTTCCGAGCAACTTGCCATTTTCGTAGTGAAAAACTTCGCACAGATCGCCGGTTTTATGGTCGGCTGCCGGATAGAAAGCAATAGCGCCGTATCGTGTGTGCGAGTCGGCGGCATAGGTAATCATTACCGATTTATCGCTACTGGCGCCCCTGGTAACAATCAGGTTAGTACAGGCTATTGAAACGGAAATACTTGAAGAAAGAATGAAAATCAGAATGAATGAGAAAATCTTTTTTATCATGATGAATCAATTTTTTGTAAAAGTAAGGAAAAGTTCCGTTGCGAAATTTGGTCGGTCCTTTTATAAAAATAACAAGTGGCTGAACTATAAAAGTCAACCACCTGCTTGCTGTTTAAAATAATAATTAAATATAAATGAAAAATTTATGGGGTCACTGTGTTGTTTGTAATGCCGTGTTTCAAACAGAGTTCGATAAATTTCAGAACCCGTTCAGGTTTTACATCATGCTGAAGGATATGGGCCGGGGCAATCATGTAGCCGCCATCTTTGCCGAGAATCGAAATTTTTTCAATGATGTCATTTTCAAGTTCTTCGTCGGTACCTTTGGGTAATAAATCCTGCTGATCGATGGCGCCCCAGAACGCAAAGCGGTCGCCAAAACGATCTTTCATATCCTTTGGAAGATGCCCGGGAACACCCGGTTGAACCGGATTAAACACTTCGAACCCAATCTCGCGGATATCGTCAAGCAGTTCAGCCACGGCACCGTCGCAATGGAGAATAGGGATTATATCGGGTTTGGCGGCTTTAAAGCGATCGACCATGTGTTTGTAGTGTGGTTTCAGTTGGTTGCGGAAGGTTTCAGGAGGAATGATCAGGCTGGTTTGGGTACCAAAATCGTCGCCGAACCAGATGGCATCCACTCCGCGTTCAATTAACTGAAGTCCGATCTGTGCCTGAAATTCGGCACAGGCTTCAAACAGCGGGACTACATATTCGGTTTCCATCATCATGTCGATCAGCAGTTTTTCCATCCCAACCAGTTGATGGGCCAGGGAAAAAACGGTTACCTCGATATCGCCGAAAATAAGGTAGTTGTCCTGATATTTTTTGATCAGGGCTTCGGCATCGCGATATCTTCCGGGAGCCCATGGGTCGGGAAAACTAAACGCATCGATATCGGCTTTGGTTTCGGCATGGGCCAGCGGATAGTCAACCACTTCCACGTAAATATCGCCCTGCCGCATTTTCATTCCGTATTCGTTCAGCCAGCAACCTTTTTCGTCTTTAACTACGTTGTAATCGTCAGAAACAGAAGCGCCTGTAACTACCACATCGCTGCCCATGGCTACGCGTAACTCGTTGGCGCTGATGCGGTAGGTTACATCTTCGTACAGGTTTTCGGTGTAATTTACCGGTATGCCCAGTTCTTTGCCAAAATGGTCGGCTAACTGGCGACATAAGTCAAACTGAATCGGAACCCGGTCGGGCATTCCGGGCAATCGCTTGAAAGCTTTTAAAACTCGTTCTTTAGGTGTCATCATGTTCGTTATTTTGATCGTCAATCTATTGGTTTTTGGTCAATCCAAAGCTCCGCTTTGCATTTTCTTTTTGGGCGATGAAGGAGCTGTTCTTTCCACTTTTCCTTTTACTTCGAGCTGGATGACGCTGGCAATTGAATCGGGTGCCGTTGCCGGAATGCCGATGTTCAGGCCATTTTCTGCTTCTGAAGTTTTCAGTTTGGTTCCGGTGGCCAGCAATTTTGCTGAAACAACTTTGTTTTTTAGTCCTGTAACCAAAAGCTGCCCGTCTTTGGGCCAATTAAAAACCGAAAGATACAGAAATGTGTTTCCTTTTTCCTCTTTTTTTGTGCATTCGCCCCAAGATAAATCATTTAACGGACTGTCCGTTGTACCGTAAATTGCTTCTCGGTTTACTTTCATCCACTTTCCAATTTCTTTTAACCGTTGGACGCTTTCCTCCGGAAATGTGCCATCGGGTTTTGGTCCGATATTCAGTAAATAGTTTCCGCCACGGGCGGCAATCTTCACCAGGTTTCGGATTAATATTTCAGATGATTTCCATCCGCCATCGTTTTTTTTGTAGCCCCACGAACTGCTCATGGTCATACAGGTTTCCCAG
>Ga0074195_1003373_pt1 | contig 15241 bp, 14 predicted proteins | sample EPASupsiteHSE623_FD_64525 | JGI IMG/M metagenome (GOLD analysis project Ga0074195, IMG submission 64525) | Bioremediated contaminated groundwater from EPA Superfund site, New Mexico - Sample HSE6-23 | ecosystem: Environmental > Aquatic > Deep subsurface > Groundwater > Contaminated ...
ATACTTGAGGCGCGCAAGAGGCTCGGGCTCACGCAGGAAGAACTTGCAGGAAAGTGCGATGTCTCGCGCCAGACCATAATCGCAATCGAGCAGGGAAGGTTCAACCCCTCGCTGCCCCTTGCCTTTGCCATCACGCGCGCGCTTCGGGCAAAGAAAATCGAGGATGTGTTCGACGGCTAGCCTAGCAGCACGTCTTCCCTTCAAGCGCATTTTTCCCTTCGCCAAAAGCCAGGATGGAAATAACGAGACCGGCAAGCGGGTCTGCCCACCACCATCCTAAAAGCAGATTCAGCCCCATCCCCAGAAGGAGGGCGGCAGACATGTAGGCGCATAGCATGGTCTGCTTTGAGTCTGCAACCAGCGACTTGCTGCCTATCTTGTGCCCGATGCCGTGCCTGTATCTTGCGAGCATGGGCATGAAGATTATCGATGCAACCGCTATCAGAATGCCGGCGATGGATGCGTCCGGCACTTCACCAGATATGAGCTTCCTCAGCGATTCAAACGCCACGTAAACCGCAAGCGCGATGAACGCGAAGCCCACCAGCCGAAACGCCCTGCGCTCGTATTCCTCCTCTTTTTGCGCCGAGACCTTCCCTGTTTTCCGAAGCCTCCAAGTGACTATGAGCGTGGAAAGCGACTCCACCACGCTGTCCCGCCCGAAGCTGACAAGGGCAATGCTTCCCGACAATGACCCGAAAAAGAGTGACACTATTGCCTCGGCAATATTGTAGGCAAGAAGCGCGTATTGCGCAAGGAGGGCTTTTTGCACGATGCTTTGGCGCACTTTAGGGGTCATGTTGATGCACGTTGATGAAGGAATGGAAAGCGCGCTTTTAACCGTGCCTACCTAGAAGTACACAGCCCTGTCGCTTTCCATGACGAGGCTGTAGAACGTTTCCATCGTGGAGAGGCTGCAGGCGCCGCCCATGCTCCTGCTTTTTATGCAGGTGCCGCATGCCAGGAGCTTGCCGCCGCCACTTTCGAATTTTTCCGAGAGGGCCTTGACATCGTGCTTGCCCTTGTCCACAAGGCACTCCACTCCGCTGTTCATCAGGAAAACCTTCACCTCGCCCTTCTTGCCAAGCGCGAGATTGGCGAAGCGGAATGCGTTCCATGCCTTTTCAGGCTCGTTCGAGCTTATCACGACGCATATCTTAACCATGGGCTCACCTGCTGGAAGTCCGGAGGGATTGTTTAAATTCGCTGCCACTCATGGACAGGCTTGCTTCCCTTGGCGCCCTTGCGCCGCCCCTCATTGTTCTTCTGCCTGCTATGGCCCAGCCGCTTAGCTTGGCAGGAAAGTGGCGTAAAGCAGGTATGCGTCCAGGGCGATTATCAGAAGCGCAAGGACCCCTGCCGCGGCAGTTGTGATTCCCCTGTTGGCAAGGCTGCCCATTATCTCCTTTTTCGAAGCATAATAGATAAGCGGGATGAGCGGGAGCGGAATCATCATGGAAAGCACCACCTGGGACAGGACAAGTATCTGCAAGGGCTCGATGCCCATGTAAAGCGCGATGATGACCGGCACGACGTTTATCACGCGGGTGATAATCCTGCGCGCCACGACCGGAAGCTTGAAGTCCGTCAAGGTCTCCATGATGCTCTGCCCTGCAAGCGTGCCTGTTATGGATGATGATATGCCTGCGGAAAGGAGCGCGACTGCGAACACCAGCGAGGCAAGCGGGCCGAAAAGCGGGGTAAGCGTGCGGTATGCCTCGTCTATTGTCGCAACGGAAATCCCGTTCGCATTGAACGCAGCCGCGGACATTATCAGTATCGCGGCATTCACGAACGACGCGACAAGGAGCGCCATCACTATTTCAGCCGTGTGGAAGCGGAGCAGCGTCTTTTTGCCGAGCAGGCGCGACTCTTTGGTCCTTGCCTTGCTTTTCATGAGCCAGGAATGGACGAAGAGCGCATGGGGCATCACTGTTGCGCCGATTATGCCGACCACCAAAAGCGCGGTGTCCGCGCCGAGCGTTGGCTTGAACGACGCTGCAAGCACTGCCGAGGCATCCGGCCTGGTGATGAAAAGCTCGTAAACATACCCCGCTCCGATTACGCCGACAAAAATGACAAACGCGTGCTCAAGCGCCCGGAAGCGCCTGCTGGCAAGGGTGAGCAGGAGCAGCACGTCAACCACGGAAATGAGCGCGCCCAGGAGATACGGGACCCCGAAGAGCAGGTTGAGCGCCACCACTATGCCCAGGAATTCCGCAAGGTCGGTTGCAAGGATGGTTATTTCCGCAAGCAGCCAATACGCAGCCACAAGCGCCTTGCTTTTCCATCGGCTCCTGACAAGGCCGCCGATGGTGTGCCCCGCCAGCCCGAGCTTTCCTGAAATGTACTGGAAAAGCATTGCCGCGCCGGATGAGAACCATATTGCCCATAAAAGCGCATATCCGTAGGATGCGCCGGCGGAAATGGACGTGCCCCAGTTGCCCGGGTCCATGTAGGCGACGCTGATGATGAGGCCGGTGCCAAAGAAAGCCCAGAAGCTGCGGGAAGAGAGCATGGATATTATGCCCTTGTTTTTTTCATCCATGGATTCGCCTATCTTGCTATCGGCTGGCCGTGCGGGTCACGCTTCGGGTTCCCGAGGAGCCGTTTCATCGCAGAGATGCTTTTCCTGGAAAAGACGTGCTCAAGCCTGCAGGCCTCTGGATGGACCTCTTTCGGGTCGTGCCCCAGCTTTTTCACCAGGAAAAGCTCTATGAGCCTGTGCTTTGCGGTAAGCTTTTTTGCAAGCGAGGCGCCTTTCCGGGTAAGCGAGAGGGCGCCATACTTCTCATGGACGGCGTAATTTTCGCTGCGCAGCTGGGTTAGCATTGCCGATACCGCGTTCTTGCTGACCTTGAGGTAATCCGACAGGTCCTTGCCCCTTGCCGCGCCATTGCGCGAGGAAATCAGGTATATCGCCCTGATGTAGTTCTCCCTCTGCTCGTTCAGCATGCATGCAATATCCTGGCTTTGCTTTAAAAGTTCCATGCATGGAACACTGAGTAGCCCCGTTTCCAGGGAAGCGCGCGGCTGAGCCTACCAAACGCCCGGCACCAGCCTGAACTTCACTTTCCTGCAGTACTCCTTGTAACCCTTAAGCTCCCGCGCGAGCACTTCCTCCTCGTTCTTTATCCTGATGTACAAGAGCGGGGCAAACAGCAGGAAAGGAATGAGTGCAACATACGAGCCAAGCGCAATCGGCGTGGCAAGGTACCATATCATCATGCCGACATACATCGGGTGCCTCACATGCGCGTACGGGCCAGTGCTCACCACCTTCTGCCCCTTCTCCACCCTTATTGTCCTGCCCGCCCAGCTGTTCTCATGGAACACCCAGAAAATAATGCAATAGCCTGCAAGCGCGGCTGCATCTGCGGCAATCGAAACCTCTGCAGGCGCCATCTGCCATCCCAGCCTCACGCCTATGCCTGGAAGGATGAAGCCAAGGAGAATAAGGGGCGCGCCTGCCTTCTGGAAAAGCTCCTGCTCTTCCTCACGTTCGCGCATCTTGAACCTGCGCTCCAGGAATTCGGAGTCGGTTGCCAGGAAATAAAGCATGACAAAAAGCATGGGCGCAAGCACCACTGCCATGTAGAGCCACGCCTGCCAATAATCAAGCGTGCCAGCAGGGATGAAAAGCAGCGCCGCAATTGCGAGCGCGCCGGCGAAATAGAACGAAAGCGCCTTGAGCCAGGTCTTCATGCAAACACCGGCATGAATTCGCGCGCGGGGAATAAAAGTGTAGCGGAGCCCTGGCCGTGCAAAACCGCCCAGCCGAATTCTCCGCGCCCGGCGGAATGGCTCGGGAAAACAGGGCCGGGCAGCAAAGAAAAACAGCCTACTTGTTCCACGCGGCGTTCCAATATGCCTGCACATCGGGCGAGAATGCATGGATGCCTGCGTACTTGAGCCCGTGCATCTGCTCCAGCATCAGGATGGAATTGTAAATCATCATCCGTTCGCGCGAGGAGCCTGCCTTTATCTGACCTGTGAGCACGGACAAGTGCGAGATGAAATCATCCATGCCCAATCCTGAGCGGTGCGACACCATGCAGGTGTAGCCGTTGTCCATTGCGTGCCTCATGACATCCAGCGTCCCTGACACTGTGCCGTTCTGGTTGAGCTTTATCAGGATGGAATTGCCTATGCCTTTTTTCATGCCCATCTTGAGAAGCTCCTTGTTGGTGCAGAAAATGTCGTCGCCGACCAGCTGCGCCTTGCCGCCGAGCGCGTCGGTGGTGTATTTCCATCCTGCAAAATCATTCTGCGCATGGATGTCCTCCATGGAAATGATTGGGTAATCCTTCATCATGCCCGCCCAGAAGTCGCCCATCTGTTTTGGCGTGAGCAATTGCCCTTTCTCAAAATGGTATTTCCTGCCCTTTGCCACGCTGTCATCATCATGCACGTTCTTCCCGAAATATTCCGAGGCTGCCGGGTCCACTGCAAGCACAATCTGCCTGCCCCATGCATAGCCTGCCCTCTGCACCGCCTCTTTTACAAACTCGAACGATTCGCGCGCGGTCGCAAACGGGTTGGCAAACCCTCCTTCATCGCCGATTGAAATGGGCAGTTTCCTCTCCTTGAGCATTTTTTTCATCATCTGCCATGTGCCCACTCCCATTTCCATTGCCTGCGCCGTGCTTTCCGCCCCCACCGGGCCTATCATGATTTCCTGCCCCGGGAATGCGCCGTCCGCCTGCGCGGCGTGCTTGCCTGCGTTGAGCACGTTCATGAATGGCACTGGCGAGACGTTTAGGTACATATGGGGCGCTTCCAGATGCATGCTTTGCGCAAGCGGCAGGCTCATTGCGTCCGCCCTTGCGCGCGCATATGCGGCCGATAGCGGAAGCACTGCATTTGCGCCAAGATTGGAGAAATTTTTTGTGCCGTCATAGAATTGCAGCATGGCATCGAATTCGTGCTGCGGCGTAGTTAGCGGGAGGTCCCTCATCGCCGGCCCAAGCACTTTCCTTACATTTTCAACTGCAGTCAAAACGCCCTTGCCGCCAAAGCGCTTTCCTCCGTCGCGCAGCTCCACTGCCTCGTTTTTGCCCGTGGAGGCGCCCGAGTCGACTGTGAAATAATATGCCTTGGTGCGCCCCATGCGGTCTGCAACCAGCAAACCCCCAAAAACAGTCGGGTTGCTCCGCGAGTCAAAGCCCGAGCCTGCAATCACTTTCTGAATTTTCAATTGAGATAGATTGTTTGCCATTGCACCACCCCATTCTGCCTTTTTCGGGCACATTCATTTTAAAAAACAGGCGTGGCGCGCCGTCCCTCAGGGCTTCTCCGCTGTGCCTGCAAATTTTATTGTCCTTTCCACTTTCCTCGCGGCATTCTCCCTCTCGGTGCACCACGCGCAAATCTCAGAAAGCTCAGCCTTGCTGTACGGGGTCGGCGTGTGCGCCACCGCTGCTTTCACCAGCCTCTGGAAAACCAGGTCCATGTACTTGTGGTTTGGCGAGGTGCCAATAAGATAATCCGCATCAGCAATGCAGAAGTATTCCGCTGGCTCGCGCCTGTCGAACAATGCATACTCGCCGGGCCCCAGGAATTTGACAACTTCCGCAGACAGCTCCGAGAATTTCCCAGGCGCCTCTTCCTTCCCCTTTGCCAAAAACCCAGAAAGCGCCTGCGCGTCAGGCTCAGGCGGCAAATCAAATCCCTTTGCACCTGCAAATTCCGCAAGCGCATACCAGTCCTTGGGCAGCGCCACCACTTTTCGGATGGGCGAAACGCGCGCAGCCTCCAGCAACGCCCGCATCCCCCTGTTTGCGCACATCATGAAATTCTCAACTATCAATTTAGCCTTGTCCTTCTCCGTCACACAAATCCCCAGCGTCTTGTCCATGGACACCGGCGCATCAGCCATCTTTGCCCTGAACATGCTCAGCCTCTCCGATGCCTCCTGCTGCAGCTTGATCTGCTCTGCAAGCTCGGGCATCTCTTCCAGCGTTTCTTGCATTGCCTCGGATTCGGCTCCCTCGAGCCAAGCCGCAACGTCGCCGGATGAAAGCTCAGCCTTGTTCCTCACAAATGCGCGGAAGATTTTCCCGAACCGCACCTCGCCGCGCGGAAGAACCGCGAATTCGGCAACAATTGCCAGCCTGTCGCAATCGGCAGGGAATGCGGACAAGTCTCCAGACAATTGCTCAGGCAGCATGGGGTAGCTCTCCTTTCCCGGATAAACGGATGAGGCATTTGTTTCCGCGTGCCCGTCCAGTATGGAGCCTTTTGGCGCAAACGCATCCACATCTGCAATCGCGACTTTCACCAGTATTTCCCTGCGCTGCCCCCGCTCGCAATATTCCATCTGGTCCAAATCATGGGAGTAGTAGCTGTCAATCGACGACCAGAGCAGGTGCCTCAGGTCGTTAAGCGTTGCGCCCACCTTTTTTACGGTGTATCCGTCGTGCGCATTCGCCTTGGCATTCACCACGAGGGAAAGCTTATGCTCAAAGCCGTATTTTTCCATCGCATCCTGCGCCACCATCTGCAGGTTAAGCTCAGGCATGCGCCGGGCATTCTCCTCCGCCTTCCGAATCGCCCTCAGCCTCGCGCGCTCCGCATACTTCGGGTTCTGGCGGGGCTTGGGCTCAGGCTCTTCCTGCGGCTTGCCCCTCGGGCGCGAATTTCCCGGCGCGCGCGAATCGCTCCTCGAGCGCGCTTTGGCGCGCACCCTGTTGAATCGTGTCATGGGTAAGTACGCGCAGGGGAGAGGATAAAAAGGCGACGGGCGGCGCGCCCGCGTTATGGCGCCTGCCCGCCGGCTAGCACATCTGTATGCATAGTTATATATATGTTTATGTTTAATAATCTATTATATTCGTAATATAGGGAGGGTGAATAAATGGGAAACAATATTTACAGGAACGTATTCGGCGTATTCGCACTGCTCGCGGCAGGGTTTGTCCTTTTCGGATGCACCGGCGCCCCGGCAGCCAACACTCAAGGCCCGGCAGTATGCAGCACCGACTTATACCAATGCCAGGGCGGCGCCACTGTTGCCCGCGACCCTGCGAACGGCTGCCAATTCGCCACTTGCCCGGCGGTAAATGTCTGCGCGCAGGATGCAACTCTTTGCCCTGACGGCTCGTATGTAAGCAGGAACTCGAGCAAAAGCTGCGCATTTGACGCATGCCCCGCTCCGGCTGCCTGCATGCAGGGAGCAAAGCTTTGCTATGGCGGCTCTTACGTGTTCAGGAATTCAAGCAAGAACTGCGCATTTGACGCGTGCCCCATAGTGGCCATCCCAACCCCGGTGCCTGTGCAAAACAACACCACTCAAACCCCGATCAACTCTTCATTGGCAAACGTGGGCGAAGCCTGCGCTGGGAGCGAGGGGATAAGATGCCAGTATTGGCTCCAATGCATAACATCCGGCCTTGGGGACTACGGCACTTGCACTGAGCCCGCGCCACCCTCACAGGACATGCAGCAATGCCCAACCGACAGGTATGCAACTTGCACCACTGACTTCACGCCAGTGTGCGGAAAGGGAACGGACAGCAAGTCGACCTTCCGGGACTATGTCAACTCTTGCGAGGCGTGCTCCATCCGCAGCAATGCGATTGGCTATTACTTCGGCACCTGCGAGAACCAGTGATTTTTTTCTTTTTTATTTTTTTCCAGTGCTTAGCCGTACCCGTCGGTGGCGTTGCAAAATAATCGTAAAAATAGGTGATAGCATGAACGAACCCGCCATGAACAAGCAAGAAGCAAAAGGAAAAATCAAGCAAGTTACCGGAAAGATCCGGGAAGAAGTTGGAAAGTTAACCAATAACAAAACTGAGCAGCTCAAGGGAAGGATTGAGCAGGCAGAAGGAAAAATCAGGGAAGGCATCGGAAAGGCTCAGAATAAAGCTAAATTTTAACGGGCTCTTGGTGCTGGCGCGCCATCGTCCTATCCCAGCGCCCCTCATCTGGCAAGTTCCCCTGCAAATGCCCTAGCCGGCCTCATCAAAATTAGCAGGCTTCCCCATCCAGGCGGCTGCTGTCGCCTGTCTCCCCAACTGTTGCTGCAGTTGAGGAACGGCCCGTGCCACTGTTTTTTCTCATTCATCAAAATTAGCCGGTTTTCCAAGCGGTCCGTGCCACCATTTGCGCTCGAACTTCAAGCCCATCTTCGCAAGCTCCGCGCGCAGCTTCCCATCCTCCTCAAAAAGCTCGAACAGCCTCTTCTTTATCCTCAAGTAGTTCTCGCGCTCCTTGTCCGTGAGCTTTCTTTTCGGCGCATCTTTCTCACTTGCCATGAATGAATAGCGCGCACAAGTGCTAAAAAGCCTGCCCTGCGGAGTTCCACTAAGATAAAAAAAATAAAAAAAAGAACAGCGAGAGGCCTATTTCTTCAGCCACGCGCCAGTGGATTATTCATACCATATGAGCGCAGAGCTGATGCCCGAGGGCTTCGGAGGAAAATTCGACCTGGAGATTTCCGACAATACGCTGCAATACGTTTCCCTTCCGCACCTTGTGCTTGCCAACGTTGCTGCAAGCCTTGCAAGCAAAGGAAAGGCAGTCGTGAACTGGATGGAAGCGCAATTCGAGCTCATGTACAAGACGAACGTGGGCGCAAGCGGCATACGCGAGTACTATTCCAAATTCCTCAGGCAGGCTGTTTTCGGGCCAAAGGCAAGGGCTTACCGAAACGGCAGGCTGGTGGAGGGCGAGCTTCTTCTCGAAGGGCCGGAATACAATAAGATGCACAGGATAGTGCAGGCAATAGAATATCGCGACTTGAACAGGAACCAGGCGCTCGCCTATTGCATGGAGCTTTCCATAATCAACGCAATGCCGGAATACCATCTCACGATGGAGAGATACTCTGAAACCTGCATGGGCCGGCTTCCCATGCTTGTGACAATAGAGAAAGCCTAGCTTTCTTCCTTGCCCGCAGCAATCTTGCCTACTTCCCAAAGAACAGCGGCTTGAGGTCTATTTCTTCCCAGCCGGAGTAATTCTGCCCGTGCAGCCACATCTTGTAGTCCTCGGGCACCGCAATCACCTGGTAGACATTGCCTGACAGCATGCCTCCCCCGTCGCGCGCGTGCACCGAGAGGAACTGCTGCATGAGCTTCTCATCCATCTTGCCATAGTACTCAGGCGAGGCAGCCATCCTCAGGAAATTCGCGCGCCTCGTGTCCTCAATGGGCGGCTGCTCGATAGCAGTCCAGCCTGCCGGGAAGGGCGGAACGAAGCTGTTGTAAGCCACCAAAAGCCCGCTCACATTCTCGGACCTCCTTCTAGCCCCGTAAGTGGACGACCACTCGTACGAGTATGCATCGCTCCTGTCTGCCACCTGTATTATGTACGAGTCAGATGGATAGGTTGTGGCAAACTCCCTGTCAATGTCCTTCATGGTCGAGGAGTCGAACATGAAGTCCAGAAGCTTGACTGCTGCAAACGGCCTGTTCCCAAAGTGGGCCGGGTCGGGCTGCTGCCCGTTGTTCAGCTCCAGGAAAATTCCCTTGTCGTTCATAGCAGTCTCGGTGTAAACCTCGCCAATCCATTCAAGGTTTGCAACCGTGTTCCCGCTGTCAGGGTGGTACACAGCAAGCGTCATGTATGGCAAGTAAGGCACCAGCAAATCCTTTATCATGTCCCAGTTCCTGCCAAAGTAAAGTTTTCCATCCTTGGAGTAATTGCCCCAGAACGCCACGCCGCTGCATCCTGCCGACACATTCGCATCCTTCATTATGTATGCGCTTATCAGGCTAATCACGCCGCCGTTGAGCTCTTTTTGCTGCTCAAGCGTCAAGCCAGACGTCTCGGACATCCCTTGCATCAGCTCCACATACTTCTCGGAATTGGAATCATAGAGCATGTCGCCCGCTGCCTTTACGTACGTTTCATTCATGCCCATGGCAGCAGTCTCATTCATCGTCCTTCCGTACGCCTCCTGCATTTCACTGCGCATGAGGTAGCCGTACTGCCTTCCCATTTCCCTGAAGCTGCCATGCAGGTCAAGCACGTTGAACTTGCCGTTCTTTGTGCTGTATCTTGTGCCCTGTTCAAATGCAGACTGGAACACCAGCGTGCCGTTCTCTGCAGGCCCCATCGTCACTATGTTGTCATATGCAGGCATGCCCATGCTCATTATTTTTGGCGTGTCAAATGCGCCGTCCCATGCGGCATTCTTTCTAATCTGCGCGACCCAGTCCGAGTTCCCTTCCCACTCATAGGTCTCGAAAGCATAAGGAAGCCCCTCGCCAAAGAGCGCATCCTTGCTTGTTGCGACATGGAAATGCAGATGGGGTGCATCAGAGTTGCCTGAGTTGCCAAGCAAGCCAAGCACGTCTCCCCTCTTCACCTTGTCGCCTATTTTCACCCTCAGGCTGCCAGGTATCATGTGCGCATAGAACGCATAGGTGCCATTGGCGATTTCCTGCATCACAATATTTCCGCCAGCCCAAGTCACGGTGAATGGCGGCGAGGGGGTCCACGGCACATTCTCAGGCACACCGTCCTTGGTGTCCACAATCTCCCCGTCCGCAACTGCGCGTATCTCCTGCCCGTAGCAGTAGAAGTCCTCGTTCGTTGCAGCATCGGTCTTGTACATCTTGCCGTTCGCGCCGTACTGTATCCAGTCAGTGGCATAGCGCTGCGAAACGCCCGTCTTGCCCATTGCCGTGATTATCCCTCTCCTGTGGTGGTTGGTATTCACGGGCGCCTCTGCGGCAAGCCAGCCGTTTCCGTAAAGCGGCGGGGAAATGACAATCGGCTTGGCGTAATTCACCGCCGTGTTTCCGCCCTCAAGCGCAGATGGCTGCCCCTTGAAGTACAGCTTGTGCGAAACAATCGCGGGCATGTCCCCATCTTTCAGCTCCACCCACATGTAAAGCGCATAATCATTCACGCCTGCCCCTGGCGTGCGGATGGACTTGTTCAGCTCGTCCCCCTCCATGGCTTGAAGCACGCGCGTGCCGTCCAGCGCTTCCACCTTGTACAAGCCGTCCGCAGACCTGTTTGCAAGATAAACCTCGTAAAAGAGCACATTCTTCCCGCCAAGCGTCGCATACTGCGGCGCGTGAATCACATACAAATTGCCCGCGCCTGCATTCGCGCTTGTCGCGCCAACGCCCGCGCCCTGCTGCGCCTGAACGGCAGCCAAATTCTGCTTTATTCCATCATACCAGCTTCTCTCAAACCCAATGCTCTTGCAGAACTGCTCGGTCTGGCATGAGATGGAGGAGCACGCCTCGCACGGCGGGCACACCACGCACGAGGACGGGCAGCTTTCAGCAGAGTAGCTTGAGCAAACTGCGCCCACAGGCGGAACAGGAAGCGGCGGCGCACCCATGCTTACTCGCCCCGTGCACCCGAAAATAAGCATTCCAAAAACCAAGCATGCGAACAGAATTGCAAAAGCGCGAGACATAATTCAACCTCCATGGGCAAATGCGCGCGCAACCTCTATAAATGGTGATGGCAGCTCCGCTAATTCACGAAAAAGAAAAATAAAAGAAGAACGCATCAGCCAGTTACCTTAAGCTTCAGGCCGATTTCTTTTGCGAATTCCATTAGCAGGCCGCTTACCTCGTTTGCCAGCTCGCCAAGTGTTTTCGTGTAGCCTCCTTTGCTCGCAAGCTCAGGGTTGTCTTCATGGAAGCCATAATGGATGGAGTAGTTGCCCTTCTCATCCGGCTTCACAAAAGCAAACCTGCGCTCCGGGCAATAACGCTCGTTAACAGTCCTGAGCACCTGGTCAACCTGCAAGCTGGGCAAAATGCTTGCTGTGTAAAACAAGTCTGTCTGCTGAATTCTCCAGTACGCAACCTGCCTTTCCTTGTTTTCAAGGCTGCCCATCGGATAATCACCATGTTTCCTCAGCTTCAGAAGCCGAGTCAGTGGACTGCGCAGCACGCCCGGGTCTTGGGTCCTTATCATGTCTGTAGCAATTTCAAACGGGCGGAAAAACAGCGTCGTCTCGCTTCTTTTGGCCATTAGCCGCGTATTTTCAGTTACCTGCAAAGTTTTTTTCATCTTTCCACCCCTTCACGTCGCTTTTCTGCCTCGAAGTGGTTATAAAAGTATAGGCAGGGGCGCAATATTGCTTGTGCACGCCTGGCGTAAAAGCACTTATATAAAACTAGCTTGGCAAACGAGGTCGGAGGCGTTTTATGAATCACATTGGTTTTGCATTTGCACTTGTTGTTTCCGCATTTTTCCTGCTTGGCTGCGTCACGCCCCCTTCTTCGCCTCCGGTGCCTGGCAGCCCCCAGCCATCGGCGCCTGCGCCGCCGCCTGTGCAGCCCATCGCCCAGCCTCAAACAGCAGCCCCTGCCATCAGCCTCGAGCCCATTCAGGCAAAATACGCACCCGGCGAGGTGACGATGCGCTGCGACGCTGCAATTGCAAAAGTGAACGCATCCCTTAACGAAATAGCCGCGCGCCCCGCTGGGCAGCGCGGAAATGCGCTGCTTGATTTTGAAAAGGCAATGGCAGACTACTATGACGAAGTGGGCCCGCTTGATTTCACAGGCTATGTTTACCCAGATGCAGGCATATCTGCGGAGGGCGCAGCCTGCGAGGAAAAGGTAGGCAGGTTTGGAAGCGTGGTCATGACGCGCAAGGACATCTACAACGCAGTGAAGGAATTCACGCCGAAAAACCAGGCGGAGGCGCGCCTTTACGACAGGACAATCACCACTTTTGAGCTAAACGGGCTGGCATTGCCTGATGACAAGCTGGCGCAGGTGCGCGAGATGAAGCAGAATCTCTCCACCATTACATCCAAGTTCAGCCAGAACCTGAATCTTGACAGCAAGACAATCGAACTCACCGCTGCTGAGCTTGAGGGCGCGCAGCCGGATTTCCTTTCCCGCCTTGCCAAAACGCAGGACGGCAAGCACATAGTCACCATGAAATACCCTGATTATTACGGCGTGATGGAGAATGCGAAAAGCTCGGAGACAAGGCGGAAGATGAGCCTCGCATTCAACAACCGCGGGTCTCCTGAGGAAAATACGCTTCTCCTTGGCGAGGCAATTGTTCTCCGGCAGAAGTTGGCATCCGCGCTTGGCTTTGCCACCTGGGCGGACTACGTAACCAGCATGAGGATGGCAAAGAACGCAAGCAACGTGGAGGCATTCCTGTCCGTGCTTGAGCAGCCCCTTGCCAATAAAAGCAGGGAGGACATCTCAGGGCTTCTTGCCTTCAAGAAAACTCTGGAGCCATCCGCCACGAGCGTGGACTCGTGGGACGTCCTTTACCTTGAGGTGCAGCTGAAGAAGGACAAGTACTCCCTTGACAATGAAAAGGTGCGCGAATACTTCCCGCTGAGTTCTGTGATGTCCGGCATGTTCTCCACCTACTCTTCCCTTTTCAACGTGAGCTTCCAGAAAGTGGAAGGCGCAAAAGTGTGGTCGCCTGACGTGCAGCTTTACCGCGTGGCAGACGCCTCGACAAACGCCACGATATCATACATCTACTTTGACCTGTTCCCGCGCGAGGGCAAATACGGGCACGAGGCAATGTCTCCGCTGATCATGGGCCGTGAAAAGAACGGGAGCTACGCCGCCCCAGTGGCTGCCATAATTGCGAACAAGAACCCGCCTGCCGACGGCAAGCCCGCGCTCCTTGCGCATGACGAGGTGGTGGACCTGTTCCACGAATTCGGGCATGCTCTCCATGCGACGCTGACCACTGTTCCATACGCCAGCCTTGCAGGCACCAATGTGGCATGGGACTTTGTGGAAACCCCGTCGCAAACGCTCCAAAACTGGCCATGGGAGCCGTCCATAATAACCGAGCTGTCAGGCCATTACCTCGACCCGTCGCAGAAAATACCTTCCGACATGCGCGACAAGCTGATAGCCACGCGCAACCTTGACCAGGGCTACACATACGCTCGGCAGCTTGCGCAGGCCAAGATAGACATGGACTATCACACTGCAAGCGGGCCTGTGGACGTGAATGCCGTCTCGAATGCCGAGATGGAGCGCATCACAGGCATGAAGCCAATTGCAGGCAACAGCTTCCCCGCCACATTCGGGCACATCATGAGCGGGTATGACGCAGGCTATTACAGCTACATGTGGTCGGAGGCATACTCGCTTGACTGCTTCTCCCAATTCCAGGCTGAGGGGCTCTCCAACACAACCACTGGCGTGCGTTTCAGGAACACCATTCTCGCGCAGGGGGACATGAAGGACGGCGACGCGCTCCTGCGCGAATTCCTCGGCAGGGACGCAAACTCCGACGCGTTCTTCAGGAAGCTGAACATTTCGCGCCTCCAAATATACACTGAGGATTTCCCGCCCTACAACTACCTTGACGCCTCTGGCAAAGTAACTGGCAAATCCACAATCGTTGTGCGCGAATTGCTCTCCCGCCTCAGCCAATCCGCAGACATTACGCTTGGCACGCTAAGCGACGGCTATTCACGCGCGCTTTCCGGCCCCAACGTTGCGATATATTCGCTGGGCAGGACTGCGGAGCGCGAGCCCCTCTTCAAGTGGGTGGGTCCCATTGGCGAGTGGGAGCTCACGCTTTATGCGAAAAGCGGAAGCGCGCTTGCTTCCGGCTTCAGCGCTGCCGGCAATGACGCAGCAAAAACCGCGCTTGCAAAAGCAGCGCCTTCCATCTGCGTGGTAAAAGACGACGTGCGCCACCAGTACTTGCTCGCGCAGAACTTCTCAAACATTGTTGCAGTGGGCGCCGACAGCGTTTGCGCGCAAAAGCTTGCCTCCGGCGAAGCCTCGCTGTGGTTCGGCAGCAGCACAAGCTTCTCCCAAATAGTGGCAGAGGCGAATCTCGCGCCCTCCTCATTCGCGCCAGTGCAATCCGTGCAGAAAAATGCGCTTTACATTGCCTTCAGCCGCGATGTGCCAGACAGCACGGTGGCAGCGTGGCAGGCTGCGCTTGACGCCATGAAGGCGGACGGAAGTTTTGCGAGGATAAGCGCGCAGTGAGCGGGGGTGAACGGGCAGCAAGCCGGGGTTGCCCAAGCCTGCGCTTGGGCTTGCTTTTCAAGATGGGGCGTGCCCTACCTTATTTAATGTAAAGCTAGCTTGACATAGTATTTTAAACCTATGTAAACAATACTTGACATGCACGGGGAGCGGAAAGCTGCTGCGCCCGCAAAGGTGGTAATATGTTTGGAAAACCAGAATGGTTCGAGAGGAGGAAATACGGCGGCTGGGGCCTCACGCCAAAAACGCGCGAAGGGTGGCTTTACATCGGGGCAATCATCCTCCCGCTTGCAATCTTCCAGGCGCTTCCCTTCTGGAGCGCA
>Ga0074195_1003374_pt1 | contig 15233 bp, 13 predicted proteins | sample EPASupsiteHSE623_FD_64525 | JGI IMG/M metagenome (GOLD analysis project Ga0074195, IMG submission 64525) | Bioremediated contaminated groundwater from EPA Superfund site, New Mexico - Sample HSE6-23 | ecosystem: Environmental > Aquatic > Deep subsurface > Groundwater > Contaminated ...
AAGGCTGTGCCAGTAGCCGCCGTTCGTGCCCCAGCGGTCGTGCGCCGAACCGGATTCCCGTATGCGGTAGGCGGAAACGCTGGCGTTGGTCTTTTCGGCCTGTCTGTAATCGGCCTCTCCCCCCATGCCGAACCCAAGCCTGCTGAAATAGTCAAGGTAGAGCCGGCCCCGCAGCGCCGGCGTGAACCGGTAGGAATAGGTGGATTTGAGGAACGCCCCGTTCCGTCTGTCGTAACCCGGATGGAGGGTCGTGATGAACGGCGTTCCGCCGCCCAGCGGTTTGTAAAGCACCGGGAAGTAAAAGACCGGGAACTTGCCGAGATAAAACAGGTTGTTGTAGGTCAGGAAATACCGGTCCGCGGCCAGATAAATGCGGGAGGCCTTGATCCTGAAATGCGGCGGCGTCTCCTCGCAGGAGGTGAGCTGCGCCCTTTTATAAACGAAACGCCCGGGAGAAAGCTCCACTTTGCGGCCGGAAAAGAAAAAGTTCCTGTAGAAGAAATGCCCGTGGTCTATATGGCCGGTGTTGGACGAATAATCGAAAACGCCGCTCTTTCCGTATACGGTGCCGGAGGCGTCGTTAAGAACGAAATCCTCCGGGGCGTGGATGGTGCTGCTCGCCGAGTACACGGTGAGCCGGCGGGCTTTGATGGTCTTGACCAGTTTATCGTCCGCGCCGAGCTCGTCCAGCTGGACATTGCCCTGGAGATTTATCACCCGGGTATTTTCGTTGAAGTCGCCGAGCTCGGAAGAGAAGACCACCCGATGCGAGCCGCTGCTGGAGGGAAGCTCATAGGCGGAAAGCGGGGAGCAGAGGAAGAAACAGAAGAAGAGGCGCAGAAGCGCGGGGGCGCGGAGGCGTGGAAGCGTGGAGGCGTGGAGGCGCATGCGCATTTCTTTATTTTCCGGTTTTTCCGGCGGCCGTTTCCATTCCCAGCAGCGCGGCGCCGTAAACCCCGAGGTCCGCGTTCTTCGCCACCACCAGCTTCACTCCGGTGAAAGAGGTCTTCATCTCCTGGGCGGCGAACACTTTTTTCACGGAACCCAGGAAATGCCTGGAGGCCCGCGAAACCCCGCCCGTAAGCACCACGCAGTCGGGATTGAGCACCAGCAGCATATCGGCCAGACCGCGGCCCAGGTTTTCGCCCATCTCGCGCCAGAGCCTGAGCGCCGCCCTGTGGCCGCGGTCCGCGGCGCGGGTAAGGCAGCCGGTGTTGAGGCGCTCCCGGCCGGGAGCGGCGTAAAGAGCTATGAATCTTTCCGGGTTCTTTATAACCTTCCGTGCTTCCCGCATGATGGCGTAGCTGCCGCAATACGCCTCCATACAGCCGCGGCCGCCGCAATGGCAGCGCTCCCCGCCGCGCACGAGCTTGTTATGCCCCAGTTCGCCGGCGGCGCCGGCGGCGCCGTGATAAAGCCCGCCGTTGATGATGATGCCGCTGCCGATACCGGTGCCCAGCGTGACGGCCACCACATTGGCGTATTTCCGTTTCAGTTCCAGCTCGTAAGCCCCCCAGGCCGCCATATTGGCGTCGTTCTCTATAACACAGGGCAGCCCCAGGGCTTTTTTCAGGGGCGCGGCCACCGGCACGCCGCGCCAGCGATCGAGGTTCGGCGAGAACCGTATCACGCCCTTCACGGGGTCCACATCCCCGGCGACGCCTATGCCGACGCAGGCCGGCTTCCATTCTTTCCGGATCTTTTTGACCGCCGCGATCAGCCGCCTGACGAAATCGGCCGGGCCCCGTTCGGGCATAGTGTGGAACCTGTCCTCGTGAAGCACGGCCCCCCCGGGGTCCATAACCGCGAGCTTGGTATTCGTTCCGCCTATGTCAACGCCTATTCCTTTCATAATTTCCCCCGCAGAGCGGCGATCTTCTCCGGCTTATCCGCCCCGAGCAGTTTCAGCGCGGCGCCCACCAGATAGAACGAGCCTATCACGGCCGCCGTGCCGGTCCGGGCGCCGGAGGCCAGCGCGGCCTCTATATTCTCCTGCACCTCTATCTCCGCGTCGGGGCGGAGCCTTGAAAATTCGTCGGCCAGCGCGCAGGGATCTACGGCCCTGGGCGAGGGCGGCCTGGTAAAAATTATCCTGGCAGCGCGGCCGGCCAGGGTCTTCAGCATGGCCGCGCGGTCCTTGTCGGCCAGCATCCCGGAGATAAATACCGTTTCCTTTTCCGCGAACGGCGAAGCCGCGAACGAGGCGTCAAAAGCCCGCATGGCCTCCGGATTATGCGCTCCGTCCAGAATATAGACCGTGCCGCCGGAACTCAGGATCTGGAACCGCCCCGGCCAGCGCACGCGCGCGAAACCATCCGCCAGCCCGGCTTTGCTTATCTTGAAGCGCCCGGTCCCGTTCAGCAGCGCGGCGCCTTCCCAGACAAGCGAAGCGTTGGCGGCCTGGATCCCGCCCATAAGGCCCAGTTCAAGCTCTTCCCCCGTTTTTTTATGCCTCAGACGCGTCAAGCCCCGGTCCCAGTCGAAGCCGACAGCCTCGAAGACCGGCGCCAGGAAGCGCGCCTGCGCCCCTTTCTCCTGCGCCTCGCGCAGGATCGGCCCGCGGGCCCCGGCCGGCAGCAGAGGGGCCAGGCATACGCCGCCCTTCTTTATGATCCCGGCCTTCTGGCCGGCCACGGCTTCCACGGTTTCCCCGAGATATTTCTGATGGTCCAGATCCACCGAGGTGATGACCGACAGCTCGGGCGATGGCAGTACATTGGTGGAATCGAACCGCCCGCCTATCCCCGCCTCCACCACGGCGATATCGACGCCGGCGCGGGCGAAATGCAGAAAAGCCATGCAGGTAAGGAGCTCGAAGAAATTCAGGTCCGGCCCGGCCTTCAGCGTTTCGGAGAACAGAACCGCGAAATCTTTTTCGCTTATATCGGCCCCGTCCAGCTTTATGCGTTCCGTCAGGGAGATCAGATGCGGGCTGATGAAAAGGCCGGTCCTGTATCCGGCGGCGCGGAACACGGAATCGAAAAGCGCGCACACCGAACCCTTGCCGTTGGTCCCCGTGACATGCACGGCGGCCGGTTTTTCATGCGGATTTCCCAGCCTGCCGAGGCAGGCGAGCACCCGGCCGAGGCCGTCCGTTTTCACGAAGGCCTGCCGTTCCATCAGATTTTTAGATGCCTGTTCGAAATTCATGTATTCAGGAGCGTTTCCGTTTTATCCTTATGCCCGCGGCGCGGAGCCGCGACTCTATTTTCTCATAGCCGCGGTCTATATGATAAACGCGCCGTATCACGGTCCTACCTTTCGCGGCGGCCGCCGCCACTATAAGCGCGGCGCCGGCGCGTATATCGGAGGCCATCACCGGCGCGCCCAGCAGCCCGGGAACGCCCTTAATGAACGCCCTGCGGTCCATGACGGAGATATCGGCGCCCATGCGCATAAGCTCGGCCGCGTGCATGAAGCGGTTCTCGAAGATCTCCTCCCGGACCTCGCAGATGCCTTTCGCCCGCGCCATGAAGGCCATCCACGGCGCCTGAAGGTCGGTAGGAAAGCCGGGATGAGGTTCGGTGGTTATGTTCACCGGGCGCGGCCGGCCGCCCGGGGAGAGCACGGTGATGCCGTTCTTTTCGGCGGAAACCTTCACGCCGGCCCGGCGCAGGGCGCGGACCAGGGGCTCCACCAGGGCTATGCCGGTGTTCAGCAGGGAAAGTTTTCCGCCGGCCGCCGCGGCCGCCAGCATAAAGGTGCCGGTCTCTATCCGGTCGGGCATCACTTCATGCTCAAGCCCTTTCAGGACAGGAACGCCCGCGATCCTGATCCGGCCGGTACCCGCGCCCTCCACCGCCGCGCCCATACGGTTCAGCGCCAGAGACAGGTCCTCTATCTCCGGTTCGCGGGCGCAGTTCTCCAGAACGGTGACGCCGGGAATAAGCGAGGCGCACATCATCAGGTTCTCGGTGGCGCCCACGCTGGGGAAGCGGAATTTCACGCGGCCGGGCCTGAGCCTGGCGGCCGAGAGTATCACATCCCCTTTTTCATAGGTCACTTCCGCGCCCAGTTTTTTAAAGGCCTCAAGGTGTATATCTATCGGGCGCACGCCTATGGTGCAGCCGCCGGGCAGGGAGAACCGCGCTTTCCTGAAGCGGGCCAGCAGCGGGCCGGCCACCAGCACGGAGGCGCGCATTTTGCGTACGAGGTCGTAAGGAGCGTGGTGTTTGAGGGCGCCGGGCTCGCTCACGGAGAAGATATGGCCCGAGAAGGAGCAGCTCTTGCCCATATAATTGAGCAAGTTGAAGGTGGACTTGATGTCCATCAGGTCGGGAATATTGCTTATTTCGCATTTTTCCCCGGTAAGCATGGTCGCGGCGAGTATGGGCAAAGCGGCGTTCTTGGAGCCGCTTATACTTATTTTCCCCTTCACCGCCTTTCCGCCGTCTATAACGAAGTTATCCATGAATGATCCTTATGGGTCATCGGCAAGTTCCCCCCTGCGCGCCGGGACCGGGTTTTACGCAGAAAAAGACCAAAGTCTTCCGTCGGCTCCGGAACTCGGACAAAAGACAAAGCTTTTGTCCTCGAACATCCTCGCCGCCCCTGAGGGATTCACTCCAGACTTCGGTCTTAAAACCCTCAATGGCGCACACGGGGGAACTTACCGACGGCCCTGTAATAGATTTTACTTCTTTACCGCGAACAGAAATCTTTGTCTGCCGCTGAAGTCCTTAAGGGCTTTGCGGGTCTTCCACTTCGTTTTCTCCAGCAGCGCCAGCGCGGCGCGGCTCTGGGCTTCGCCCAGTTCCATGAACAGCGCGCCGCCGGGCGCCAGCGCCGCCGGGGCCTGCGTTATTATCATCCGCGCCACGGCCAGCCCGTCGCGTCCGCCGTCCAGCGCCAGCATAGGCTCCGACCGCACCTCCCTGTCCAGCCCGGCTATGACGCCGGTAGGGATATAGGGAGGATTGGAGACTATCAGGTCGAAAGGTCCGCCGGAGGCGCGCACCGAAGACGCCGCCAGGAACTTTATGCGGTCCGCGCAGCCCAGAGCGCGCGAGTTCTCAGCCGCGCAGGAGAGAGCCCGGCGCGATTTATCCACCGCCGTGACCGCGGCCGCCGGGAATCTCACGGCGAAGGCCAGGGCCAACGCCCCGGAACCGGCGCCGAAATCCAGGATCCGCGGAGCGGAGACGCGGCGATTTTTCAGCGCGAAATCCGCGGCAAGGCAGAACAGTTCCTCGGTCTCCGGCCGTGGCACCAGCACCCGCTTGTCCACCTTCAGCGACAGGCCGCAGAACGGCTGCGAACCTATGATATAGGCCAGCGGTTCGCCCGCGGCCTTGCGGGCCAGGAATTTCCTGTAGTTCCGGGCCTGTTCCGGCCGGGTCTTCAGCCCCCGGTCGGCCAGCATGGAAAGCCGGTCCACGCCCAGCGCATGCGCCAGCAGCCAGGAGCAGTTAAGCCGCGCCTCGGAAACACCGGCGGATTCAAGCCGCGATTCGCCTTCGGCCAGCAGCACGGCGGCGGTCTCGGAGGAAACCATTATTCCTCGTCCCCGCCGGAGGCGTCCGGCTCGGCGCCCAGGCCTTTCCGCTTGGCGAAAGCCAGCTTTATATCCTCCAGCATCTCTCTTATGCCCCCCTCCATTATCCCGTCCATATTGTACCAGGAAAGCTGCACGCGGTGATCGGTCACGCGGCTCTGCGGAAAATTGTAAGTTCTTATCTTTTCGGTGCGGCCGCCGGTGCCCACCTGCCTGTTCCGTTCTCCGGCCAAAGAGGCGTCGCGGTTCTCTTCCGCCGTCAGCAGCAGCTTGGCGGCCAGCAATTGCAGCGCCTTCTGTTTATTCTGGCCCTGCGAACGCTCCTGCTGGCACTGGGTCACGGTGCCTGTGGGCAGATGCGTTATGCGCACCGCGGTTTCCACCTTGTTCACATTCTGGCCGCCGGCGCCGCCGGAACGATAGGTGTCCACCTTTAGATCCTTCGCCTCTATCTTGATTTCCACCTCCTCCGGCTCCGGCATGATGGCCACCGTAACGGTGGAGGTATGGATGCGGCCCGAGGCCTCGGTAAGCGGGACCCTCTGCACGCGGTGCACGCCGCCCTCGTACTTGAGCCAGGCGTAGGCGTTGGCGCCTTCCATGAAGAGAACGGCGTTGCGGATGCCCTTCAGCCCCGTGGTGTTCAGGTCGCGCAGTTCCGCCTTCCAGCCCATGGCGGAGGCGAATTTGGTGTAGATGCGCAGGAGGTCGGCGGCGAAAAGGGCGGATTCGTCCCCACCCACGCCGGCGCGGATCTCCAGGAAGATGTTCTTGGAGTCCCTGGGGTCGGGAGGGAGTATGAGAAGTTCCAGTTTTTTTTCAAGCGCTCCGGCCCGGGCCTTCAGCGGCTCCAGCTCGGCCTGCGCCAGCTCCGCCAGCGCGGCGTCGGGGTCGGTGAGCATGGCCTGGGTCTGCGCCAGTTCGGCTTTTGCGGCGTCCAGATCGCGCCGGGTGTCGAGTATGGCCTTGAGGCGGGCGTGTTTGCGGGAAAGGGACTCTATCTCGTCGGGTTTGAGGCCGCCGGAGGAGAGTCTGGATTCGGTTTCGGCCAGTTCGGAGGCCGCTTTTTTCAGTTCGTCTTCCATAGCAGAAGGGTTCGCTGAACAGCCTACGGCTTGAGACACGACGGTCGGCAGGGTTTTACCGTCTCGCTCCGGACAGGTTCCATGCAGAAGCGACCTGCGACCTTTACGCCGGCTCCGGAACTCGCCTGAAAGACAATGCTTTCAGGCTCGAACATCCTCGCCGTCCCTGTGGGATGCGCTACAAGGTCTTGGTCGGGAACCTGAAGTCGCTCACCGGCAAAACCCTGCCAACCCTTTTTAAAAACCGAGCCGACATCACCCGCTTCAATTTACTCAAATTACGGGCAAAATCCGTTCTTCAAAACAATCCCGCCCGAACGAAGGCCTGACCGGAACCGAAGCCAGGGATATTATATATACAAAAGGAAAGCAGGCAAACATGGGGGCTCCATGATTTGCCTGCTTCCTGTCGGACCGCTACTTGCTTTCCGGCTTCTTGGCCGCTTTGGCCGCGGCTTTCGCGTCCTTGGCGGTCTTGGCTTTGGGCGCGGAAGAAAGGACTTTTTTGCCGTGCTTGGGCGCCACGGAGGTGTTCTTGGCCTTCTGCGGCTTGCGCACCACGGTCTTGCCGCCTGTGGACGAAAACTTCTTATTAAAGCGCTCAACGCGGCCGGCGGTGTCCAGGATCTTCTGTTTTCCGGTGAAGAAGGGATGGCAGGCGGCGCAGATTTCCACCTTTATGGCGGGCTTGGTGGAGCGGGTCACAAAGGTGTTGCCGCAGACGCAGGAGACCTCCGTTACATGATATTTGGGGTGTATCTCGGTTTTCATAAGTATTCGGGTCCTTACGGGCAGTATACTTTCTAAATTATACCATAATTGCCCGGCCCGCCGTCAGCGCCGGCCGAGTTTGGTCAGCGGGTTTATGGATCTGCCGCCGGGAGTGATGATCTCGAAGTGGAGGTGGGGACCGGTGGACATGCCGCTGGAGCCGACCTTGCCCAGGACGCTTTTAGATTTCTGGGCGGTTTCACCCACCGAAACGGAGATCTGGGAAAGGTGGCCATAGCGGGTGAGGGTGCCGTCATTGTGACGCATCTCCACCACATTGCCGTATCCGGACTTCCAGCCGGCGAAGATGACCGTGCCGGAACGGGAGGGATACACCGGCGTGCCGATAGGCATCGGTATGTCGCAGCCTTTATGGAATATTTTCCGCTTGAGCACCGGGTGATAGCGCATGCCGAAGTTCGAACTTATCCTGGAGTAATAAGGCAGCGGCAGACGGTAAGTGTCCAGATTCAGAAAAACCGACGGCAGCCGCAAACGGTCGCCTTTTTTGAATTTCTGGGTTTTCAGCATGCCCAGAGCGGGCAGATTATTGTCCCTGATGACCGCGGCCTTGAAATCGCCCAAAGCCGTTTCCTTCGGCTTGAAACGGCGCACGATGGTGTCCAGACTCTCGCCATCCACGCTTACCTCGTAGAGAAAGCCGCGGCCGTTGTGCACCCTCATGTATCCGCCCCTGGCCGGACCTATGATGTATTCGTTGTTATTGGTGCTTTTCAGGGAAAGGGTATCGGTGCCGTAGGCGGCGGCGATACTCCTTATATTCTCGCCCTTCAGCACTTTATGCCTGGCGTGCACCAGGCGCGGTATGCGCCGGAAAGCCTCGGGCGGAGGCTCGGCCGGGCCCGGAGGGGTGAGAACGGAAAGTTCGGCGTAAGCCGGGTCGGAGGCGGACGGCAGCCTGGCCAGCGCCGCCGCCGCCAGCGCCGCCACGCCCGCCAGCCCCAGAATATATCCTTTCCTGATCAACTGGGCCTCCGCTACATTCCCGCCATTTCCATGGACTTCAGGAAGTCCTTGTTGGACTTGGTGGCGGAGAGCTTGGTGCGCAGCAGCTCTATGCCGTCCACGGGCGAAAGCGGGGCCAGGACTTTGCGCAGGATCCAGCCCTTGTTCAGTTCGTCCTCGCTCATCAGCAGCTCTTCCTTGCGGGTGGAGGTCCTGTTGATGTCGATGGCCGGGAAGATCCTGCGGTCGGAGATCTTGCGGTCCAGATAGATCTCGGAGTTGCCGGTGCCCTTGAACTCCTCGAAGATGACCTCGTCCATGCGGCTGCCCGTCTCCACCAGCGAGGTGGCGATGATGGTGAGGGAACCGCCCTCTTCTATATTGCGGGCCGCGCCGAAGAAGCGCTTGGGCCGCTGCAGCGAGGTGGACTCGAGACCGCCGGAAAGGACCCTGCCGCTGGAGGGCGAGATGGTGTTGTAGGCGCGGGCCAGCCGGGTTATGGAATCCAGCAGGATAACCACATCCTTTTTCATCTCGGTCAGGCGTTTGGCCTTTTCAAGGACTATCTCGGCGACCTGCACATGGCGGTCGGCGGGCTCGTCGAAAGTGGACGCTATCACGGTGCCCTTCACCGAGCGCTTCATATCGGTGACCTCTTCGGGCCGTTCGTCTATAAGCAGCACCAGCAGTTCTATGTCGGGATGATTGGTGGTCAGGGAGTTCGCTATGCGCTGCAGGATCATGGTCTTGCCGGTCTTCGGCGCGGCCACGATGAGCGCGCGCTGGCCGCGGCCTATCGGCGAGATGAGGTCTATGACCCGGCCCGTCATCTCGTTGCGCGCGGTCTCGAGATAGAACCGCTGGTTGGGGTAAAGAGGCGTGAGATTGTCGAACAGACTGCGGTTCACGATCTTCTCTATCTCCACGCCGTTGACGGTCTTCACCTGCAGCAGCGCGAAGAACCGTTCGCCTTCCTTGGGCGGCCTTATCAGGCCCGTGACTTCGTCGCCCTTGCGGAGGCCGAGCTTCTTGATCTGCGAAGGAGAAACATAAATATCCTCATGGCTGGAAAGATAATCGTATTCCTGCGAGCGCAGAAAGCCGAAGCCGTCCGGAAGGATCTCAAGCACGCCCGTGCCCTTGACGATGCCGTTCTGTTTGGCCTGAGCCTCCATAAGCTTGCCTATGAGCTCCTGCTTGCGCATGCCGGAAACGCCCTCCAGCTTGAACTGGTCGGCTATCTTTAGCAGATCGGCCACGGTCATCTTAGAGAGTATGGCCGTATCCATTTTCGGGGCGCTCTGGCCCCCGGGACCGGCGTTCTGGCCGTGAGACTGGCCGCTGTGATGATTATCCATCTTGTTATTTCTCCTTGTGATTTTACCCGGCTTGGGTCCCGCTTCCGGCTTTCAGGAACGAATAGATCCGTTTCACCTTTTTCCCCAGTTCCTTCAGGGAGCCTTCGTTCCTTATGACTATATCGGCCCTCTCCGCCTTTTCCTCCGCGCCCAGCTGGGCCGCGCTCCTGCGCTTCAGCTCCCCGGCGCTCCATCCCCTGGCGGCCGCGCGCTCAAGGCGTTTGCCGTAAGCGGCGTCCACGCATACCGTCAAAGCGAAACACTGTTCCAGGCCGGCTTCGAACAGCAGCGGGACTTCTGCGATAATTATTTTCTCATGGGATTTTTTGATCAAAGAAAGCGCACGGAGGAGGATAAGAGGGTGGAGAATGCTTTCAAGCCGTTTTCTTCTGGATTTATCGGAAAAAACTTCCGAAGCAAGCTTCTTTCTGTCTATCGAGCCGTCTTTGAGGAATACCACGGAACCGAAGTTCTGTAGAATTTTATTATAACAGGCCGGAGATGTCAACACTTCTTTTGCGAGTTCGTCGGTGGAAACGCAGAAAGCCCCGAGCTTTCCGAAGAAGCCGAGCGCCGCGCTCTTGCCCGAGGCCGCCCCTCCGGTCAGGCCTATTACGGTCTTTCCCCTTATCCCGCGGAATTGCGCGCAAATGGATTTCATCGTTGTAGAAGCGTGGATGCGTAGAAGCGCGGGAGGCGCAGGAAAACTTCCACGCCTCCAAATCGCTGCGCCTCTGCGCGTCTCGCTGTTCAAGCCCGTCCGCCCCGCCTCTTGGCGTATTCGGCCAGTTCCTGGCGTTCTTCGGAGGTCAGGGAGTATTCCCCGCTCCTGGAGACTTTCGCCAGCAGGGCGTCCACGCGCGCGGCCTCGTCTTCGGAGGCGTGCGTAAAGAGGCGGCGGCACCAGAGATAGGTTCTGGAAAAGATGTTCCACCCCGGGAAGCGCAGCCGGCCGCGCGCCCTGAAATAAAGCCAGCCGGCGGCTAGGCCGCTCAAATGCGTGAAGTTGGCCGTCACGGAATTCGGGGTGGCGAAACTGAGCAGCAGGGAAACAGCCGCCATTACTATCACGAACTGCCTCGCGCTCATAGGAAAGAGAAGGTACATGTACACGGTCCGTTCCGGATAAAGCGCGGCGAACGCGTACAATAGACCGCAAACGGCGCCGGAAGCGCCGATCACGGCGCGGGTGGAGCCGGGATCGGCGAAAACGGTGAAAAAACCGGCGGCGGCGCCGCAGAACAGAAAATACGAGAAAAACTTCCACGGCCCCAGTTCGCGCTCCACCACGGAACCCAGCATCCAGAGCATGAAGGCGTTAAAAAGGAAATGCACGAAATTGGCGTGGATGAAAATATAGGTGAAAGGCTGCCAGAGCCAGCCCCAGCCGAGCACCTGTATCGGAACGAGGCCGAAGTAGTAATTTATGGTCTTACGAAAGGCCGTCTCCAGCGCCCAGCCGAAAAGGAAGGAAAAAGCCAGCACCCGCGTAACCGGCGGCAACTCGTCCCAGACCGCGGGTCTAATAGAAAATGTCATATCGGTTCCATGTCCAGCCAGTTGGGACCGGTTTTGAGATCGGCTCTCAGGGGAACCTCCAGCTTGAAGGCGTTCTCCATGCCGGCCCTGACCAGTTTCGCCGCCGCCGCTTCGTACCCTGCTTTCACCTCGAAAACCAGCTCGTCGTGCACCTGCAGCACCATGAAGATCCTGTCATCGCTCTTTATTCCCGCGTAAATATCTATCATGGCCTTCTTTATGATATCCGCCGAACCGCCCTGTATGGGCGTGTTCACCGCCACCCGTTCGGCGAAGGCCCGCAGGCTCCCGTTGGAGCCGTTTATCTCGGGCACGGCCCTGCGCCGTCCCGTAAAAGTGGCCGCGAAACCATTCGCTTTCGCTCCCGCTATCGCCCCGTCTATCCAGGCTTTGACCCCGGAATAAACCTCGAAATAATGCTTTATATATTTTGCGGCCTCAGCGCGCGGTATTCCCAGCCCGCGCGCCAGGCCCTGCGCCGTCTGGCCGTAAACTATGCCGAAATTTATAGCCTTCGCGGAATTGCGCATCTCTTTGGTGACCAGAGCCGGCGCGCAATGAAAGACCTCGGCCGCGGTGCGCAGATGAATATCGTCCCCGGAGCGGAAAGCCGAGACGAGAGCGGCGTCGCCGGACACATGGGCCAGCACCCGCAGGTCTATCTGGGAATAATCGGCGCTCAGCAGCGAATAGCCGGGGCGGGCTATGAAGGCGCGGCGCACCAGCCGGCCGGAGGCGGACCGCGCGGGGATATTCTGAAGATTGGGTTTCGAACTGGAAAAGCGGCCGGTGGCCGTACCGCCCTGCTCGAAGGTGCTGTGCACCCTTCCACCGGCGTCCGCCAGGGCCAGAAGATTGTCCACGAACGATGATTTAAGTTTTGAAATCTCCCGGAATTCCAGCAGTTTTTCTATAACGGGGTGCGCCGGTTTCAGTATCTGCAGCACCTCTTCGGCCGTGGAGTATCCGTCCTTGGTCCTGAACATCTTTTTCTGCGCGTCATCCAGCTGGATGTTCAGCTTCTCGTATAAAAGCCAGGCCAGCTGTTTGGGGGAGTTGAGGTTGACCTTCTCGCCGGTCAGCCGCTCCGCCTCGGCCTCTATGGCCTCCAGCCGGGCCTCGAACTCCGAGGAAAGCGCCGTCAGCACCGGCATGTCCACGCGAAAACCCGAGCGCTCCATGGCGTAAATGACGGGGACCAGCGGCAGTTCAAGCTCCGAATACACCTTTTCAAGTCCGGCGTCGCCCAGGTCCTTCTTTATCTCGGGGTATATTTTCGGCATGACCCCCACGGCAGCCAGCAGTTCCTCCCGGGAACCTTCTTCGCCGGGCAAGGCGCCGGCTTTTTCAAAAATAAGCCTGCGCAGATCGCTTTTACGCGCGTTAAGAAGAGAATGAGCCGCCTCCAGTTCGAAAAAATTACGGACTTCCCTGGCCGGCTCCAGGTCCATCAGATGCATGGCGCCTTTAAGCCCGGCGGCTATTTTTAACACGCGCGGATCCAGCAGCAGGCCGGAAAAACCGGCCTTGTCGCCCGGATCAGGCCGGCCCGGGCCGAAACAGGCCGCGCCTTTGTCGGAGCCGGCGCAGACGCCCGCCTCCGAACAGGCAAGGAACACAAAGCCGTCTTTCGAAGCGCGCGCGAATACCTCGCCCGGCGGCGCCTCCGGAGCCGAAGGAACATCGAAGAGGGCCGGCTGCGGCGCCGCGGCGGCCAGGTCCCTGAACTCGTAACGCCTGGCGAGTTCGCCGGCCAGGGCCGCGTCCGGCGGCCCGACCTCGAATTCCACAAGACCGCCTTCCACCGGGGCCTTGCCCTCCAGTGTTATAAGGCGTTTTGAAAGAACCGCGTTATCCCTGGAACGCGCCACTTTGGCCAGCAGCTTATCCTTCGCGGCGAGGGCGGGATCCGCGGCGGCGGACAGTATGCTTTCCAGCGGGCCATAGGCGCCCAGGAGTTTCAGCGCGCCCTTGGGGCCTATTCCGGCCACGCCGGGAACATTATCCGAGGAATCCCCGGTCAGGGCCAGATAATCGGCTATGCGCTCCGGTCCCACGCCGAACTTGGCCAGCACTTCCTCCGGGCCGGAAAAAGAGGCGGAGGCGCCGTCCCAAAGCCTGACGCCGCCGCCGACCAATTGGGCGGCGTCCTTGTCGCCGGTGGCTATGACCACTTCGTGGCCGGCCGCGGCGAATCTGCGGGCAAGCGCCGCTATTAGATCGTCGGCTTCGTAGCCGGGCAGGACCACGGCTTTCAATCCAACGGCGGCCGGCAGCTCCGGCGCGGCCTTCAACTGCGCCCTAAGTTCCGGCTCCGTCTCCTTCCGGTTGGCCTTATATTCCGAATAGACGGCGTCGCGGAATGTGCCGCCCGGCGCGTCGAAGCAGACGGCGGCGTAATGGGGCTTGAACTCTTTTTTTATCTTCAGCAGCAGACGCAGAAAGCCGTACAGCGCGCCCACCGGTTCGCCCCTGGAAGTGGTCAGCTTGGGCAGAGCGTGATAACTGCGGTGCAGGAACGCATGGGCGTCCACTATGAATATGGTTTTCCTGGACATTGAAAGAGAAAGGCGGGAGAGGCGCAACGCCGCGAAGGCACAAGGGACCGTTCTTCCGTGCCTTGGAACTACTTTATCAGGTCGTCAAGGCGGAGTTTCAGCGCGTCCCTGGTCTGAAGGCCCACCAGCTCCTGGACCATTTTCCCGCCCTTGAACAGCAGCACGGTGGGGATCGCGGAGATCTTATAGGCGGAGGCCGTGCCGGGGCACTCGTCGGTATTCAGCTTGCACACCTTTACGCGGCCGGCATACTCTTTTGCCAGCTCCTCCACGACCGGCGCCAGCATACGGCAGGGCCCGCACCACGGCGCCCAGAAATCCACCAGCACCGGGATCGCGCTTTTCACGACTTCCTGTTCGAAACTGGAATCCGACAGCTGTATTTCATCCGGCATATTGGCCTCCGTGCCCGCGGGATCTCCGTCACGCCCCGCCTCAAATGTTATAAGACTTACTTTTTCTTGTCAAGGAGATACTTGACCTCCGACCAGAGCTCGTCTATATCCACCGGCTTGGAAAAGAAGGAGCCGCCCCCGGCCAGCATGGCCTCGGAACGATCGGCCGGCTCGGTATATTTGGCCGAGATAAAAATGACCGGGACATGCTTCAGCCGCGCGGTCTCCCTGATGGTGCGCAGGAATTCCACGCCGTGCATATCGGGAAGCTGCACATCCAGGATTATCAGCGAGGGCACCGTTCTGGTCAGCACCTCTATCGCCTCGTGGGCCGACTTGGCGACGGTTATCTCGGCGCCGATATGCTTCAGCCGCAGGCCGTCCTCCAGCGTATCTATGAAGTTCTTGTCGTCGTCAACTATCAGAAGGTGCATAACTACAATCCCAGCGCCAGCCGCTCTATGAGCACATGCGGCATCCCGCCCGTCCGCATAAGGTCCTGCGTCCTGGCGAAATCATAATCGAGACGGAAGATCTCGAAGGTCTTCTTTTTGGCGTCGTAAAGACCGCAGGAGGCGCGGGGGTTCCCGTCGCGCGGCTGGCCGACGGAGCCCGGGTTCAGCACATACCGCGAGCCCGCCAGAAGGAATTTGGCCGAAGGCACCATGAAATCCGTTTCGGGGGGAGAGCCGGCGGTTTGGCGGAAATAAACCGGCAGATGGCTGTGACCCACGAAACACGGGGAGATCTCCCAGCAGGGCAGGTTGTCGGTGAATTGCGCCTCGCTCAGCATATATTCGGTAAGCGGCTTGCGCGGGGAGCCGTGAACAAGGGTGAAAAACTCGCTTTTGACCGTCTCGGGCAGGGCGGAAAGGAAGGCCAGCTCCGGCCCGACCAGGCTTTTGCGCGCGTATTCCAGGGCGGCTATGGCGCTCTGGTTGAACCATCTCATCTCCAGCCTGCCGGTAACCGCCGCATCGTGGTTGCCCAGCACTATGGTGAGATTGCGCAGGGACATGACCTCCCGCACGCAGTCTACCGGCTGAGGCCCGTAGCCCACCAGGTCG
>Ga0074195_1003375_pt1 | contig 15231 bp, 11 predicted proteins | sample EPASupsiteHSE623_FD_64525 | JGI IMG/M metagenome (GOLD analysis project Ga0074195, IMG submission 64525) | Bioremediated contaminated groundwater from EPA Superfund site, New Mexico - Sample HSE6-23 | ecosystem: Environmental > Aquatic > Deep subsurface > Groundwater > Contaminated ...
CTCGGTAGGAGACTATGCTATCACAGCCAGCGGGAATTCGTTACTTGCAAACTATAATGTAAGTTATGTAGGTAACAAACTGACTATCACCAAAGCGCCGCTCACAGTTACAGTAAATAGTTATTCTAAAACGTATGGCGATATTAATCCGACACCGGAGTTCACAGTAAGCGGCTTTAAGAATGGTCAGGATACAACGACCGCAGCAGGGTATATATCACCTACAGCTTCTCACACAGCCGAACAGTACAGCTCGGTAAATAGTAATGGCTACGCTATTACAGCGTCTGGCGGAGCTGCAACCAACTATAGCTTTACTTATGTGAACGGCAAACTGACTATTACTCCAAGGCCTATTACGGTAACAGCAGATAGTAATCAGAGTAAAACCTACGGTCAGGGCGATCAAACCTTCACATATCAAGTCGGAGGCCAGGGTTTAGTGAATAATGATGTACTGGCTGGAGTTCTTGGCAGGGATTCAGCAAGTCAAAATGCAGGAACCTACCAGATTATCCAAAATACTATTACCAACGTCAATAATCCTAATTACGCTATTACCTATGTACCTGCATCCTTTACTATCAACCCAGCAATTCTAAATGTTGCTGCCAATAGTGCCACTAAGGTATATGGAACAAATGATCCAGCATTAACATATCAGGCGACAGGTTTTGTGACTAACTCCAGCCTAGGTATTAATGACAGCTCGACCATTATGACTGGTAATCTCAGCAGGGATAGCGGCGAGAATGTGGGCAGCAACTATTTCATTAATCAAAATACGCTGTCGGCGGGGCCTAATTACACTATTCATTACACTGGCAACAAGCTGAATATTACACCAGCCCAGCTAATAATTAATGCAAACGCTGCAAGCAAGACTTACGGCGATGATGATCCGGCATTAACCTATCAAGCAGTCGGGTTGGTAGATAACTCGGAGTTAGGGATTCATGACTCGGTGGCATCCATAGGCGGACATCTTATTCGTGCTACTGGAGAAAATGCCGGGGCCTATCAGATTAACCAAGGAAGCTTGCAGAATTCTAATTACAATATTATCTACAATGGAAATACATTCACCATAAACAAAGCACCGCTGACTGTTAAAGCAAATGATGCCAGCCGTTTGTATGGTGACAGCAATCCGGCCTTTAGCGCTTCTTTTAGCGGCTTTAAAAATGGTGATAATTCAAATGCCGTTACAGGACTTGATTTTGCCACTCCAGCGGGACGTAGCAGCAATGTTGGCAAATATGACATTATTCCACAGAATGGTATTGCCCAGAACTATCAGCTAATTTATCAAAATGGCCAGTTGACTATTAATCCTGCCACACTGACTTATCTCGCTGCCCCCTACCAGCGTACTGTTGGCGAACCAAATCCGTTTTTCCTAGGCACAATTAGTGGGTTTAAAAACAATGATACAATGGCAAGTGCAACTTCCGGGACAATGAGCTTTAAGAGTCCGGCAACGATCACTAGTGCACCGGGAACATATGCCATTAATGGCGAAGGATTAACTGCAAACTATGGCAACTATATATTTGAACAGGCACCCAGTAACGCCACGGCTCTTTCAATTGTTGAAGCATACCGACCAGTTAATCCAGGTAATCCAGGCACAACTCCAGGCACAGGCGGTGGAGGATCATCCGTTAACATCGGATTTTCCGGCAATGGAGCGGTGACGGCGAGTTTGGCAAATGAATCTAATGATATTGGTGATTTGACGCCGCGTAAAGAGGGGATCAGCCTTCCTGTTTTCACGAAAGACATCAACGGGGTCAACGCGGAAGGTCTGTATGACGTCAGCTATAACCAATCTAGCTTAACTGTAATTCCAACTGGACAAAATGTTCCGCCACCGCCTACCATGGCCAGCAGTGACAGTCCATATGCTCCTTATGACATTAAGATTGGAGATAGTACATTTTCTTTCAGTGTACAGGAACTAAATGGGGTTGTTAGTATTACTCCTATGAGCGATGCAGCAAGGCAAGCCTTAAATAAGAATGACAAAAATGCTAATAAGTTAATACTCGCAAATGGCCTACTGACTGCAATCAATGAATTGTCAGTAGTGCCAGATCAAATTCTGGCAGTAGTATTTGTGAATAACTGATACTAGAATAAAAAATAAGTGGTGCAGCTTTTTAGCTGCACCACTTATTTTAAGTAAGGTAGAAGGTTAGCATTTTTCCTCAGAATTAGTCGTGCCCAGAATAATAACACCGTTTATCACTACTACGTTTTGAGCTCGTTCAGTACCATTATTGTTAAGGACTGGACTAAGCATCGCAGAGGAAAATTCATTCATAATAGCCTTACGGCTTGTCAAGGCGGGATTTGCTTGAGTAGATTGAGCAGCTAAATCCTTTTTGTCAATAATCGCATGTACAAGACCATTGCCGCTGACGTCAATACTGACCTTATCACCTAAATTAACATTTTGCGGGCTGGCAAAAACGGAAGTAGTTAAGGAAAACAATGCTATAACGAATATAAATATTACGATTTTATGTAATCTCATTTCAATCAACTCCTAAGAAAAATAAAAAACCAGACATGGGTGTCTGGTTGCAATACACAGCTAATCTTACTTAGCGCGGCAGCCTGGCAATCATAGAGTGAGTACTCCGTAGACCCATGGTTTTGCGTCCTTACCTTTCGATAAGTTTGCCAAATATTAAATTTTCGCTAAATAAGTTATTATTTATAATGATAAGCCAATTTTAAAGCAGAGTATATGGGACTTTAAGCCTATATTTAAAGATTTATCACCATGCATATAGGGCTTACCCTGGAGGGGATACTGAAAATAGTTTCTGCTCATTGAGACAATATAAATAATATATATGGGTCACTAAGAAACGGGGGTTGATCTATGCGCCTATTTGTTGGCATTGAGTTTTCGGAAGAAGTAGTAGATGAACTACTGAAAGTTCAGAATCAAATCAAAAGCGAGGCTAAGCGCGGGCGGTTTGTAGTACAATCAAATTTGCATCTTACTCTCCAATTTTTGGGTGAGGTATCTGAAGAAAGGCTTGGACCAATTGAGCAAGCTTTACGCAAGACGGCACAAAGGAGTAGGGAATTTTCACTGGAACTTAAAAACGTTGGCAGTTTTGGGAGTGGCCAATCATTCCGTGTAATCTGGGTAGGAATTGATGGTGACAAGCAGGAACTTGTTCATCTGCAAAAGGATCTTTCAATTTCTCTCGATAAGTTGGGATTCCCACGGGAAAATAGGCCATATAAGCCGCACATTACTTTGGGACGAAATGTGGAGTTTAATGGAGAAGCTTCCTTTGAAGAGTATAGTGAAAGCCTGATGAAGGCGCCCTTTTTAGTAAATGAGATTTCACTAATAGAGAGTACCGTGGAAAATGGGAAGCGGGTTTACCGTTCGCTGTCGTCATTCCGATTGTCTGCGAAACATTGATTCAATGGGGGCGTTTTAAATTGGTTTTGAGAGTAGCATGCGTGCAATCCATGCTTCAAAAGATGAGATAGATTTAATTACTAAACAAAATTGAGATTGAAAGAAAAAGTAAAGACGCTGCATAGATTGTCTATATCAGCTTTTTTCTGAATATTGAGTAGCTATTTTATAGACGATTTGGGCCTAGACCGCAAAAGTTTAACATAAAATAGTAAGTATTATATTTAGGTCTATCGTTGGTAAATAATAAGCAATAGGAGGGAGCGTATGAAAGGGAAACATAATCATTGCAAAACTAAGCGGCATTATAAAAAGATCGCAGCTGCTATAGGCAGTGCTGTCGTTATTGCTGCTTCAACCATTCCTGCTATAGCTGCAGTTATGGCATCTCCCGAAACTAATTCTCCAGCAGTACCTATAGCTGCGCAAGAAGCGCCGCCTCTACAAACTGGCCAGCTTGCGCAAAATATCCCTTCGGAAGAAGCAGGGGCAAAAAAAGTTCTAAATGCAACAGCGACTGCGTACGCACCGGGACCGCATGACAACGATCAGTGGGGCAATAAGACTCGTTTAGGGACGCAAATCAGGCCAGGGGTAATTGCAGTCGACCCCAGAGTAATTCCCCTCGGTTCGCAGGTCATGATAAAGTATCCTGATGGTACGAAGGAGTATGCGGTAGCCGAAGATACAGGTGGAGCTATCAAGGGCCATCGTATCGATGTGGCAAAATGGACAGTTAAAGAAGCAAACAGATTCGGTGTTAAACCGGTTAAAGTGTATGTATTAAGTACTCCGACGAAGAAAAGTGGGAATCAAGCATAACTCTGAGTATGCTTTTTGTTACGGTCAGTAAAGATTTCGCCTTATCACAATAAAGGTCTGATTTTAGATTTCTCGGTTCATTAAATACAAGAGGACTCATAAAAGGGAAAGCCTTAAGCTTCCGTGCGGAGCATAAAGCTTTCCTTTTTTATATTTAAAATAGGAGCGAGCGTTCTAAGTCAGGAGACGAATTCATGTTTATTCAAAAAGATGGATAGGCTTCACAATATGTAAAAAGCAGGAATTTACCCCGGAATACGAAATATATTGTTAAAAAATGGTATGGTGTAAGCCGAAAATGATTATTGAATTAAAAATAACTAAATGAGGAGTCTTAATTTATGGTAAAACGCAGAATGAAAACAATGGATGGCAATGCTGCTGCAGCATATGTATCGTACGCTTTTACCGAGGTTGCAGCAATTTATCCGATTACTCCTTCTTCACAAATGGCTGAACTTGTAGATGAGTGGTCATCCCATGGCAAAAAAAATCTGTTCGGTCAGACTGTCCGGGTTATTGAGATGCAATCCGAAGGTGGAGCAGCCGGAACACTACATGGTGCTTTGCAGGCCGGTGCTTTAGCTACTACCTACACAGCCTCTCAGGGTTTGCTGCTCATGATACCGAATATGTACAAAGTTGCCGGTGAATTACTGCCTGCCGTATTTCATGTGAGTGCTCGTTCGCTAGCTTCCAACGCGCTTAGTATTTTTGGTGACCATCAGGATGTCATGGCGACCCGGCAGACAGGCTTTACACTATTGGCCTCAAGTAGTGTGCAGCAAGCAATGGATTTAGCAGCTGTAGCCCATTTATCGGCTATCAAAGGCCGGATACCGATCTTGCATTTCTTTGATGGGTTCCGTACTTCCCACGAAGTCCAAAAAATAGAAGTGCTAGAGTATGACGAATTAGACAAGTTGCTCGACCGGGAGGCAGTTAAACAATTCCGTAGCCGAGCTCTCAATCCCAATCATCCCGTATTGCGCGGCACAACGCAGAACCCCGATATTTTTTTTCAAACCAGAGAAGCAGTTAATAAATTTTACCAAAGTGTTCCTAGCATTGTTGAAGCTTATATGACAGAGATAAATAAGCTCACTGGACGGAATTATCAGCTTTTCAATTATTATGGTGCTCCTGATGCTGAGCGAGTAATCATTGCAATGGGGTCCGGCTGCGATACTATCCGGGAAACAATGGATTACTTAAATAAGCGCGGCGAAAAAGTGGGCATGGTCGAAGTACACCTATACCGACCCTTTTCTATTGAGCATTTCCTCAAGGTCATCCCAGGAACTGCCCGCAAAATTGCTGTTCTTGACCGGACTAAGGAACCAGGCGCGGCTGGTGAACCGCTCTATCTAGATATTAGGAATGCCTTTTTTGGACAGCCCTGCGTGCCGATTATTGTAGGCGGACGCTACGGTCTCGGTTCGAAAGATTTTACCCCAGCTCAGGTAGCGGCAGTCTACGAAAATCTCAAAATGGAGCAGCCTAAAAACGCCTTTACAGTGGGTATAGTTGATGATATAACTTTTACTTCATTGCCTGAATATAGGACAGATATTGATACTACTCCTGCCGGAACTACCTGTTGCAAGTTCTGGGGCTTGGGCTCGGACGGAACAGTTGGAGCAAATAAAAGTGCTATCAAAATTATCGGTGACCATACCGAAATGTACGCCCAAGCGTATTTCGCCTATGACTCTAAAAAATCAGGTGGTCTGACAGTTTCCCATCTTCGCTTCGGCAAACAGCCCATCCAGTCATCTTATCTTATTACCAAGGCTGATTTTGTAGCCTGCCACAATCAGGCCTATGTTCACCAATACGACTTGCTGGATGGCTTGAAAACAGGCGGAAAATTTCTTCTAAACTGTCTATGGGATCAAGACGAACTACAGGAAAACCTCCCAGCCTCTATTAAGCGCTATATTGCTTCCAATAATATAGAACTTTACACCATCAATGCTGTAGCCATCGCTCAGCAGTTGGGGCTTGGCGGACGTATTAATATGATTATGCAGTCAGCTTTTTTTGCATTGACCAACATTATTCCTATTAACAACGCCATCCATTATCTACAGGAAGCGGTGGTGGAATCTTATGGCAGACAAGGGCAGGCAGCGATTGATAAGAACTTTGCGGCGATTGAGCGTGGGGCAAATGAAACAGCTCGTATCGCAGTTCCAGAGAATTGGAGAACCGCAGCTAATGAAACATCAATCATCACTAATATAGTTCCTGAATTTATAACAAAAGTAATGCTTCCCATGAACCGCCAGGAAGGTGATAAACTACCGGTAAGTGTCTTTGAAGGCCGGGAAGATGGAACTTTCCCATTAGGCGTAACGGCCTGGGAAAAACGAGGCATTGCCATTGAAACGCCTAAATGGCAACCGGAGGACTGTATTCAGTGCAACCAGTGTTCGTTTGTTTGCCCCCATGCTGTATTGCGGCCTTTATTGGTAACGGACGATGAACTTACCAATGCTCCAATAGACTTTCCTGTCCGCGCTGCGATTGGTATCGACGGTTTGCACTTTCATATGGCTGTTTCAGCCCTGGATTGCACCGGCTGCGGCAATTGTGCCGATGTTTGCCCTGTCAAAGGAAAAGCACTAACAATGATGCCGCTCGCCGAACAACGCCCTACTTGCGAAAAGTGGTGGGAATTTGCTCGTACCATTACCGTCAAACCAATTTCTGATAAACTAAAATCCACCGTAAAGGGGAGCCAATTTGCCCAGCCTTTGCTGGAGTTTTCCGGAGCCTGTGCCGGCTGCGGCGAAACTCCCTATGCTAAACTGATTACTCAGTTGGTTGGTGACCGAATGATGATTTCCAATGCTGCTGGTTGCTCGACAGTATGGGGTGGCAGTAGCCCCTCCATTCCTTACACGACAAATTCACGAGGCTATGGCCCGGCCTGGGGATTCTCCCTGTTTGAAGACAACGCCGAGTACGGGTTTGGAATGCAAGCAGGTGTAGGTCAAGTTCGTCGTACGCTAGCGGGGAACGTTCAGGAGGCCTTGAAGGAAAACTCATCCTCTCAATTGCAGCATGCACTGGAATCCTGGTTGAAATGCATGGACGAAAGCAACGGCACCAGGGAAAGAGCGGACACCTTGATTGCTGCATTGGAAGATGCACTAGGAACTAATCCACTCTTGGACGAAATTTACGAACAGCGCGATTTCTTTGTAAAGCGTTCCCAATGGGTATTCGGTGGGGACGGTTGGGCTTACGACATAGGATATGGCGGTCTGGATCATGTTTTAGCTTCCGGGGCAGACGTCAATGTATTAGTATTTGATACAGAAGTGTACTCCAATACGGGCGGGCAATCTTCGAAAGCAACTCCTACGGCTGCTATTGCACAATTTGCCGCCAGCGGTAAGAAAACCCGGAAAAAAGATTTAGGTGTAATGGTCATGTCCTACGGGTATGTGTACGTAGCACAAATTGCGATGGGGGCCGATAAAAACCAGACGCTTAAAGCCATAGCCGAAGCCGAAGCTTATCCTGGTCCGTCGTTAATTATTGCCTATTCGCCTTGCGTCAACCACGGTATTAGCGCCGGTATGGGAAAAAGCCAGGCTCAGGCCAAAAGAGCGGTGGAGGCGGGGTATTGGGCGCTTTACCGCTACAATCCTAAACTGAAAGAGCAGGGAGAAAATCCTTTTATCTTGGATTCAAAAGAGCCAAGTGCTAGTTTCCAGGATTTTATCAAAAGCGAAGTGCGTTATTCATCATTGCTTAGACAATTCCCTGATACGGCGCAGGAACTTTTACTAAAGGCTGAGCAGGACGCCAAGGAGCGTTTGGCAAACTACAAGAGATTGGCCAATTTACAATATAGTGAAAGGTAATAACCTCGGATAATTTAAAGCGATATTTGCTGATAAGGCGAGCGGAAGGTAACTAAGTATCTAACATTGCTTATATCAGCCGAAGAGGAACGCAGTGGCGGATAAGTCACTTATTGAATACCAATACATGTAACGATTGGAGAAAAATGGTTATAGTATTGTTCTAGCTTCATAATTGATGATTGCCCGATTAATACGTAATAAAAAGAGTGAAGCCTCGCGCTTATTATAAGCACGAGGCTTTTATTGGTTGACTTTTCTGCTAGGATTAAAGATTAGTTTGCCAACAGTATAAATACCTAAACCTAATAAAGCAATGTTAACTATACTTCCAAGTCCAAAGCAGTAACCTAAACGTGGTCCCATACCATATGGGCCTGTTCCGTCAAAACCTGGCATCAGCTACACCTCTTTAAGTTCACTATTTGTCTAGGAATATTATGGCTGACTTTCTCTGTATTTATTCTGACTATCCATTTTGAGTATTCTTTCTTTTGCGATAACACTCATGGTGTACGTTCAATGATAAAATAGTTCAATAATTAACAACGTATTTCGGAACTTTAAATAAGGCTATTCATCAACGTGGATATCAAGCTGCTTAAGTATTGATTCAGCTTCTTCTAAGCGATTTTTTGTTTTAATAGGCTCTTTGATAGCGATTGCTGTAATTAAAAAATCGACTAAGAATATTGGGCCAACAATCGAATTATGAAAGGCTAAACTTCGGAAAGAACATGGTAAAACAACATCAGCAAGTGGGGCCAAAGGGGAATTGTAACCGTCGGTGATGGCCATGATTTTAGGATTGAACCCCTTAATTATTTTCATTAACTGCACTGTTGCTTTAGAGTAACGTGGCAGCGTTATCGCTATGACGAGGTCCGAAGGACGTATATTTAATAGAGTGTCGACATTGTCTCCAGAATCAGCTTTTATTAATTTGCAGTTGCCTAGTATTTGATTTAAAGAATGGTGGAGGTAATAAGCTACCGCAAAGCTAGACCTCATACCTACAATATAGATATTTGTGGCTTGTAGCACTAGGTTTAAACTTTTTTCAATAGTTTCTTCCGAGAGAAAGCTAATCATTGATTTAAGATTATTGAGCTGGGTTTCAGTACAATTTGCTAGTATGCTGCTGTGCTCTAGGCTTTTTTTATTAATTTCTAGGCGCGTTGTAGGTGCGACACGGTCTCGCAGTAATTCTTGCAAATCTTTTTGAAATTCTGTATAGCCTGTATAACCCAGTTTAAAAGAAAATCGCATAACTGTTGTGGTACTTGTCCCTACCATGCCAGACAGCTGATCTAGGGTTAGAAAAGAAGCGTCTACAGGGTTCTTTAGTATGTAATCCGCTACCCTGCGTTGAGCTGGCGTCATATGTGTTGCTTCTTGCTTTAATAAGTTTAATAAATTTGATTTCATAACTGTACTCAACCACCACTCGTACTATTTTTTACAATGTACCATAAAAAAGAAATTTATACAACAAAATACTTTACATTATAGAGAAGTAAGGGTAGAATTAGAGCCAATAAAGTAGTAATATTTACGAATGCGATTAAATATGTATTAAATAATACTACTATATTAACATTTGAAATTACCGAGATAGGAGTGAGTCTATGAAAGCATACGAGGATTTATTGCTTTTTACGCCGGGACCTGTAAATGTGCCAACGAGAGTACTGGCGGCTGGAGCTAGGCCGATGCTTCATCATCGGACTGATGAAGCATCGACTCTAATTGCTGGAGTTGTAGAAAAGCTTCAAAGATTACTGGGAACAAAGGAAGATATCCTACTCGTACATACTACCGGTCGTGGTGCAATGGAGGGTACAATTCTCAATTTATTTTCTCCTGGCGAAGAGATTATTGCTGTATGTAATGGAAAGTTCGGTCTAATGTACGCGGAAATCGCCGAGAAACATGGACTTGTTGTTCACAAAGTATGTGAGGATTGGCTTAGTCCGATGAATTTAGAAGAAATCGAGGCGACTATCAGTACTCATAAAAATGTCAAGGCTATTACCGTATGTCATAGTGAGACGACTACGGCTTGCTTAAATGATATTAAAGCAGTTGCTGGATTGGCCAAGAAGTATGGTCTGTTAAGTATGGTAGATTGTATTAGTTCGGCCGGATGTATTCCAATCGAGTTTGACGAATGGCAAATAGATGTTCTTGTAACTGCTTCACAAAAAGGACTGATGTGCCCGGCAGGGCTTAGTTTTGTAGTGCTAAGCCAGGATGCGTGGCAAGCTGTTGATTTATCGACTTGTCCAAAATTTTATATTCAATTTCGTGATATACAAAAAAATTTACATGGTAGGCGTTCCGAAACTCCGGGAACTACGCCTATGTCTCTTGTCGCTAGTGTAAATGAATCCTTACAGATGATTCTAGATGAGGGAAAGGAAGGATGCTACAATCGCCATGAACGGATAGCAGAGGCAATTCGTGCGGGTGTTCAAGCAATGGGGCTTAAGCTATTTCCGGAACAAGTGAAGGATCGGTCGCCGGCCTTAACTGCAGTACAAGTTGCTCCAGAATTATGCGCAGCCTTACGAGATGATTTGAGGACAAATTTCGGAATTGTAGTGGCAGGGGGGCTGGGAAAGGCCTATAAAGATACCGTTATAAGAATAGGACATATGGGTCATGTTTATCCCAAAGACGCCTTAACTGTAATTGCGGCTCTTGAAGCGAGTCTTCATAAATTAGGGCAACTGGAAAGTTTAGGGCAAGGAGTATCCGCCTGTACGAGAGAAATAACTGGAATCATTGACTAGACTGTATACCCAAAATTGTGTATATATTTTTTGTTCGAAAATAATTAATGATGGGGGAGCTTATGATGGGGGAACCAGTTGTATGTGAAACGCCTGTTAAAAAGAAAAGAAACACGCCGGTTCTAATCCTTTTAGCCCTAATTGGCGGTATTATCTTTGGTTATCTATTCCCGAATACTGGTGTAGCTCTAAAACCGATTGGTGATGCGTTCCTTAAAATGATCAAAATGATTATAGTTCCTCTTGTATTTGCTACACTGGTTACCGGTATAGCGGGCACAGGTGATTTTAAAAGGATGGGGCGTCTCGGCGGTAAAGCACTGATTTGGTTTACTTTTGCGTCGACAATTGCACTAGTGCTTGGATTAATTTTGGCTAATGTTATCGAACCAGGATCTGGAGTTCCGCTTATGAAGGTTGAAGCCCCACCCGGTGCAGGGGCTGCAATAAAGTTGAAGAGCAATACTGAGTTATTGCTTGGGGTCATTCCAACTAATATTTTCGAGGCATTAAGCACAGCGAATTTATTGCAAGTAGTATTTTTTTCATGTTTCTTCGGAGTGGCTACTGCCTCGCTAAAAGAACGTGGCAAACCCATCATTGATTTTATGGCTTCAGTTTCTGAGGCAATGTTTGTGGTGACTAACTATGTTATGAAGTTTACTCCCTTTGGTGTATTTGCTTTTATGGGCTGGACTGTCGGTAAGTATGGTCTTACTTTAATATTGCCGTTGGCGAAATTAATTGGAACGTTGTACTTCGGCCTGATAATATTTATTCTTATGGTCTTACTGCCTGCTTGCATAGTAGTTAAAGTTAACTTCTTTCAGCTTTTACGAGCTATAAAGCAGCCGCTGATTCTTGCCTTTACAACGTGTTCAAGCGAAGCGGCATTACCTTTGATGTTAGAAAACTTAGAGAAATTTGGTGTTCCAAAGCACATCGTCAGCTTCGTGCTGCCTACAGGCTATACGTTCAATCTCGATGGATCGATACTTTATAAATGTATGGCGTTAGTCTTTATCGCTCAGATGTTTAGTATTCCTTTGGATATTTCGACTCAACTAATGATGCTGGTAACCATGATGATTGTACAAAAAGGCTCTGCAGGGGTGCCTGGAGCGGCTTTTATGGGGCTGTCGTTTGGTGTTGTTGCATTCAACCTTCCAATGGAAGGATTGTTCATGATTATGGGAGTTGACCGAATTTTAGATATGGGACGTACTTCGACCAACGTAATAGGTAACGCCGTTGCTTCCTTGGTAGTTGCACGTTGGGAAGGTGATCTTTCAGAGGAAGCAATTCTGGCGGGTTATTCGAAGAATTACGATGAGTGATTTGACTGGCGGAGTAAGGAAGATAGGAGGTAACAGCATGGCTGGTCAAACGATTGTTGAAAAGATTTTTTCTGAGCATGCCGGTAAATTAGTGTATTCCAATGAGAATATTATAGCAGCAGTCGATGTAGTAATGGCTACAGATGGCTCAGGACCGTTAACTATTGATTTGTATAATAAGATGGCGGGAAAACGCGTATTTAATCCAGAGAAAGTAGTTATGGTACTTGATCATTATGTGCCTTGCCCAAACGATAAAGTAGCCGCTTTACATGACAGTATGCGTGCCTTTGCCCAAAGTGGTCAGTGCCAATTATTGGAGCTGGGAGAAGGAATCTGCCATCAATTGCTTCCGGAAAAAGGCTATGTAAAGCCAGGTAATCTCATTGTAGGTGGTGATTCTCATTCAACCACATACGGTGCCTTTAATGCTATCGGTACAGGTATCGGTTCGTCTGATTTAGCTGCGACGATGATTTCCGGCAAGCTATGGTTTAGAGTACCGGAAACTATAAAAATAATCATAATTGGACAGTTTCATAAATATGTAACTGCAAAGGATTTAGCACTTTACATTGTTGGTAAATTGGGAGCGAATGGTGCTATCTACAAAGCTATCGAATTTGCGGGTTCGGCTGTCGGTCAGCTGACTATGGATGACCGCATGACACTATGCAATATGATGGTGGAAACAGGTGCTAAATGTGCTGTTATGCCAGGTGACGATGTAACCCAAGCGTATTTTAAATCTTCCGTTGGTTTTGTAGCGTCAGATGATGATGCCATTTTCAGCGATAGCATAACTATTAATCTAGATAATCTGCAGCCAATGCTGGCGTTACCGCATCAGGTCGATAATGTATCGACGGTAGAGTTGCACGAAGAACTATCAGTTCACATGGGGATATTAGGCACATGTACGAATGGTCGCCTCTCTGATTTGCGGTTAGCACTAGAGATTATGGGCGATGCGCCTCTTGCCCCAGGGTTTGAACTTCTCGTTGTTCCGGCTTCCCGCCAAATATATATAGAGGCTCTTCGTCAAGGGCTTATTGAAAAATTTATTCTTAAGGGTGCTATTGTGTTGCCGCCTAGTTGTGGGCCATGTTGTGGTTCAAGCCCCGGCATTCCGAGTTCGGGGGAGAATATTGTTTCGACAGCCAACCGGAATTTTATTGGGCGAATGGGTAACGTAAATTCTAATATTTATCTTGGATCACCGGCAACGGTTGCAGCTTGTGCCATAACCGGAAAAATGACTTGCCCAGGAAGGTGAGATTTCATGTTGTATCGAGGTAAGGGCCATATATTTGGCGATAACATAAACACTGATTACATAATATCTTCCCGCCGTAAACGTGATACTTTGAATGAACTGGAATTAAGTAAGTATTTAATGGAGGATATTGACCCGAAGTTTGCCGCCCGCATCTCACCAGGTGATTTTATTGTAGCTGGCAATAATTTTGGATGTGGATCAGCTATGGAAATTGCAGCCCTAGTGGTGAGAGGGGCAGGAATACCTGTTATATTGGCCAAATCGTTTTCCCGTACTTTTTACCGGAATGGTATCAATACTGGCATATTGCTAGTTGTCTGTGATACAAGCAAAATCAAGCCAGATGACATGATTGAGGTCAATGCTACTGACGCAAGTACACAAGTTATAGTCAATAATAGTATATACGCCCAAACATTGCCTTTGCCGGAAACGATTCGTACCATAATTAGGTGCGGTGGTCTGGTTGCTTATATGTGTAAATACGGTGATTTTACCGGTGTCTTTTAAGGTTACGGAGAGGAGTTTATAATATGTCAAATGTAGGATTTCGCATTTATAAAAAAATTAATCGTCCGAGTAGAGAACTCGTAGAAATATTCAAAGGGCTGCCAGTTGCTAATATCGCGGATGAAATGAATCGCTTAAATTGTGTAGACGCACGTATTAAGCCGTTAAATGATAAGCCATTGCTTGGAACTGCCTTTACAGTTAAAGCAAGAGTCGGTGATAATCTTATGTTCCATAAGGCACTAGATTTGGCAGAACCAGGCGATATCATCGTTGTCGACGGGCGAGGCGACTTGGCGAATTCTCTGACAGGTGAAATAATGATGAGACAGGCTTTGAAAAAGGGCTTGGCAGGCATAGTGGTGGACGGTGCCGTGCGTGATTCGGATGCATTAAGGAAATTGAATTTAGCCATCTATGCTGCTGGAATTACACCGCAAGGACCTTATAAAAATGGTCCAGGGGAAATAAATGTTCCAGTCTGCTGTGGTGGTGTGACCGTAAATCCCGGCGATATTATCGTTGGGGACGGAGATGGCATAGTAGTTATTTCTCCTAAAGATGCGGCTGTTGTAGCTAAAAATGCGAGAGTTAAGTCTCAAAAGGAAGAGGCAACTTTTAAGGCTATTGCTGACGGTACAATAGATCGTTCGATGTACTCAGATGCTGCCTTTATAAAAAAGGGTTGTGAGATTATCGACGATTTTTATAAATAATCGGTTTTACCAATATAAACTTTGTGAAGAGAACCACCTTGTGCTTGTCTCATCATACAAATGAGATAGCAGTAGGGCGGTTCTTTTTTAGTACAGTTCTAGCCTACATATAGCTTGGTTATTCCCGTATTTCTATATGGACTATAATATATATTTACGAAAATGTTTGATATTCAAATTATATTATATTAAAATAGTTACATATTCAAAATAGAGGGGGACGTTTAGTGAAAGATAAACTAACTCATGAGCTCTTTAGTTTTTTTAATGGTTTTTCCTCATGGGAAAATTCAGTTATACGAGCAAGTGATCTAACTGTTTCGGAGGCGCATGCTATAGAGGTTCTCGGGGAATTCGGCAAGATGAATATGAAGACACTATCCCAACGACTTGGCGTGACAACGGGCACTACAACCGTAACAGTTGACACGCCAAGTCGTTGG
>Ga0074195_1003378_pt1 | contig 15227 bp, 15 predicted proteins | sample EPASupsiteHSE623_FD_64525 | JGI IMG/M metagenome (GOLD analysis project Ga0074195, IMG submission 64525) | Bioremediated contaminated groundwater from EPA Superfund site, New Mexico - Sample HSE6-23 | ecosystem: Environmental > Aquatic > Deep subsurface > Groundwater > Contaminated ...
CTCGTGCCAGCAGATAGTCACGTCAACCGGCTACACTCTCCCGCCCGCAACTTCCATCTCCTTCGGAGAGACCACCGAGGTCGTGACCGACGACGACGGCAACACCGCAGTCAACGTCTATGCGGGAAACCAGGTCACTTTCGCTTCGTGCGTGTGCACGGATGCCAAGTCCGGCAAGGTCAGGCTCACAAGCGGCGTGACCGCAACCTCGGGCTCGGCGCTCTCAGTCAAGCCGTCGTCAATAGAATTCGTCCTCACTGACGGCAAGCTGACCGGTTCCAACGACTCCGTGTGCGTGTCCAACAGCGCGGTCCAGTCGCTTAACGTGTCCGCTACTGCCAACAACATCCCCGCAGGCATAATCACCAAGGACGACATCTTCTTCGGCGGCGAGTACTCGCATTCCGGAGTGCTTGCAACGTCCAAGGCCAACGCCTGCAGCAAGCTCACGATCAAGGCCAATGTGCCGGACTCGCTTCTTGACTCCTATGGGTGCATAAAGAGCGACCTCAAGCAGCCGCAGGTCTACGAAGGCAAGATAAAGCTCACAGCCAAGACGCTTTCAGGAGTCGATGTCTCAGCCGAGCACCTGCCTGAAGTTTCAGTAAAGGTCACAGTCAAGAAGGGCATTTGCGAGGCCCGCGACATGGGGCTTTCGGACCCGTACCTTAAGGGAATCTTCGTGAACTACGACTCGGCCTTAACTGACGTAAAGACCGGCCAGAAGCGCGTGTTCGCATTCAAGAACTCCGGCCACACCCGCCCGCTGCTTTTGGTGAACAACCTTCCAAACGACGTCTCAGTATCCTTCAAGTCGTCCGACCCGTCGGTGGTCAACTGCGAGAGTGTTCCGGCAACCATCAAGCGGTCCGATGCGGTCAGCGTACTCTGCGGTTCAGGGCTTGCAAGCGGCAGTTCTACTGGCCAGCAGGCGATGCTTACGTTCAACTTCACTTATGGAAGCGAATTCAACGTCACAACCGTCCGCGCAATAGTCTATTCGGCAACCGATGCATCGCTTTATTCTTCCTCGCCCATGGGCGACCTTTTGCCGCAGGAACGCAAGACAACCAAGCAAGCCGCCACTGTGGCGAAAGCAGCAGGGGCCGAAGGCGAGGCTGCAAGCTTTGCAGAGACAACCGCGTCGCCGTCTCCTTCCCCGTCGCCATCACCAACTGCATCTCCAACTGATGCTACTGTTACTCCAGCAACTTCCCCCGTCACCCTTGTCTCGGGCGTCAACTTTGGCGTCGAATACGTCTCAGACTGCACGACCCACTTCTGCACTTACGACCAGTCCGTTGCCGCATATACCAAGTTCGTGGGCAACATGCGCCAGGTCGTCGACTACATAGCAAAGGACGACGATGGGTTGGCCAAGAGGCTTGACGCTGTCTGCAACGAAAAGACGCGCGGGACCGGCAACGAGTACTCCAAGGTAATGTTGATCCAAGTTGCCAACATGAACCAGTCGTTCGACTTCCTCAATTCAGTGGCGCAGTCGCAGTTTGGCACGGTCACAAACACTGCCGGAATGCCCACGTTCGACGGCTGCGGTGTTTACAAGATTGTAGCCAAGCCCCAGTTCTGCGTCACCAAGTTCACAAGCGCCTCCGAGTTCAAGTCAAGCCTCCAGATAGACATAGCTGCCGAGAAGGTGGATTCCTGCAAGGAGACCCTTGCAAACTCGATGCTGCTGCTTGGAAACGACGCCGAACTCATAGTGGGCAACGAGCTTACCAAGGGAGCTGGCGAAATCGGCTGTGCGCTTGAGGCGGCAGCTAAGCTTGACATCGGGGCGCTTATGTCCGGGCCAATCAAGATAGGCGTCTACCGGAACGAGTCGGCCAACGTCCACGACGACGAGACCGCTGCTGCATTGCTTGCGGCTGGCTTCGGCTCGACTTCCGACTCTTCCCTGTTCAACGCAGGGTCGGCTTACCCGCTGCTCAAGTATGACCCGGCCGGAAGGGTGAAAGTTGCATCCTCCTACGAAGACGACGCCTACTGCATGAGGGAAGGCGGGCTAGTCATGTCTGAAACTGCTGCGGTGTTAACTGCTCCAAGTATTGCCATGTTGTTCTCCGGAGTAGGTTCGGCACCTGCTTCAATTGACCTTGCATCTACCATTATCAGTACAATCAGTCTTACTGCAGTCGAAGTGGCTGGAGGAAAATCGCTTGGTTGTGCCTTGATGTGTTCTACTTTGATGAGTTCGATAACTTCAAAGGTTCAGATGCTTTCAGTAATAAAGGAGATGGGTATTGTAGTCGGCCCGACGGGCGTGTCCCAACTTGCAAAAGTTTTGGGTTATTCTGGAACTAGCAAAGCTGCACTCCTTTCGTTGGGAAAAACACATGCCCTGACTGCAGGACTTACTGGTTTGGGTATGGTTGGCGCATATACCACGAGCGGTTCCCACACGGTAACTGCCTTGACTGGCACTGCAGTGCAGTATTACAGTGGTTCAGCCAGCGTTTACAACACGCTGTTCAACCAGAAGCAGCAGTACATACGCTACCTGATGCAGAACAAGCTTGCGCCCAATTATGCGGTTGCAGAAAGCAGGGCCAATGACCTAATGACAAACGGTCTAACACAGTCTACCTCGCTTGCAGGCACTTCCCTTGGCGCTGCGCTGGCGTCGTCGTCTCGTTTTGACTCCGCTGTTGAGAAACTCGCGTTAGGCGTGGACGAAGCAGACCAGTTGAGTATTTTACAGAAACTAAAAAGCAAGATGTCCTCGTCAGCAAGCCCCGCTCTTGTAAGTGAAGTGGATTCGGCAATATATGCTATTCAGAATTCGCCATTGCACCCGAATCAGGTGGATGCTGATTGGTTTGGCAATGTTCTCAAAAAGGCCAAAGGCAATGAACTCGGTTCAACTGCTTTGGTTGAGACGTTCACCGAAGCAAACCTGAAGGGTGTGAATGTCGAAAGCATACTGACTTCAAAAGGCATAACTGCCTCCGCCGCAACTACTGCGGATATCATTGCCCTTCGCGCAGACTACATTCCCGAAGGCATTACGAACCAACTTGCTTCAAAGACAACTGCTGCACGGACTGCTGCGCTGACAGAGCTGGCAAGGAAAGTGGAAGGCAACCTTGCAGGAAAACCAATTTCCGACGCCGCTAGTATTGTGACGTACCTTGACGATGCCGCTACAAATGCTGGGGATCTTGTCAAGATGGAAGGTAGTTTGAAGGTTGCTTATGGGTTGCTTGAAAAGAACAGTCTTGGTGAAATGGCCGAGTCTGTTGCGTCTGGAACCACTAAAGCTGGCTTTAATCTCTATGCTGGCCTTCCTTCAGATGAAATAACTGCAAAATTAACTGCCCTTAATCCTACTGGCGGAACTCTGACTCAAAAAGTCACTTCATCCCTCAACAAGGAGACTGCAGCTAAGTATCTTTCACAGGCGCCAGTATTCCTTGCGACGCTCGTTGCGTTCATGATGATGGACTGCAGTTTCGAGCCAACTCAGGCAGTTCTTGACCCGAACGTCCAGAACCACTTCGTGGTATATTCCAAGAAGAAGGAGTCGAACGCGGTTTTGGGCGTGATTCCGGCAATCAATCAGCCGTCCATGACCCGCGTCTGCTTTGCTGACAAGACGACCTCGCAGTACATGGCCGAACCGTTGACCGTTTCAAAGGAGTCGAATTGCGTCAACATAGAGGACAGTATATGTCCGGCTGGTAAGTCCTACGAAGCCTGCATCGCTTTGGCGAATACCAGCAATGTCGGCGGGCTTAAGAGTTATACCCTGTTCCTGAGCACTGACGAAAAGTTGTCAAAGGCAGGCTCAACCGAACTGTTGTCATCATTATTCAACTCGTATTCAAAGCCGTGGGACACCAAGAAAGACCCGATATACAGAAGAACTAGCGACCTGACGTATGGTTGGTTTGGCGAAAAGGACTCAAGTGCATTCACGTTGATTAATAGTTAGTGGTATTAGATGGTTGAAAGACAAAGGCAGCGTTATATCCGTTCTGAAAAGGCTTCGGCAGAGCCTACTGGAAAGCGCAGGCCGGGCATAAATTTCAGGTTCTTGCTAGTCGTTTGCGTGGTTGCGGCGTTGATATTCGCATATACTTCTGGGCGTTTGTCTCTTCCTTCGTTTGGTGCGCAGGCAAGTCCGGCGTCTTCGTTGACTGAGGCGTACTTGACCAATTCGTTTAATGCTCAGTTCCTCAAGTTTACGCACTCGAAGCATAATTTCACGGTCAGTTATCCTGTGGGTTACGTTGTGCAGTCAAGTAATGCCGACCCGTTTGCTGCTAGGTTCTATGCTGAAGGGAACAACCTTAACGTCCCGGTTTCGGTTTATTTCTTTGTCTCAAACGAGAGTTTCTCAAGCAAGGACTATCTGGCTTTTGTCAATGACCTGACTTCAGACCCGTCATTTCGCGGGTCAATAGGGTATAATGGCTCGATGTCGTTCGGTCGGAACTCTTTTTATTATGTCAATGCATCGGTTAGTTCGGAGGACGCTGGTGAGCAGGTTTTTGAGTCCTTTGCTTTCCTGAATTGTCCCGATTACGGTGTTTTGGTGAATGGGATTGTTCCCGATAGTTCGAGAGGCGAGCAGTTCGTTGTGCGTTCTGCGTTGGAGTCCTTCGAGTGCGGGTAAGAGAGGTTGTTGGTATGCCGGACATTTTTTCAATAATTACTCACGGAAAAATGCGTCAAAATGCGATAGACTCTCAAAAAGAGTTTGAAGCGAAGAAGAGCGGCAAGCTGGTTGGTGTGCGTTCTTCTCCGGAAGCAGATGCGTTGCTTGAGAGGTTTCCTTCTAAGGCGATTAAGTTGCCTACTGATCACATTGATTATGTTGCTGAGCATAATGGTTCGATTCAGGATTTTATCGTCAAGCACAAGGAGGTCGGTATCAAGGCTGTGATTAGTCACGTTCTTGATAATGGGACTAAGCTTCCCGCTCCTCATAAGGAGCAGATTGTGGATTTTTTTGTGGATAATTACAAGAAAAAAATTGATTACTCTCCTACTGTAGTTGATTTTTATCATTGTTTCACTGAAGCTTCCGTTGGCAATATTGTAAAAACGCACTTAAATGAGTTACCTGCGGACGATCCGAAACGATCTGTTATCAGTTCTATTGCTTATCATCCTGAGGAGTATGTTGAAGCAATCAGGAAGACACTTGTTTTCTATCCCAGTTTGCGTGGTTTGATTCCTCAAGTTCCGAAGAAGTAGTCTTGCATTTGTTGTTGTGCAGTCAAGTTCTGCTGACCCTTATGCTGCCAGGTTCTTTGTTCAGGGGAGTAATCTCAACGTGCCGGTTTCGGTGTATTTCTTTGTCACAAATGACAGCTTCACAAGCAAGGACTACCTAACTTTTGTCAAAGATTTTATTTCGGATTCCTCGTTTAGTGGGTCGTTGTTGTACAATGGTTCAATGACCTTCGGTCGAAACACTTTTTATTATGTCAATGCATCGGTTAACTCGGAGGATGCCGGGGAGCGCGTTTTAGCTTCCTATGCTTTCATGAATTGTCCCGATTATGGTGTTTTGGTGAACGGGATTGTTCCTGAGAGTTCGAAGGGCGAAGATTTTGTTGTGCGTTCTGCTTTAGAGTCTTTTGAGTGCGGGTAAATTGTTGGAAGGTGTTGGTTATGGCGTTTCTCAATCCTTTTATGGGCCTTCGAATGGCAAAAAATATTCGAGAAGGTAGGGAAGAAGATGCGAGGAAGGCTAAAGGTTCGAAGTTAGCGTCCGAAGCGGATAAGCTTCTTGAGAAGTATCCTTCTAAGTCAATCCGTTTGCCTTCGTCACATATTGATTATCCGACTGAGCACAATTCTACTCTTAGAGATTTTGTTGTTGAGCACAAGGAGGCCGGTGTGAAGGCTGTGATTTGTCACGTGCTTGATAATGGGACTGAACTTCCCAAGGATGTTAAGGAAAAAATCACGGATTTTTTTGTAGATGATTATAAGAAAAAAATATCCCATTCCGCAACTGTGACTGATTTTTTCCATTGCTTTACCGAGGCTTCTGTTGGTGATGTTGTTGGGCGTCACTTACCAGAGTTGCCCGCAGGGGACCCAAAGCGTTCGGTGATTGGTACTGTTGCTTATCACCCCGAAGAGTTTGTTGGTGCGGTTAGAAAGATGATTAATTTTTATCCCCACTTGCGTGGCTTAATTCCTGAAACTCCGAAGAAGTAGTCTTGTATTTGTTGTTGTGCAGTCAAGCAATGCCGACCCGTTTGCCGCAAGGTTCTATGCGGAAGGGAACAACCTTAACGTCCCGGTTTCGGTATATTTCTTTGTCACAAATGAAAGCTTCACAAACAAGGATTACTCGGCTTTTGTCAATGACCTTGCGTCAGATTCGTCATTTCGCGGGTCAGTAGGGTATAATGGCTCGATGACGTTCGGTCGGAACTCTTTTTATTATATCAATGCATCGGTTAGTTCGGAGGACGCTGGCGAGCAGGTTTTTGAGTCCTTTGCTTTCCTGAATTGTCCCAATTACAGTGTTTTGGTGAATGGGATTGTTCCCGATAGTTCGAAGGGTGAGCAGTTCGTTGTGCGTTCTGCGTTGGAGTCTTTCGAGTGCGGGTAGTTTCAGGGGTTGTTGGTATGCCGGATCCTAATATTTTCTTCGGGTGGGGCGCTGCTAAGCGTATGCGGCAAGGAGATGAAGAGCGTGCGAGGAAAGCGAAAGCTTCTGGTTTAGAGTCTGAAAATGAGAAGCTGTTTGAAAAGTACCGGTCTCCGCGTGTGTCTGTGCCTATGGATCATCTTGATTCGACTAAGGAAATCAATTCTTCGCTTAAGGGTTTCATGGACAAGCACGGTGAAGAGGGCGTTGACTTTTTAGTTCGTTGGGTGCTTACTAACGGCGCTAATGTTCACCCGGATAATCGTGAGGCGGTTGTGCGTCATTTTGTTGAGGATTTCAAGGCGAAGAATAGCAAGACTGCGTCTGATTTTTATTCCGCTTTTTGCGCGTCGTCAGCTGGGGATCAGTTGATTAATCATTTGTCGAACGTCCCCCTCAAGGATGAGCGTAGGAACGTTTCTGAGATTATTATGCGGCATCCAAAGGACTTTTTTCCACACGTCCAATGGGCGATTAAAGTTCTTTCTGACAAGCCTCATCTTCTCTAGTTTTTTCTTTTGGGGTATGTTCAGATTTTGCCGTGCAGGCAGTTACTGTGTCTTCGTCTTTTTTCTTCTGCAAAGCTTATTTTAACGCGGGTTCCTTTTTTCCTTCATGGCTTCCCGTTCGCAGGCAATCAATTCCCGCCGCATCCAGTTCGTCTTCCTGCTTCTTCTCGTGGTCGCGGCGGTTGTAATGCTTGCATCAAGCGACCTGGGCAAGGGTTCGGTGTTTGGAATCCCGATGAAGGCAGTCTACGGGTTCGTTGGCATGGTCCTTGTCATTGTCGTTGCGGTTTCGGGCCAAAAGGCGCTGTTTTCCAACATTCCGGACGGCGAGTCCGACGGCCGTGACGTGATGTCAAAAGCCGAGGACGTGGCTTCTGAAAAAGGCTTGGGCAGGCTTGCTGAGATAAAGTACGCAAAGCGCAGGCAAAAGGCCGGTTCGGTCCCATTCGAGGGAATGTTCGGAAAGGAGGGCGAGTGAGGTTGCAAACTCCCCGCGGCGCGGCTCAAGGCTTATATAGCTGCCCATCCCGTTTATTGATATCCCAAAGGCAATTCTTAGAGGGCGATTGATGTTGGCGGAGCTTTTTCCACGTGTCAGGGCTGGTCTTTCGTACGCCTATAATTGGGCGATGAGGCGGCCTTACGGGAAGCCCATGCAGTTTGCTGAGAAAGGCTCTTTCAACGAGGGTGAAATCAGGCAGTGGGGCGTGCCTGAGCTTAATTCTACTGATGCGAGGGTACGCCAGAGGCTCCACGAAAAGACGATGGCGAACCTGGTGCATGACCAGCCCGTAAACAGGCTCAACTGGCTCACCAAGCGTGTGCTCAAGGAGGGGCTTGACTTGGGCGAGAAGGGCTCAACCTGGCTTGCTGACGAGCTTTCGAAGGACCAGGAGGCGCGAAATGCGCTGAAGGATGCCTATACCTCGCCAGGGATGACTGCGCTCGTTGTCAAGTATTCCAATCCTGGCCTGCTGAAGAAGCGGGCATACACTAATTCTGTCCTTGCTATTGCGGGGACTCCGTCCAAGAAGCCGATAACCGCAGGCAACATCTTCTATTCCGACCTGAGGAACCACTCGCTCTATCGCGGAGGCAGGCTGGAGGAGCTCTTTAAGCAGGCGAGGGAGAAGGACGCCGAGCAGCCCCAGCAGGCCGTTGTGTTCCAGCCTCAGGTGATGCCGCGCGCCGAGGGTTTGCCGGGTGGAAACCCGATGTTTCCTGGTGGGGAGATGGAAGGCGCGGAGCCCATGGTTTCCGGAAACATCCCGATAACTCATCTCCTTGCGATTCTACGGGCTGTACAGCACGAGCCAGTCAAGGTTTCGTTTGACAACCACAAGATAAAGATGCGTGGCAGTTCGCAGATTGGCGGGGCCCGCGCCGGCTCGCGGAGCCTTCTGTTCAATGGCCAGGGAGGCGAGGTGTCGCCTGAGGCTGCGATGATTTACGCCAGGATGTTGCAAGCGCAGCGGAAGAGGTCATCTGGCTCGCCGATTGACGAGTTCTTCAAGCACCATAGCATTACCAACGAGAAGCAAAAGGAAGAATTGTTGAACGCCGCTAGGCTCCTGAACCATGGCGAGTTCAAGGAGTACCTGAAGAAGAACCGCCTCCTTTTCAATCTCAAGGAAAAACTGAAGTCCAAGGAGTTCCACGAGGCTGTAAACGCGGATTAAAGGGTTGATTTGATTGGCACAAATAAAGATGAAGGGCAAGTCGCAGATTGGCGGCGTCCGCGCCGGAAAGAACAGCGTGGTGTTCTCCATCGGGGAGCAGAGGGTTCCAGACCTCGGCTTGGACTCCAAGCGCCGGGGTTTGCCGGACCGCGAACCCGAGGTGGTTTCAAGGAAAGTGCCAATCCAGAAAGGTGGGCCACAGCGTACTGTCATCGAGTACCCCCAAGGCCGCAAAATCATTGCTTCACCCGTGCCGGAACCGGCCAAGCCGGAAGAGAAACCGCCCGAATATTATATTATCAATCATCCGAATTGGAGGAAAAACATTCCTCCAGCAGAAACGCCCGCAAAGGGCGAAAGCGTCCAGGATTTTGAAAAGGATATTGCGCAACTGGTTACGCAAAGGAAGCCGAAGCGTCCCCCTTCGGGGCCATATAAACGGACGTTCCGTAAGTTGTCTGGCGGTGCGGAAGAGCTGGAGTCCTTGCTTGGCCGGACGCCGTTAAAGGGTTGGGATGAAGTCACTCCCGGGCCTGACCAATATATTGCTAAGAGTACGCCTGCACATGGCCGTGGTATTGATGAGATTACTCCCAGACCTGACCGGAGCATGGTTGAGATTACTCCCGCGCCAAAGCGAAAGTCGGAACCAATTGCAGACCTGATGCCGTTGCCGCAGCCGGACGCGTCAATTACAGGCAGGTTCATCCGTTTCTTTGGGAGAAAGCCGTCAACAGGTCGGCCGGGCGCAAAAGAAAGGAGCATTTGGACCCCGCTTGGCGGAAAGCCCCAGAGGGGTCGTTCGCTGCAACTGTCGCAGGCGGGCCTTTCGCGTGCAGCGTCCAAGGAGTCCGGCTTGAAGGCAAAGGTCGCGGGCGCATTCCGTTCCGGAATGCCGGGCGATGACAAGACGCCCCTTTCGCAATCTCCCGCAGTCAAATCCTTGTATGATATATTTGGTTCGAGCCCCAAAAGGAAAACAGACTTCACACCTTTTACCCTTCGGGATTCATCGAACAAGCCATTGATTGGAATAGGCCGCGACGAAGGCTCTCCGGGCGCAGCCAGCCGCCTGAAGCTTTTCCTGCGCAGCAAGACCGGTTTGGGCGTGCAGAGGCTTACTGGTGAGCAGCAGGCGAACCTTGAGGACCTGTTCGAGGATGCGCCGGCGCCGTCTGTCCCACTGCGTGACCGAGTACGTGGCGGGGCTGGCAAGGTTACTGCTGCAATAAAGGGCTATCTCCGCAAGCCTAATGCTTCGCCGGAACCAGCAGAGCCCGAGCAACGCGCGGCGTTCCCTGAACCGTATGTGGAACAGGAAACCCAGGTGCAAGCCGCTCCGGCTTCGTTTGAGGACCGCCTTTCGGAATTCTTGGTTGCGCATAATGCTCCTCACGATGTACCTCCCGAAGATTATCGGGCTATCCGGAATCACTTCATCAATTCAGGCTCGATGGATGAGGAGCAGTTCAAGGCAGTGCTTCACGAATACTTGTTTGACAAGGCCCGCGTCAGCCCCCATGACATCTGGTATCTTACGCACCCGGACGGCCGCTGGGTAAAACCGCCTGAAGTTAAGGCGCGTATGGAAATGCTTAGGCAGCTCCGTCTCCTGGCTGCCGAAGAGGCAAGGACGTCGCAGTGAACCTTTGGTTGAATGAAGTTGATTATGATGGCAATTCAGGAATCTTCGAAAAGGGCAAAGGCGCTTGCAACCGCCACTGTTGGCGAGCTGGTGGACCACCACGGCTTTTGCAAGCCGCAGAAGGCGATGGTCGAGCTTGCGGAGTCGGCAAGAAAGAGCAAGGACTTCCACAGTTTTTTCAAAGGTTCGATGGGCCTTGCATTGAAGCACGGCGCAGCAGAAGGGAGTTTGGATTACGCGCTCGGGATGTTGAAGGGAAGCGGCTCTTCGCCTTTCAACCCGCTGGCGCTTGACTCGGGCAAGGGGAAGCTTTCCTTGAAGGAAGGCAAGTTGAGTCCGCGTGATTTTCATTTGGTAAACAACTGGCGCAACTTCTACCAGCTTGCCAGGGAAGGGCACCCCGCACTGACGGGTGTCATCAAGAAGCTCAAGGGATGATTTTATTTTGACAAGGATAGTCGCAAAGTCTAGCAAAAAGCCCGCAGCCAAGCCAGTCAAGGCAAGGAAGGCCCCTGCAAAGGCAGTCAAGCCCTCCAAGGCCCCGGCCAAGCAAGCAAAGCCCCCAAAGGCCGTGAAGCCTTCGGGTGCTGGCAAGGCGTTCTACCTCAAGACGCACGTATCGCGCTTCTCAACTATTGTCGCGGTGTGCGACAAAGCCTGCCTGGGAAAGAAGTTCGAGTCGGGCGGCCTCATCCTTGACCTTGCCACCCACCGCCGGTTCTACGACGGCGAGCTGGTGGACGAGGCTGCGGTGCTTGCCGCCCTGTCCGGAGCCGGCAACATAAACATAGTCGGCGACAATGCAGTTGAGCTTGCAATCAAGGCGCTCGGGGCCTCAAAGGCCGGCGTCAAGAGGATTGGCGGAGTTTCCCACCTCCAAGTCTACAGAGTATAGCGATCCGTGGATGGACAAAATGCCTGTTTTCCCTATCGAAAAAAAGAGCAAGGGTTCGTACGGTAACGGTTCCAACCCGATGACTAGCAAGGAGTACTTGGATTTGTCGGGGCGGGCCAGGGAGACCATCAGCCCGGAAAAAGCGCCCAGGGCTGAGGGCGCGATGCGGGTCATGCTGACGCGCAACGTCGTCAACTCGATTGTCATGAAGCTTCACAAGGCCAGGCCGGACGTTGGCTCTGATGTGCTTGAGGGCCACGTGCATGATGTTGTTGACATCCTTTGCAAGCCGGGCAAGGCGGGCGGGCCGGAGAAGGTCAGCGAGTACCTCCTTTCCAAGGGGTATACCACGCGCAACGATGCGGGCCAGGCGCAGAAGCTGTTTGACTTGCACGTCGAGCTGGAGGACAGGACTGATGGAAAGATCACTCCCCGCATGGCTGTTGGGATAATGCCAACCGTGTTTGCTGCAAACCCGGAGTACAAAGACGAGTTGGTCACGCAAGCCATCCGGAAGGTCAAGCGTTTTCGGTAAAACGGTTTTATTGCTGGTGTGTTTCTACAATGGGTTTTTTCTCAAACGCCATTTACCGCGTCTCGCAGGCTGCCAGGAATTCCTACCACAAAGCAAAGGCGGCAGTGTTTGGAACAAAAGAGCAGCCAATACCGTACAAGCCTGGCGAGGCCGAGTCAATCGCAATCAAAAAGCAGGCTGACAAGCTGGCCAAGTTCAGGCAAGAAAGGGAGAAGCTCGAACGCGCGTCCCACATTGCAGTGCCTTTTGACAAGAGCCTGCTTGAGCCGGAAAAACCCGTGCGCTACGAGCCTGACCCCAACGAGGACTTGTACGAGCCAAGAACGCCGCCCAGTCCGCAAGTCCAAGCGCTCAAGAGGCAGGCTGGCAAGCTAGTCCGCGAGCGTGTTGACGCGCAGGAGGCGGCGAGGGGACGCGAAAAGTACTCGGATGCAATAACGGGCAGGGTTTTGGCCGAGGAGGGCGCAAAGTCCGCTGCCCAGTCCAACAAAGTCAATGACTGGATGTTTGAAGACGGCGCCAACCCCCCTAGAAGCCTTGTAATCAAGAAAACCAAGCTTTCCAGAAAAACCCGTCTCAAGCCACCTTGGGCGCCAAGGCCAAGGCGCGGCTTCAAGGAGTCCTTGCGTGTCAGGCACGAGCAAGACATCCAAAAGAATCCAACGCGCGGAGAGCTGGAGCGGTTGGTTTCCCAGGTGACCAAACAGCGCAAGGTTGTTGCTGAGGAAAAGGAGTGGATGGCTAACCTGCGAAAGAACCGGCTGAAGGCGCGGGAGTTGGAGCCTGAGGGAGTCTATGATTTTTACAAGTCGCAGGCCCAAGCCTTCCAAGGCCACCAGCAGGCGCCAAAGCAAGAGCTGCAGAAAAAGGCGGGGCTGTTTTCTGGAAAGCCCTTGGCTTTGCCTGTTGCGAAATCACGGGTGGCCCTTTCCAACCCGCAAAAGGGCGTGCTTTTACTTGAAAGCAAGGCGCCCATAGAGTTTTTACAGAAGATTTACCGCCGCCACGGGCTCCCAGCCGGGGACGCTTCCTCTGACCTTTACTTGGTTAAGCGCATGGCCAAATCCCGTCAAGAGGATTACTTGCTGCGTTTTGCCGAGCACTTGTACAGAAAGTCCGACCACAAAGCAGAGTTCCCGCACTTGGGCAACCTGGTCAGCGGCAAGAGGTACTTGGAGAACCGCAAGCTCCAAGTCAAGCGCGAGCTTGGGATGCACCCTGACCTGAGCATGGATGAGAAGAAGGCCATACACAATGAGTTCTCCAGGATACAACCGCGGCTGGAGGAAGAGTACCAAGGCACCCTGAAGAAGTTCATCGAGCAAAAGTTAACCCACAGCCAAAGGAGCGACTTGCAGGACATTTTGGCGCTCCAAGAGGCGATCCAGGACGAGCACCGCGGCGCTTCCGCTGCCGACTCGCTGTTTGGCGGCCAGGCGAGCAGGCGCGAGATCCCGCCAACACCGAAAAAGAGCAACAACCAAAAGCTTGCCTCGGGCCAGGAGGGCCAGGGCAGTGCAATAGTGCGCTCGAATGGCAACGGCTCTAATGGGAACAGCCAAAACGGCAACAACAAGCCCAAGGGCGGCGTTTTTTACCGGTAATCAGGCTTCCAAAAACCATTACGACAACTACCGCGACAGGACTTTAACGGAAATCTGGCGCGCGCTTCCTAAAAAAGTCCTCTGGACAACCTACACTACGATTTTGGACTACCTTGAATACTCCGGCAAGATACACGTCGAGCCGGACAAGACTGTGACTTGGTTGTGGGACCCGGAAGGCATTGTGAAACTGAAGAAAAACCGTCTCGTCGTTCTTTGACTGTTGTTCAAAATACGTCTGCCCATATTTTATTAAAGTATTAAAATAGTATTTTAGTGGGTGTTTTTCATGGCGCATGCAGAGGTCAATGTCCACGGCCAAATCACGCTTCCCTCCGCCTTGAGGGCAAGGCACGGCATTTCCGCCGGTTCCACGGTTTGCATAGAGGAGCGGGGCAATGAGATAGTGATATCGAAGGCAGCTGTCGTCGAAGACCGGCTGCTCCGGGAGCTTGCCGCGATTGCGAGGAAGAACGGCACTACCAAAGAAGACGTAGTCAAGGCCGTAAGGCGGATAGGGGACAAGATTTACGTGGAGGAGGCGGGCGGTTGAACCCGTCATTTCGCGGCAGGAAGTTGTTTCTTGACGCGACCGTGCTGATTTCGGGCACTACCTTAGTGGATACTGCCTCATATGCGTTGTATATTTGCGGCAGCGACCTGCTTTATTCAAACGAGTATTGTGTAATGGAAACAAGGCATTATTTCCAAGACAAAAAGAATTGTCCCCCTCACGAGACCAACGGCGTCATTGATTCAATACGCAGCAGGGTATGCATCCTTCCAACTGCTCCTGTTAAAGAATACCAAAAATTGGACTTGCCTGACAAGCTGAAGTCGGACAAGCCGGTTGTCAAGGGCGCTTTGGATGTCAATGCGGTCTTGGTCACCCATGACCGGGCGCTTCTTAGGGAAGCAAGGAAATACGTCGAAACTGCGGCACCCGCAGAAATATTGAAAAAATAGTAGCTGGCTGTTTCAGCCCTTCTTCTCTTCAGCCGTTCAGCTTTTCTTCTCTTCCGCAGCGTCTTCCTTCTTGGGCGAGTAGTATTTCTTGGCAGCGTCTACCTGCGTCTGCGAGCCGAGCTCGAACCACGGTCCGGAGTAGACATAGCCAAAGAGCTTCTGCTTTTCGGCAATGAGTGGGAGGAGGTCGGACTCGAAGCTCTTGATGCCCGGTTTGTACAGGTCGAATACCTCAGGCTCGCAAATCGCTATCCCTGCGTTGACAAGGTTGCTTGAGGTGGAGTCGGGCTTTTCCGAAAAGTCGATGATTTGGCTTCCGCGCATCTTTGCAACCCCGTAGTTCTTGGCATCGCGCACGTTCGCAAGCGCAAGGGTGCATAGGGCCTTGTTTGCCTTGTGGAACTGTATCATGTCGGAAATGTCAAGCTCGTCGTACAAGACGTCGGCGTAGGAGAGTATGAACGTGTCCTTGACAAGTGGCTTTGCAAGCAGGAGTCCGCCCGCGCTTCCCGAAGGCGAGTTCTCCCACAGGTAGTTTATCTTCATGCCAATGGACTTTCCTTCCTGCAGCTTGGCCTTCATCCCTTCGCCCTGCATTGAAAGGCAGATGATGGCCTCGTCCAGTCCGAACTTCTTGAATTGGCTGATGATGTGCTCTATTACCGGCTTGCCGCCGACTTCAAGAAGCGGCTTGATTTTGTTTTCCGGCCGCCGGGGGGGCCCCGCCGCCCCTCCCTCCCCCCCCCCCCCCCACCCG
>Ga0074195_1003380_pt1 | contig 15223 bp, 14 predicted proteins | sample EPASupsiteHSE623_FD_64525 | JGI IMG/M metagenome (GOLD analysis project Ga0074195, IMG submission 64525) | Bioremediated contaminated groundwater from EPA Superfund site, New Mexico - Sample HSE6-23 | ecosystem: Environmental > Aquatic > Deep subsurface > Groundwater > Contaminated ...
TCCTCGTCGACGAGCCGGCATCCGCCCGCCTCGAGATCGAGGTGGACATCGCCGGTCGCGACGAGGTGGCACGAGTCCGCCCCCTCGCTGCGGATCCGGCGGACTGCGGCTGCCGCAGGCGTGAAGATCTGCGCCGCGGAGACCGGAAGCCCGGAGGCCTGGAGGCGGGCGGCGATGGTCCTCCGGGAACGCCGGGTCGAGTTGGTCACGCACCGGAACGGGATGCCGGCCCCGTGGAGCCAGCGGACGACGGAGCATGCACCCGGGACCGGGCGATCGCCGACCATGAGGACGCCGTCGATGTCGAGGAGCACGGCGTCGGGGCGGGGGCTCACGGCGTTCTCCTCCCGGGCCGTCGTTCCTCCTCGTCGACGAGGAGGCCACCGAAGATCCGGACGAGGGCCTCGCGGTTCATCGCATCGCCCGCCCGTGCGGCCTCCGTGTGGCAGCCGGGCTCGTTCCAGACGAACCAGTCGTCCATGTGCATCTCCCGGCTCCAGAGGTCCGTGATCCGGATGCCCTGGTCGTAGATCGTCTTGAAGTAGACCAGGTCCTTGATCGTCTCCCGTTCGCCGGCGAAGGTATCCCTGAGCGAGACGACCATCCGGTCGCCCACGAGCTTCGTCTTGTACCACGACGACTTGGTCCAGCGGTTGGTCAGCATCTCCTTGAGCCCCAGGTTCTCGAACCGGCGCATCTGGGGTATATTCTTTACGGGCTGGAGGTCGATCGAGGGGAGGACCTCGGCGAGGTAGAGGTCGCGGGCGTAGTAGATCGCCTTCGAGACCACGAAGAACTTGTGGGGCAGGGTCTCCTTGAACTCGAGCAGCTTGGCCATATCCCGCTTCGACTCCTTGACGAGGTAATAGAGCTGGGCCTGGCGCATCTTCGGGCAGTGGAGATAGAGCCAGCGGTTGACGATGATGTCCCAGGGGACCTCGGCCAGGCCCTCGTGGAAGTAGGTGTAGAGCTCGAAGAGGATCTTCAGGAGTTTCTTCGTCTCGAGCCGCTGGCCGCGCATGCTGTCCTCCTTGAGGATGTCGAGATAGATCTGGCGCATTCCCCTGGCGACCGAGTCCTGGTCGAAGGAGAGGACGCGGTAGTCCCCGCGGGCGACGGCCGAGCCGCGGAGCAGGAGGGTTACGACGTGCCGGGCGATCACGTAGTCCCTGAGCATCCCGAGGTAGTTGGTCGAAGCGACGATCATGGGCACGTCGGTCTCGTGCGTGTACGGATCGATCAGCAGGCCGCGGTACGGAGCGCTCTGCATGCAGCGGATCGTGATCTCGGTATCGAGCAGGCGCTCGGTCAGGTCGATCAGCGTGGTCAGCGAGTTGGAGAGGGATTCCTTGCAGTACATGGAGGCCTGGCCGCGATCGGCGTCTCGTGAGGAAGCGTGAGCCGTGGACGGTATTGAAGGGAGCGGGGTCGGCGCAGCCCCGTGCTCGGCTCCGCAGCGTCTCGAGTTCGTCCTGACGGCGGTCGCGGAGGGCACGGGAGCCGGAACCCGACTCCCGGGGCCCCGGCGCGTCCGATCGGCCAACTCGCCGGTCCCGTATCGAACGTCGGGCACGGGCGCTTCGACCCGCAGTCCGTCGGCACGGCATCCGAGCGACGGTCGGCCCCAGCACCGTCGAACCCGGGACGTCCGCCGAAAAGCCGGGCGTGCATCGGCAGCCTTCCGCTCGTTCCGTCCTCGATCGGACCGCACTCTCCGCCTCCCGCTGTGCCCGACAGACTCCGCCCGGGGGCGGTCCGGCCTTTCCGAGCCGGAGTCTCCGGCCGGTTCGTTCCTCCCCGCGAAAGGCTGGAATTTCGATTCCGCGCACCCCGGAACGAAATGACAACGTTAATAACGATACGGGCGGTAAATAGACAGTGAGGTGACCTCATGGCAACCTATGGTATCGAATTCGTTCCTGGAAATGTCAACGTCAAGCAGGTCGTGAACTACTGCAAGCTCGCCGAGTCGAAGGACATCGACTACGCGTGGATCACGAACCACTACAACAACCGCCACTGCTACCCCGTCCTCGCCGCGATCGCGCAGGCGACGAACACGATCAAGATGGGACCGGGCATCATGAACGCGTTTACGGACACGCCCGCGGCGATGGCCTCGTTCATGGCGACCCTCAACGAGATCTCGGACGGACGCGCCGTGCTCGGCATCGGACCGGGCGACCTGTCGACCCTCCCGAAGCTGAACATCCAGCCCGCCAAGCCCGTCGCCCGCCTGGGCGAGGCTGTCGACGTGATCCGGAAGCTCCTGACCGGCGAGACCGTCTCGACGCCCGAGATGGAGTTCTTCAAGTACGACGGCGCGAAGATGACCGGCGTCAACCTCCCCGGCAAGAAGGGCATCCCCGTCTACATCGGCGCCCAGGGCCCCAAGGTCCTCGAGCTCGCCGGGACGATCGGCGACGGTGCGCTGATCAACGCGTCGAACCCCAAGGACTTCGAGGTCGCCATCCCGATCATCAAGGCCGCGACCGACAAGGTCGGCAAGAAGGGCTTCGACGTCGGTGCGTACACCGCGATGTCGATCGACAAGTCCGAGAAGAAGGCCCGCAACGCCGCGAAGATCGTGGCAGCGTTCATTGCCGCCGGGTCCCCCGAGCCCCTGCTCACCCGCCACGGCCTCGACCTCGACAACGTCGCGAAGATCAAGGCGGCCCTCGGCAAGTTCGACTTCAAGTCGGTCGGCGAGCTCGTTGGCGACAAGGAGATCGACGCATTCACGATCGCCGGCACCCCCGAGATGGTCAAGGCGAAGTGTGCGGACCTCGAGAAGGCCGGTGTCACCCAGATCATCTTCGGCTCCCCGCTCGGCCCGAACATGACCGACTCGATCCGCCTGCTCGGCAAGTACGTCGTCTGAGCTCCGGCAATATAGCATCCCTCTTTTTTTCCAAGCGTTTATATCGTCCCCGCCCGTAGCTTCGACGGTCCATGTTCGTGATCGAGCGCGTCCGGAACGGCGATCACCCCATCGAGTATCGGCGCGAACGCCTGACCGGCCTGTCGTGCACGATCAGCCCCCTACGGATCTCGCGAGGCCTCGACCGCCCTCCCGTCGCGGTGGCGGAGGCGGGCGACTGCCCGTTCTGCAGCGACCGTATCGAACGGGCGACTCCCACCTTTCCCGACGGTACGCGGATCCGCCGCGGCGAGTCGGTCACGTTCCCGAACCTCTACCCCTTCGCGCCCCGGCACACGGTCACGGTGATCACGCGGGCCCACGTCTGCGAGCGCTTTCGGCCGGCCCAGCTCGCGGACGCGTTCGCCGGCCTCGCCGAGTCGCTCGAGGGTGCCCCCGGGTACCCCTCGATCAACTGGAACTACCTCCACTCGGCCGGCGCTTCGCTCGACCATCCCCATCTCCAGGGGCTCGTCACGCCCCGCCCCTCGCACCTCCAGTCCCTGTATCTCGCGGGGTCGGGCCGATATCTCTCGCGTGCCGGGCGGTCGTACTGGGAGGCGCTTTCCGAGCACGAACGGCCCACGGAGCGCTACCTCTTCGGGGACGAGGTCCCGTTCTTCGCCTCGGCGGTCCCGATGGGCGAACGGGAGGTCCGGGGGATCCTGCCCGTCGGGTCCCTCGACGAGGCCGGGCCGTACTTCGATCTCCTGGCCTCGGGCCTCTGCCGCGTGATCGACCTCTACCGCCAGCTCGGCTCTCATGCCTTCAACCTCTCCTGCTTCTTCGGCCGTCGGCACAAGGATCGCGGCTTCTCGGCCTTCTGCTCGGTCATCTCGAGGATCAACCCGAATCGGGCGATGATCTCCGACTCGGCCTTCATGGAGCGGCTCCACCAGCAGCCGGTCGTGATGACGCTCCCCGAGGAGCTCGGTCGCTGCTACCGCAGCGAATAAAAAAGGGTTGGGTCTGGTTTACTCGGGCTTCGAGATCAGCGTGGTCTTGGAGACGATCACGCCGTCCTTCTTGTGGGGCTTGCGGACGACGCCGTCAGCGGCCTTCTCGATCTCACGGGCCTCGTCGCAGAGGGTCGTGGCCGCACGCATCATCTCGTGTGCCGAGGCGACGATCGGGATGTACTTCTCCCACTCCTTGGTCATGAAGCAGCCCTTGACGTTGACCATCGCGACCGCCGAGGCGATCTCGTAGGCCGCACGGGCCTTCGCGAGCGCGTAGGGGTTCGAGAACTCGCCGTCGACGGCCTTGTCCGAGGTCATGACGACCTTCGGGAGCGCGAGCTGCTCGCCCTTCTGCCCGGCCTTGACCTGGTCGATCACCTTGTCGAGCTCGTTCTGCATCTTCCGGAACGCACCGGTGATGGAGAGGACCTTGACCAGGTTCCCGTTGTAGTCGGCCATCTCGATGGGGTCGAGGAACTCGCGGCGGGCGCCGATCATCGCGTCGGCCTTCATGATGATGTACCCGAACTTGGACTCCTTGAGGTCGGCCCACTCCTTCTTGGTGGTCACGTCGTCCGTGATCACGACGACCGGGATGCCGGCCGCGGCGAGCTGTTCGCGGGCGCCCACGGGTCCGGGAAGGACGCCGTTCGGCGAGACGACGATACAGAAGTCGGGGCCCCAGGCCTTCATGTTGGTCACGACGCGCTCGATGTCCTCGGGCTGGAGCTTGGTGCCGGACGTGGCCATGAACGTCTGCATGTCCTCACGGTCCGCACGCTCGTCGAGGAGGAGTTCGGCCATGACTCCGGATGCGATATTGCCGAGTTTTGCAATGCCTACTTTAACAACCATTCAGTTCACCTCTGTTGATAGCTAGGTAGTTTTCATCAAAACCGATAAAAAGGTTGTGATTTCGTTTTCCGTGCTCATGACCGGCCCCCAGGGCCGGGTCGAGGGTCAATTTGTCCGTCTCAATTCTCGGTGGGGTTAAGGAGAAGTGTTTAAGTTTACGGGCTGCAACCACTCTGGTATGAAGGAGGGGCTCCTTACCGATCGGCAGAAAGAGGTTCTGCGCCACCGTAGGCAGGGGTTGACCCAGCAGCAGATCGCGGACATCATCGGGACGTCGAAGGCGAACGTCTGCACCATCGAGAAGTCGGCGCTGGAGAACGTTCGCCGGGCCCGTGAGACGCTCCAGTTCATGTATACGCTCGACGCCCGGTTCCTCTGCGAAATACCGTCCGGGGCCGATCTCCTCGCCGTGCCCGACCAGATCTTCCGGGAGGCCAGTGGGCGCGGGGTCAAGGTCCGGTACGACACGATCGGCCTGATCAACCGTCTTCGCGAGAGCCTGCCCGAGCACCTGCAGGCACGGTTCGTGAAGGACGAGATCCAGGTCTATCTCAACGACGACGGTGAGGTCTACTTCGAGTAGACCGACAGCCCGTGCTGTCGGGAAAAGTGGACCCGACGGGATTTGAACCCGTGGCCTTCGCGTTGCAAACGCGACGATCTACCCCTGATCTACGAGCCCGCGGTTGGTGGTGTGGTGGTGAATGCTTCTCTCAAAGGAGAGCAGAATGGACTCGACGGGATTTGAACCCGTGGCCTCTACGTTGCGAACGTAGCGATCTACCCCTGATCTACGAGCCCACAAAAAAATTTGTGGTCAGAGAATAATCTCGATATCTAGTTTCTCTGCCAGTTCCTTATATCGGTTCCGGATCGTGACCTCGGTCACGCCGGCGACCTCGGCCACTTCTCGCTGGGTCCGACGCTCTCCTCCGAGGATCGACGAGATGTAAATGGCGGCCGCTGCAACGCCCGTTGGCCCCCTGCCGCTCGTTAATTCGCGTTCGGCTGCCTGGCGGAGGATCTCCACCGCCCGGCTCTGCACCTCGCCCTTCAGAGTGAGCCCGGAGCAGAAGCGCGGTACGTAGTCGATCGGAGAGGTCGGCAGGAGTTTCAGGCCGAGCTCGCGCGAGATGAACCGGTAGGTCCGCCCGATCTCCTTTCTGCTGACACGCGAGACCTCTGCGATCTCGTCGAGCGTCCGCGGAACGCTGCACTGCCGGCACGCGGCGTAGAGTGCGGCCGCGGCCACACCCTCGATCGAGCGGCCGCGGATCAGGTTCTTGTCGACCGCGTCGCGGTAGACGACCGCGGCCGTCTCGCGGACGTTCCGGGGCAGGCCGAGGGCCGAGGCCATCCGGTCCAGCTCCGAGAGCGCAAAGGCCAGGTTTCGCTCGGTCGCGTTCGAGACCCGGATCCGCCGCTGCCACTTCCGGAGCCGGTAGAGCTGGGCGCGATTCTTCGACGAGATCGCACGACCGTAACTGTCCCGGTTCCGCCAGTCGATCATGGTCGAGAGGCCCTTGTCGTGGATCGTGAAGGTCATCGGGGCGCCGACACGCGACCGCTTCATCCGCTGGTCGTGGTCGAAGGCACGCCACTCGGGGCCGCGGTCGATGAAGTCATCGTCGATGACGAGGCCGCAGTTCTGGCAGACGAGCTCGGCACGCTCGTAGTCGTGGACGAGCTGCCGGCTCTTGCACTCGGGGCAGACCGTCTCGGTGTGCTCCTCGGTCTTTCTTTCGCGCTCAACGACGCGGCTCCGGTTCCGGAAGGCCTCACGCTGACTCTGGAGTATACGAAGTTTCTCGATTTCCTGCATATCTGGATGACACCTATGACCTGGTGAATATCTTCTCGCCGACCGGGTGCTCGCACCGGCCTTGGCACAGCACCGCGGCGTAGGGCCTCTTGACGTTTCCGAAGAGGTCCACGATCCGGCCCACGGGGCGATGACGCCGGTCGACAACCGTCGCATAGAGGGCGGGGAGCTGCGCCGCGTCCACCGTGACGATCAGCATCCGCTGTCCGCAAACGTGTACGATACGTCCCACCGTCTTCATCGCTCTCTCAAACCGGCAATGTGGAAGAATCTTTGCCGCAATGTATATATTTGACCCTATTTAATATAAAAACTTTGGGGCAATATTGATATGATCAGCGCGATTTGAGCCACTCGGCGATATTTAAATCGATGACCTCACGAGCAGCGCGCGCGTCCAGCCCGGCCCCGCGTACGACGAGCTCCCGTGCGCTCTCGGTCATCAGGTCGTGGGGAGCGTGGGCGTCCGAGTCGACCACGAGCCGGCACCCGGTCTCCAGGGCGATACGGGCCACATGGCCGTTCGTCCGGTTATGCCCGCCGCGGCTGGTCAGCTCGAGGGCGATCCCCCGGTCGGCCGCCTCCCTCGCATCCTCGCGGGTGATCAGGCCGGGGTGGGCGAGGATGTCGACGTGGTCCGAGGCGCAGGCGGCTCGGTTGGTGCCGGGCGCGACCGGCTCCACGGGCGTCTCGCCGTGGACCACGACGAGCACGGCCCCTTCGACCCGGGCCCGCCCGGCAAGCCGATCGATCTCCTCGGGCGGCACGTGGGTCAGCTCGACGCCGGGGTAGAGCCGGACGCCGTAGCGTGCGGCCGACGCGACGATCTCGGCGGCATTCTCGGGCACGAGGGGGCGGACCGAGCAATCAGCGTGGTCGGCGATCCCGACCTCGTCGTACCCGAGCACGGCCATCCGTCGGACGAGCTCAAGGGGCAGGAGCTCGCCGTCGGACCTGAGGGTGTGCGTGTGCAGGTCGTACATGCGGGGCCTACTTCTTCGGCTCGAGCGCCGCCCCGACGCGGCGGAGAAGGCTCTCCTTCGATTCGGACCAGGCGACGACCGCCCGCCCCTCGCGCCGGAACCAGTGCCCGGGATGAGAGCCCGCCTCGATCCGGTACTGGAGCCCGGCCTTCCTGAGCGCCCGCTCCAGGTCCTGCATGGTCACGCCCTTCTGGGCGAGCGCGAGCGGGACGCGGCGGCCCTGCTCTCTCCCGAGTGCCGCGTTGAAGTAGCAGGGGTAGAGGATCCGGTCCTTCTCCATCGGATCAGGGTTGGCAGGTGAACCTATAAACAGTGCGGCATGATAGTACTCCTGATGCACCAGGTCGACGTCCGGATCGAGAAGGATCTGTATGCGGCAAACGACGCGCTCGCGGCCGAGAACGCCGCACTGCTCGCCGCCCACGGCGTGCTCGGTATCGATCTCCTCGGTGCGATCGGCTCGGGCAAGACCGCCCTGGTCGAGCGGCTCGCGCCCCTGCTGGCGGCACGGGGGAAGCGGGCAGGCGCGATCGCCGGCGATGTCTACGGCGACGACGACTACCGGCGGATCGCAGCGCTCGGGATCCCCGCCGTGAACGCGAACACGGGCAAGGAGTGCCACCTCGACGCACACATCGTCGACCACGCCCTCGAAAGCCTCCCCCTGGACGAGATCGACGTGCTCTTCATCGAGAACGTCGGAAACATGGTCTGTCCGACCGACTTCGCCCTCGGCGCCGCGAAGCGGGTCGTGGTCGTCTCCTCGACCGAGGGCGACGACGTGGTGAACAAGCACCCGATGATGTTCCGCTCCTGCTCCATCGGCGTGATCAACAAGGTCGATCTCGCACCGCTCGTCGGCGCCGACCTCGACCGGATGGAGCGGGACATGCGCCGGTACAACCCGTCGATCCGGATCTTCCGGACCAACCTGAAGTCGGGCGAGGGCACGGAGCCCCTGCTCGAGGCCCTCCTCGGGTGATCCGAGGGGTTAAATAACGTTGAAAAGAATATATAGAGCACTTCTGATTCTCGAACTGAATCGGGTGAACCCACATGCTCTGGCAAGGAAGATCTATCAGAAAGGTGACGGGCGGCCGGTATGCCCCCCTGCGCGGGAAGCGGCGGACAGAGATCGGGCGTTCGCCCTCGGAGACGCACATCGGCGAGGACCGCCGGCGGGCGATCCGCACCTTTGGCGGCAACACGAAGGTCCGGGCACTCCGGGCGACCTTTGCGAACGTGGCGAACCGGGGGACCGGGTCTGCCAAGAAGGTGAAGATCGAGACGGTCGAGCGGAACACCGCCAACCCGAACTTCGTTCGGCGGAACCTGCTGACCAAGGGCGCGATCATCCGGACCGAACTCGGCCCGGCTCGTATCGTCAGCCGACCCGGTCAGGACGGCGTCATCAACGCGATCCTGCTCGAGTGATACGATACCCCTTTTTTAGCGCGGACCTCCCATTCTCCTGAGAGGAGGTCGGCCCTATTGAGTCTCCGGATCACGGTTGCGGCGCCGTTTCGGCACCTGCATAAGGAGCGACTGCAGCGGAGCGAGTTCGTCTTCTACCTCGCCATCGATCGGATGTGGATGAGTCGCGACCAGGCGAACGCCCTGATCGACCTGGCGGTGACCGAAGGGCTCCTCGAGGTGCAGGGCGGGCTCCTGGTGCCGCTCTATCCCGTGGGGGAGGTCACGGTTCCGCTGGGGTACCGGCCCGGGCCCGAGGACTTCGAGCGGCCCGATCCCGAGCGGGTCCTGATCGGCCGAATCGCGGATGCGACCGGACGGGACGAACGGGAGGTGGCGGCAGAGGCGAATCTCCTCTCGACCGAGCGGTTCGACGGCCAGCTCCGATCCCGGGCCGCACTCGTCCTGCTCGCCCGACGCTACGGCGTCCGGTTCGACGACCTGCTCGCTCCGCTCCGGGAAGGGCTCCTGAACGAATAAAAAGGGGGAAGTTACTCGGCCGCGGCCGGTGCGGCGAGGAGGTCGTCGAGGGCCTTCTCGCCGTACTGGGTGACCTTGGCGTTGATCTGCACGAAGTCCTGGGTGATCTCGCTACCGCGGACCGCCTTGCGGGCCCGCTCCCCGTCCATGACGGGGTTGAAGCCGACTCCGCCTGCCAGCAGGAGCCGACGGCGGCCTGCGCCGGGGAGGTCCTTCCGCGCGGGCGTGCCGTTCCGGTCCGACGCTCCGGTGATTGCGACCCGATACCCGGGCAGACCGAGCGGGCTCGCGTCAACCTCGCCGCCGACCCGCTTTCCAATGAAGGCTCCGGCCGCCCCGCCGCTCGCGGTCATCTTATAAGAACGACCGGTCTTCGGGTCCGAGAGCACGACTTTAAAATCGACCATATCCAATCTCCACTAAGGCGAAGTACCCATAAATGTGGGTGGGTGGATTGATAAAGCTGCGGATCGGCCGGACTCACTTGCCCCAGAAGGGTTCGGACCGCCGTCGCATGGCCGTGTACTCCTCGAGGACCTCTTTTGCAGTGGCCGAGATGTGGCCGAGCATCTCCTTCTCGAGGACCTTGACGTGCCGCTCGGGCAGGTCGACGTAGAACTCGTCGTCGACATCGAACTGGCGCCCCACGGTCGCCCCCTCGATCGCGATCGCGACCTCCGCCCCGGCCTCGACCTCGTGGACGTACTCGCCCGAGGACTGAATCGTCTTGAGGTGGCCGACCTTCCGGCCGTCGGTCCGGACGAGGCCCGCGTCGGTCCGGAGCGTGCCGCCGAGCACCCTGACCCCGACCACGGCCGGGTTGCTCTGCCTGAAGATGCAGCCCGGAAGCACGCGGAGCTTGGCCGGGAGGATGATCCGTTCGAACCGCTGCTGCTCCATCCGCTGCCGTTCGGAGTCCCGCCACTCGACGAACTCGTCGATCAGCTGGTAGATCACCTTGGCCTGGAAGACCTTCGGCAGGTCCGGGCCGCCCTCGCGCACGATCGCCTGGACGTCGGGAAGGAGCGGCGCGTTGAACGCGAGCACGGCGCGATAGAGGGGGGCCTTGATCGTCTGGGCGTCCACGAGGTCGTGCCGGCTGACCGGGCCGACCGCGGCCCGCATCACGCCGATCTCCTTCGCCTCGAGCTCCTTCGAGAGCGCCTCGAGCGCGCCGATGGTATCGGCCTTGATCACGACCCCCTCGTCCGAGAGGGTCACGTTGATCTGCGAGACCTCCTCGAGGATCTCCCGCTCGATCACGTCGCGGTCGCCGCGGACCACGCGGAGGGGGGAGCCGGCGATCACGCGGTCGAGGCCCGGGGCCGCGACCTTGACTCCCGAGGCGGCGATGACCGAGCGCACCCGCTCGAACCGGTCCTCGGTCAGGATCTCCTTCATCGGCCTCGGCTTCAGGAGCGACTTGACCTTGGTCTGGACCACGCCGTCGGCGGTGGCGAGCATGACCTGGTCCCCGACCGTGAGCGTCCCGTCGAAGAGGATCACGTCGAGGGTCATGCCGAGGCCGCGCTCGTCCTTCACCTCGAGCACGGTCCCGAGCCCCGGCCCCTGGACCTGGACGGCGAGCGCGTCGCCCATGTACCGCTGGGCCAGGCCGATCATCACGAGGAGCAGGTCCGAGATCCCCTCGCCCGTGTGGGCCGAGACCGGGACGATCGCGATCGTCCGGGCGAAATCGGTGACCCGGTCGAACCGCTCGGAGTTGAAGCCGAGGTCCGAGAGCTTGCCCACGATCTCGTAGTGGCGGGTCTCCATGAACTCGGTCACGCGCTCGTTCTGCTTCGCGAACGTGGCGAGGAAGGGGGCCTTCTCCGTCGGGCGCCAGCCGTGGATGCGGTCGATCTTGGTCAGGGCCACGACGAATGGCGTCCGGCAGTTCCGGAGGATGCTGAGGGCCTCGATCGTCTGGGGCTGGAAGCCCTCGTTCACGTCGACGACCACGATCGCCATGTCCGCGAGCGCCCCGCCCCGGGCCCGGAGCGTGGTGAATGCGTGGTGGCCGGGGGTGTCGATGAAGAGCAGGCCCGGGACCTGGACCGCGATCTTCTGCATCCCGGCCGACATGCCCTGTATGGCCTCGATCGGCACGAGGGTCGCGCCGATGTGCTGCGTGATCGCGCCGGCCTCGCTCGAGACGACCGACGACCCCCGGATCCTGTCGAGCAGCGAGGTCTTGCCGTGGTCCACGTGCCCGAGCACGCAGACGATGGGTGTCCGTATTCCGCCCTGTGACAACGTCGCCGCCTCCGTAAATGAGCCGGCAGTGGAAAAAAGCGCCGGATCGGTCTGTATGATTATCACCGATCCGCTATTAATATTCATGCCCTGCGGGGCTCTGATGACATACCTTTAATATCGAATATGCCCTATTCTCATGGCACGTCTGCCAGGGTGGGGTAGCTGGTTATCCTAGGGGACTGTGGATCCCCCGACCCGGGTTCGAGTCTCGGCCCTGGCCTTATCACATAAGGTTTGAATCTCTGTCTTTTCCATCCCTTCGTTCAAAGAGCGACGCTGCCCTGTCCGATGCTCTGCGTTTTATCGAGTGATTGTATCGGTTCGATGACGGCGGTGTGGCGATTGCGGCGCTATCGAAGGCGGGGTGACCTGCCGCGCGTCCAAAACGGCCCAGGAACTGCAGAACGGCCGGAGCGTTGATAACGTGGTCATGGATCGTCGATGGGCCGGACGACGTCGATCCGGCTGTTGCCAGTAAAATTGTATGTGGCAACCGACCCAGGAAAACCTGGGTGATTGTTATCAAAAAAGCGGATGGGGGTGATTGACAGTCCTCTACAATCTCAGGTTCGCGATGAGCGCCTGCGCTTCGGCCGTCAGGCCGTCCGCACGTTCCGGGGTCAACCCCTTTCCTCGCTGGGCTTTGACCAGCCTGATAAAGGCGTTGAGGTTGTTGATGGCTGCCCGCTCGTTGCCCCTCTTGGCTGCTCCGATGGCTGCGTCCAGTTTGTCTGTCAATCCTGTCTCGATATCGGCCCGCAACCCATAACTCTCGACATGCGATGCCAGGTCGGCGATCCCCTCCGCAGGTGTCTTGACGATGATGGACCTGGTGGCGTATGCCGTCGAGCCGTCATCGTCCGTCACCGTCAGAGCGGCAGAGTAGGCGCCCGGCGTGGCGTACGTGTGCGAGACGGTTACCCCGGATCCCGTGGTGCCGTCCCCGAAGGACCAGGCATAGGAGACGATCGTCCCATCCGGGTCCGAAGCTCCGGAGGCATCGAACGCAACGGTCAGGGGAGCCAGTCCCTGGTCGGGATCGGCCGAGAAACTCCCGACCGGAGCCTTGTTGGGCAGAATATACGGTCCCCATGTGGGGTCGCAAAACTCAAACGCCTCGGACCCGGGGAGGACGGGGCTCTGCTGGCCTCCGTATCTGTCCATGATATAGAGGTCGTTATGACCGCCGGTGGGCCCATAGTTTTCAAGATCCAGGGGGAAAATGGAATATCCGGGAACTCCGCGAAATCCGCGAACGAACACAATCTGCGACCCGTCGGGGGACCACGCCGGATCGTAATTATCATCGAGAGTATTGGTCAGGCGCGCCTCGTCGGTCCCGTCCGGGTCGATCACATAGATCTCCCGATTTCCGTCCCTATCGGATACAAACGCGATCTGGCCCTGGGAGGACCAGGCGGGTTTCCGGTCCGTGGCAGGGTTGTGGGTCACCCGGACCTGATTGGAGCCGTCCGCGTCCATGACATAGATCTCATAGTTGCCGTCCCGGTTCGATGCGAACACGATCTTCGACCCGTCGGGGGACCATGCGGGGTCCGCGTGCGTTCCGGGGGAAGTCGTCAGGCGGGTCTGGCCACTCCTATCGGGCTTCATCACGGAGATATCGAGGCCCGAAGGATAACCGGTGGATGAGGGAGCCCTCCAATCATCGGATGCATACGCGATCAGCGAACCGAGGGGAGACCAAGCAGGATCCACCTGACCGAGCGTTGACTTCGGCCCCCCCGTAAGCCAATCCCGCCCTGTCCCATCGGCGTTCACGACAATGATGGCGGCCTCCCTGGCATTCCAGTCGATTTGGGTGAAGACGATCTTCGAACAGTCCGGGGACCAGGAGGGGTCGACTGGCACGATATCAAAATAACTGTCTGGGCCGGACCACTCCAGCCCCGACCCGTCCGGGGCCATCACATGAAGACGATTTCCCGGGTAATAGTACCCGGGGATGATGCTGGGATCGTTCACACGGGGGTTCGCGCTGAAGGCGATCCGCTCCTCGCTTACCGCGGCCACCGGCGGGATGCCGATCAGGCCGACGATCACGAGTGCGAAAACAATGTACAACAGATGACGTTCTCTCATTACTGTTCCTCCTGACCGAGATGCGGGTTCAGCTCCCGTGTCGTGCGGTCTCTCCCGGGAGTCGGGGCAGACCGCAGAGGCTGCTCCCTAATCAGTCCTCTCTGACTCCGCACTCCTCGCAGTGGGATGCGGTTGCCAGATGTCGGGGAATGCCCTATCGATAAAAATTTGCCATGCGACGTCGCACGGCAAAGGGTAGTATTTCGCCTTTTTCTGAAATGTCTCCACAATGAATATTTGTAAATTGGACTGGTCGAGTCCGTGGCGGCGCCCTTCGGCGTGCACAGGCGGCTCTGTCATCCGTCCCCTGCCGTGGCGGAGCGCCGTGGCGAATCCCTTCTCCGGTCGGTGTCCCAGTAGTGGCACTTCGCCGGAGGTGCCGTGATGCGGTCTCGACGAAACGGAGATGGGCTGCTCGACAACGGCCATCGCTGGCATCTCGATCCGCGAGACGGGCGAGTTCGGTATCAGTGCCCGATGCAAGATCGCGGTCCCGCCCGGGGCCCTCCGCGCAGGGGACCCGGCGGAGCTCTGTTAACTCCATCGACCGCCAATGCCTTGCATGGACCTGCCGCCCCGATCCGAGCCGGTCGTCGACCATGAGCGCCTGTCCGAGTCCGTCCCGCCCCCAGTCGCCCGTTTCCTCCGGTTTGTCATCCCCGACGGGTTCCCCGTCGTGCAGAGGGTCGTGGCCCGGGAGACGGGCCGGCTGCGCCTGGCATCCGACAGCTCGTGGCACGCATTCTCGGCCCGGCACGAGGCGACAGCCGAACCCCCTGGCTTCACCTGGGACGCGCGTGTGAGGATGGGGCTCCTTCGGGCCCGTGTCTTGGACCGGTATGCCGATGGCCTGGGCGAGACGCGGGTCCGCCTCTTCGGACTCGTGCCGATCGCCCGTTCGGCCGGGTACGAGGCCGGGGCATCGGCCCTGGTCCGGTGGCTCGGCGAGGCCGCGACTATGCCGACCGCGCTTCTCCCAGGACCGTACCTCGCGTGGGAGCCGGTCGATGACGCGTCGGCGCGTGCCGTCCTCCGGGTCCACGGTCACGCGGTCTCGGCCGTCTTCATGTTCGATCCCGGGTGTCGTCGCCTCCGGATCGACTCGGACGACCGGTATCGCGATGTGGGGGGTCGGCCGGTCAGAACCCCCTGGACGGGATACTTTCATCGATTCGCGGAGGTGGCCGGGTTCCGGGTGCCGACCGCCGGGTCTCGGTCTGGCGCCCCGCTGGAGAGCGGGCCTTCGCCGCCGTCCGGCTGCGGATCGAGTCGATCGAGTACGAGCTCTCGGAGGCGGTGTAAAAGGGGGGATCCGCGGAGCGCCGGCAGCAGCTCGTCCCTGGCCACGCAGTGGAACTTCTCCTGCTCT
>Ga0074195_1003381_pt1 | contig 15220 bp, 16 predicted proteins | sample EPASupsiteHSE623_FD_64525 | JGI IMG/M metagenome (GOLD analysis project Ga0074195, IMG submission 64525) | Bioremediated contaminated groundwater from EPA Superfund site, New Mexico - Sample HSE6-23 | ecosystem: Environmental > Aquatic > Deep subsurface > Groundwater > Contaminated ...
AATTTTTACGGGCTGAGGTAGAGCAGACGGAAGCCCCGTTGCGGTTTGCCACCACAAAACAGACGTTTGTTGCAGAAGGCTGGATCCCGTCGGAAAGTGTTGATTCGGTAACCGATGCTCTTGGCAAAGCAACCGGTGGAAAGATCTACGTCACCGTTTTGCCGATCGACTTCGAACACGACAATGTTCCTGTCGAGTACAACAACCCGTCGTTTGCAAAACCCACGCAGGTTCTCATCGATGTGTTCAACCGGCCCCGGTATACCGAGATCGACCCTACCCTGATGGTCTCTATCGTCTTTCCCCTATTCTTCGGGTTGATCCTTGGAGATGTAGGGTACGGTCTGATTCTCCTTGCGATGGCATTCGGGCTTCGGAAGTTAATGAAAGGCGAAGAAGGCCAGCAGTTGCTTACCGTGCTCAGGAACGCAAGTATCTCGAGCATCATCTTTGGGGTGTTCTATAGCGAATTCCTCGGTTTTGCAATTCCCGGGCTGACACCAATAATGCCATCCCGTCACCTGATAGCAGAGCACGGGGGTCATGGGCCGATGATTCCGGAACTGATGGTCCTGTCCATCTGGATTGGTATCCTGCATATTACACTCGGGCGTATCCTCGGCATGATCAATCATGCACGCCAGGATCACGGCGAGCACCGTATAAAGGCAGTGATGGCGAATCTCGGCTGGCTTGCCGTTATGTGGGGTATCCTGATTGCAATCTGGTCTATTGCCCCCTTGCCGCTCATGCCAGACCTGACCGGGCTCTCCGCAATTGTATCCATTGTAAATCTCGGCGGAGTTATCGGCGCCGTCCTGATAGTTGCCGGTGTGGTATTCATCGCCCGTGACTCAATGCTTGAAGTTGTTGAAATCCCGACAATCATCTCACATGTGTTGTCTTATGCCCGTATTGTTGCGGTAGGGCTCTCTTCGGTTGCCATTGCAATGGTCATCAATTTCATTGCAATCGGCATGTTCATTGAGCCCCAATTAAAAAATTTTACCATTGTTAGTATTTTCATCATCCTTGCCGGAGTGGTCATTTTCCTGTTGGGACATGCGCTGAACACGGCACTGGGTATCCTGGGTGGAGGACTCCACTCAATCAGGTTGCATTATGTTGAATTCTTCACCAAGTTTTACAAAGGTGGAGGCGTGAAGTACATTCCGTTTGGAATGAAAAGAAGATTTACGGAGGACTAAATTATGGCAGCAGAATTAGTAGCAGCAGTAGATGTTGGAATGACCGTTGAACAGATCAAGGCATCGCAGATGGGAATGAAGGCACTTGGTGCAGGTATCGCAGTCGGTCTGACCGGTATCGGTACCGGGGTTGCAGAAATGGGTATCGGTTCAGCCGCAGTCGGTGCAGTCGCCGAGAACAAGGATATGTTCGGTCTTGCACTGCTCTTTACCGTTATCCCTGAAACCATCGTTATCTTCGGCCTTGTCGTCGGTCTCCTTCTGTTGTTCTTATAAGCAGGAGCAGACAATGGGACTGGAAGCCGTTGTAGAAGAGATCAGGGAAAAAGGCAGGCGCGAAGCAGAAAGGATCCAGGCAGAGTCAAAGCAGGACGTTGAAAAGATCCTGGCAGCTGCACACAAGCAGGTTGAAGAGATCAAACTTGCCGCAGAGGCCGAGTCTGATAAAAAGACGGTCCATATCGTGGGCCAGGATGTCTCTGCTGCAAACCTGCTCGTCAAACGCGAGATCCTCAATTCGCAAAAGGCGCTTTTAGACGAGGTCTACGAAGCGACACGAAAGGAGATTGCCGGACTCCCTGAGAGCTTCCATCGAGAAGCCATCAAAAAACTCCTCACCGAGGCAAAAAAAGAGATCCCGAAAGGGAAGATCTCCTGCAATGCCCGGGATGTAGCCACAGTAAAGGCAATTATTGCCGAAAATTCCGGATTGGCGGGATTTACGCTGGGCGACCCGGTCAACATTGACGGCGGGGTCCTCATCGAAGGTGAAGGAGCAGCGTTGCAGATTGATTACAGCTATCGCACATTCCTCGCACGGGTCTGGGAATCCGGGTTGAAAGATGCATCTGACATCCTGTTTGTATAAGGGGGGTAAAGTATGGTTGGGGTGAAGAATATCTCAGCACCGTACATTTACGTATGTACCAGGATGCGGGTGAGAAAGGCAAAACTCCTCCCGAAAGAGGAGTATATGCGCATGCTCAACATGAGCCTCCCCGAGATTACCCGTCTTATCGGGGAAACCGAATACAAGCAGGAGATCGACGAGCTGGCTACAACCTTTAAGGGAATAGACTTAATTGAAGTCGCCCTTTCCTGGAACCTGGCCAAGGAGTACCAGAAGATCCAGGAGATTACCCCGGGGAACTTAAAGCAGTTCACCCAGGCGTATCTCCGTCGCTGGGATATCCAGAACGTGCTCACGATCCTCCGCGGCAAGATGCAGGGTGTCAAGGCCGGCAAGATCAAGGAGATCCTGGTACCTGCAGGGAGTCTCGACGCCAATGTGCTCGACCGTCTCTTACCGGAAGATTCTATCGAGAGGATTATCGATTCGCTCAAAGGCCACCGGATGTACCCGGTATTAGCCCGTGAGTACCCGTACGCTAAGGAGAGCGGGTCCTTCTCACGCATGGAAAATGAGCTCTATAAGCAGTTCTATGCAGAGATCCTTGCCGAAGGCGAGGGAGGAATCAAGGGGGGCAATCTTTTCCTTGATTTCATCAAGCTCGATATTGATATCAAGAACATCAAGACCCTGTTTCGGTTGCGTGCTGACACCTTTGAGGAGGATGCACGGGAAATGGATATCCTTGGAGGAGCTCTTTCGGCGGTGGATTTTGCGAATCTGAATGCAATTCGCGATCAGAGTGAGTTCATCGACCAGCTCAAGGCAAAAATCCGCCAGAAGCTGCTCCTCTCTCTTCTTGAAGAGATGAGGACCGAGAAAACGATCCGTGATGTTGAAGTACGACTCACCCGCGTGCAGCTCGAACAGATGGAGCGAATGTCCAAGCGCAATCCCATCTCTATCCATCCGATTCTCGTTTATCTCGAGAAGAAGAAGTACGAGGTGTTCAATCTCCGGGCGCTCGCCAGAGGAAAAGAGTCAAAACTGCCATCTGAGAAGATCGCGGAATACCTGGTGGTGTAAATGGAGATTGCAGTTATCGGCAACAGTGAGTTCATTCTCGGCTTCCGGCTTGCGGGTATCCGTAAGACCTATGCTGCTGAGAACGATGAGAAACTCAATGAATACATCACCAGTGTGCTGCAGGATAGCGAAGTTGGGATTCTCGTACTCAACAGCAGCGACATGGAGAAAGTACCCCGCAGGCTTCGCGCCACGCTGGAAAATTCCGTAAAACCGACCGTGATTGCGATCGGTGGCGAGGAAGAAGGGGGCCTTTCCATGAGAGAGAGAATCAAGAGATCGGTGGGTGTTGATCTGTGGAAGTAAAAACCAAACAATCAAAGGAACAGAAACAAGGGGTTCTGAAAAGGATCGCCGGCCCTGTCGTGACGTCAGTCAACCTTGACGCCCACATGTACGATGTGGTGAAGGTCGGCAAAGAAGAGCTGATGGGAGAAGTCATCAAGATCCAGGGTGACAGTGTCATCATCCAGGTCTACGAAGATACCTCCGGTATCAGACCCGGCGAACCGGTCTCGAACACGGGCCTGTCGCTGGCAGTTGAACTCGGTCCTGGTCTGCTGACCAGTATCTACGACGGTATCCAGCGTCCTCTTGCAGTCCTTGTGGACAAGATGGGCAATTTCATCGAGAGGGGTGTTTCTGCACCCGGTCTTTCCCATGAAAAGAAATGGACCTTTAAGCCACTGGTAAAATCCGGTGACAAGATCGAAGCCGGGGCAATCCTTGGCGAGGTCCAGGAGACCAACATTGTCCATAAGGTCATGCTTCCCCCGAACGCAAAGTCGGGCGTTGTCAAGACGATCAAGAGCGGGGATTTCACTGTCGACGAGATCATCTGTGTTCTCGAAGATGGGCGCGAGTACCCGATGATCCAGCGCTGGCCGGTCCGTGTCCCCCGTCCCGTCAAAGAGAAGATGAACCCGACGATTCCGCTGATCACCGGTCAGCGAATTCTCGATGGGCTCTTCCCGATTGCAAAGGGCGGTACCGCCGCAATTCCCGGTCCGTTCGGGAGCGGCAAGACGGTTACCCAGCAGCAGCTGGCCAAGTGGTCGGATGCCGAGATCGTGGTCTATATCGGCTGCGGAGAACGCGGCAACGAGATGACGGAAGTTCTTACGGAATTCCCGCACCTCGAAGACCCGAAGAGCGGCAAGCCCCTGATGGAAAGGACTGTGCTCATCGCAAACACGTCCAACATGCCCGTGGCAGCCCGTGAAGCATCGGTATACACCGGTATCACTATTGCGGAATATTTCCGTGATATGGGATACGATGTCTCCTTAATGGCAGACTCAACTTCCCGCTGGGCAGAAGCCATGCGTGAGATCTCATCACGTCTGGAAGAGATGCCCGGTGAAGAAGGCTACCCGGCATATCTTGCAGCCCGGCTGTCGGAGTTCTACGAACGTGCTGGCCTTGTCAAGACCTTAAACGGGGCCCGTGGCTCGGTTTCGGTTATTGGCGCAGTCTCGCCTCCGGGCGGAGATTTCTCAGAGCCGGTCACCCAGAACACCCTGCGTATCGTCAAGGTCTTCTGGGCGCTTGATGCCAAGCTCTCCCAGCGCCGGCACTTCCCGGCCATCAACTGGCTGAACTCGTACTCCCTGTATCTCGAGGCCCTCCATGACTATTATGACAAGGAAGTGTCTCCCGACTGGAACAAGACCCGGTCATGGGCCATGGAAGTCTTGCAGAAAGAAGCAGAGTTGCAGGAAATTGTCCAGCTGGTTGGCTCCGATGCACTCCCTGAATCAGAACAGGTGACGATTGAAGTTGCCCGTATGATTCGTGAGATCTTCCTCCAGCAGAATGCATACGACGCAGTCGACACGTTCTGTGACATGAAGAAACAGTACGACCTGATGAAGGCGATCAAACTCTTCGCCGATCTTGCGTACTCGGCACAGATTGCCGGTGTCAGCCCCACCCAGATCAACACGGTCAAGGCAAAGAACGAACTGCCCCAGATCAAGTTCATCAAGGACTACAAATCCGAACTTGCAAAGATTGAGAAGCAGATGGATGAAGAATTCAATGCACTGAGGTCGGCAGCATGAAGGAATACAGAACGATCAACAAGATTGCCGGTCCGCTCGTCTTTGTCGAAAAGACCGAACCGATCGCGTACGGGGAACTCGTCAATATCATCCTTGCTGATGGAACCACCAAGCGTGGACAGGTACTTGATACCAGCGATGAGTTAGTCGTCGTCCAGATCTTTGAGTCCACTGCAGGTATCGGAAAAGACAGCGGTGTCCGTTTCACCGGAGAAACCATCAAGATGCCCGTTGGTAAAGATATGCTCGGCAGGATCCTGTCGGGTGGCGGTAAGCCTATCGACGGCGGCCCGGAAATCGTTCCGGAGAAGCGCCTCGACATCACCGGTGCTGCAATCAACCCGTACGCCCGGGGAATGCCGGCAGATTTCATCCAGACCGGTATTTCAACCATCGATGGTACTAACACCCTTGTCCGTGGCCAGAAACTCCCGATCTTCTCCGGTGCAGGTCTGCCGCACAACAATGTTGCACTCCAGATTGCCCGTCAGGCAAAAGTGCCCGGCTCGACCGAGAGTTTCGCTGTGGTCTTTGCTGCAATGGGTATCACCAAGGAAGAAGCCAACTACTTCATGGCAGACTTCGAGCGCACCGGTGCACTCGAACATGCCGTCGTCTTCCTCAACCTTGCAGATGACCCCGCAGTCGAGCGTATCATTACCCCGCGTCTTGCCCTGACCACTGCTGAATACCTTGCCTTCGAGCTCGGTATGCACGTGCTGGTTATCCTGACGGATATGACCAACTATTGTGAAGCGCTCCGTCAGATCGGTGCAGCCCGTGAAGAGGTGCCCGGACGCCGTGGCTACCCGGGATACATGTACACGGATCTCGCCTGCATCTATGAGCGTGCCGGTATGATCAAGGGCCAGAAGGGCTCGGTTACCCAGATTCCGATCTTAACCATGCCCGGTGACGATATCACCCACCCGATCCCCGACCTGACCGGTTACATCACCGAAGGCCAGATCGTGGTCAACCGTGATTTGCACCGCAAGGGTATTTACCCGCCCATCAACGTGTTGCCATCACTTTCCCGTCTGATGAATCTCGGTATCGGGAAGGGAAAAACCCGTGAAGACCACAAGAAGGTCTCCGACCAGATGTACGCCGGGTACGCGGAAGGCAACGATCTCCGTGGCCTTGTCGCAATCGTTGGTAAGGACGCTCTTTCCGAACGTGACCGGCTGCTCCTGGAGTTTGCCGATCTCTTCGAGAACAAGTTTGTCCGCCAGGGTTACGATGAGGACCGGACGATTGATGATACCTTAAACCTCGGCTGGGAACTGCTCTCGACCTTACCGGTAGAACAGCTGACCCGTATAGACCGCGAAACCATCAACAAGTACCACCCGAAGTTCCGCACTGGTGCAAAGAAGGAGTAAGAAGTCCATGGCCCTGCGCGATATCAAGCCAACCCGTTCCGAGCTGATCAACTTAAAGCGGAAGATCCAGCTCTCGGAACGTGGCTACAAGATCCTCAAAATGAAGCGCGATGGACTGATCCTTGAATTTTTCAAGATCCTGGGAAATGCAAAGGACACCCGGGGGGACCTCCTCAGAAGGTACGCAAAAGCAGTCGAGATGATGGCACTGGCTAACACGGTTGAAGGAGCAATTGGTGTGAAATCAGCTGCTTTCTCGGTCAAAGAAGTGCCCGAGATCACCTTGAAGAGCAAGAACATCATGGGTGTGGTCGTCCCCCAGATCGAGTCATCCAAGGTCAGAAAGAGTCTGGTCGATCGTGGGTATGGTGTGCTCGGTACATCAACCGTAATTGACGAGACTGCCTCAGCATTCGAAGAACTCGTGGAATCGATCATCGAGAGTGCCGAGATCGAGACTACGATGAAGCGTCTGCTTGATGAGATCGAGAAGACCAAGCGCCGTGTCAACGCGCTCGAGTACAAGGTCATTCCCGAACTCACTGCGGCCCGTGATTTCATCAAGATGCGTCTTGACGAGATGGAAAGAGAAGAACTCTTCCGGATGAAGAAGATCAAATCCCGAAACACCGCATAATTTTTTTGAGGTCATGATGACGATTGGAACCATCAGGGAACTGGGATGTGAAGGAAAGACCGTGCTCCTCCGGCTTGATCTCAACTCTCCTATCGATCCCACTTCCAATCTTATTCTTGATGACAAACGTTTCCGGGAACATCTTCCCACGATCCACGCGCTCTCAAACAGCCGTGTCGTGATAGTCACACACCAGAGTAGACCGGGGAAAAAAGATTTCACCCCATTAGAAGCTCATGCCGAGAAGCTCGAGCAGCTCCTTGGAAAACCGGTTACGTATGTGGACAGCATTTTTGGGCGGCATGCCCGCGAAGCCGTTCACGCGATGAAGATCGGAGATGTAGTGATGCTGGAGAATGTCAGGTTCAATGCAGAAGAGAACCTGACCTTAAAACCCGAAGAAGCAAAAAAGACGCACCTGGTAAAGAAACTTGCCGCAATGGCGGATGTCTTTGTCAATGATGCATTTGGCACGGCCCACCGTTCGCAACCAACGGTTGTTGGGCTTCCTCTGGTTTTAAGGTCAGCGGGCGGACTTCTCATGGAGCGGGAAGTCTCCACCCTTTCAAAAGTTTTTACCGGTGCACCCCGTCCGGTCTGCATGGTGCTTGGCGGCACCAAGGTGGATGACTCTATTGATGTTGCCCGGCACGTACTGGAGAATGGTATTGCGGACACGGTCATTGTTATTGGCGTTGTTGCCAATGTTTTTTTGATCGCTGCCGGGTACAATATCGGTAAACCCTCCACCCAGCTGATTGCCCAGCTCAAATACCAGCCGGAAATTGAAAAGGCAAAAGAGATCCTCTCCCGGTTCCGGGATCGTGTTGTGATGCCGGAATTTGTTGCCGTGAGACAGGATAATCACCGGGTAGAGTATGCAGTAGATAAGATTCCCGATGATGCTCCCGTTCTCGACCTTGGCATGGATTCCCTTTCATCATTTGTTCAGGTTTTAAAGAAATCCGGCACGGTTGTATTCAATGGACCGGCCGGTGTTTTTGAAGATGCAGATTTTGCTACCGGGACCTATGAACTGCTCCGGGCTGCTTCAAATGTTGAATTCTCCGTAGTCGGCGGGGGGCATACCGCAGTAGTGATTGAAAAACTCGGTATCGAGAAGGATTTCACCCATATCTCGACCGGCGGCGGGGCATGTATTGAATTCCTTACCGGCAAAAAACTCCCCGCGGTTGATGCACTCGAACAGTCAAAAAAGATTTTCGGGTAATTTTTTTTACTTTTTCAGCAGGGCATTTACCATAATGTTCGATAACGGATTCTCTCTCCGCTTTTGTGGGGCCGGGTTTTCTTTTGCATTCGCGGGTAGCAAAGTGCTTACCGGGGGTATGGGTTTACCCACCCGAAGCACCGTGTCCCCGTATGCATTTTTCCGCCCTTTCATGGCGCTGAGTACGGCAAAAGAAAAGACGAGTCCGGTAAACATGAACAGGCAGATCGAAAATAACAGGGTAATTCCCACAATACGCGTCACGATTCCTTCCTGGAGAACTGCCCATGCACCGGGAATAAAAAGAATCCAGAATAATACTACGGCAAGTTTAGTGGATTCTGCCGGGCTTGATATCCCCCGCGTGCGGGTCTCTTCGTCACCCAGAGGGAAATTGTCGATGATTTTACCAAGAGCAATGAGCGCAATACTGCAGGCAATGGAAAATACCCCTCCAACTGCCAGGAGTAACAGGATAACTTCGTTCATCTGGTTCACCTCGATTGATCTCCTATTACCCATCGCGCTATAAAAAGTATTCCATATGTATGCTATAAAGGATACAAAGCAAAAAACGGTAATGCTTATGAATTATTGCGGGCGATTAACAGGCTATTTATAGTATTTAGCCCTAGTTTTTAGGGAATGGCAGAGAAGATACCGGCGACCCGCGGGGAACGTGTTGCAATATCCTATAAAATGCCCCCCAATATCTACGAGAAGGTCAATAAACTCGTATATGATGAAAAGAAGTTCTCTACGGTCTCTGACTGCATCACGCAAGCTTTATTAAGCTTCGTCGATAATCACCACGATATGGGACAGTTTAAAGAGCTGTTCAAGGACTACATGTCATCAGATGAGGGCCGGGAACTCATGAAAAATATGATGAAAGAAGTGCTTATTGATGTGTTATCGCACCAGAAAATTGAGACGAAAGAGTCCAAGGGTAATCCATAGGTAACTTTCTTCCACCCGATCTCCTTTTAATCTCTTAGCCTGTCATATGTCTGAATATTGTATTTTCTCACAGGGTAAACCATGCAGATCCGGATCATAGCGGTGGGAAAGATTAAGGAAAAATACCTGCAGGAGGGCATTGCCGAGTACGAGAAACGCCTGCGCCCGTATGCGAAGGTACAGATTGTCGAAATTACAGAGGAGAAACGCCCTCTGTCTGTGTCACCGGCGATTGAATCTGCTGCAAAGGAAAAGGAAGGGGAGCGGATCCTTGCTGCCATTCCCGAAGGCTCCTTTGTTATCGCCCTTGACTTGAAGGGACAGATCTGGTCAAGCGAGGAGCTGGCCGCCTCGTTCCGCGAATGGGAACTTACCGGGCAGAATCAGCTGGTCTTTGTAATCGGGGGGGATCTCGGGTTGTCCCCGGCAGTGCTCGTACGGAGCAATCTTCGCCTCTCCCTCTCAAAAATGACTTTTACCCATCCGTTGGCTCGGCTCCTTCTTTTTGAACAGGTGTACCGGGCGTTCCGGATACTCCGGGGCGAGCCATACCACAAGTGATTTGGCCGATCTTCTCAACGCCCCTGCAAGTGTGAATTCTGCATCTCATGAAGGAAGAACAACCTGTTGGATGAAATGGGTACCGGGTGGACTTCCTGCATTCTTCACCAAAGCCTTTTTGTTATAAGGTACTGTAGTAGTGATCAGGAAATACTGTGGCCATCGAAATACTCTCATACAACAAAAGTATCCTCAACCCGCTACTGAAGGTTATCATCCTCATCATGTTCGTAATCGGGACCTGGTACTATTACCGGGCCTGGAAAAAATTCGGGGGGAATTTAAAGAATATAGCCGGGGCTCTGATGTTGGGGGGCATCGCGGGATGCATCGCCGCAGGTTTCCGGTTACTCGGGGATTTCATGACCCAGTTCAAATGGATCGAGAGTACTGGTTTAATACTCTTTGCACTGGTCAGCGTGTTGGTAGCCTATCTCGTCTACACGAAACTGACCGAGATTGCCGAAGCTTTTGGTATTGCGGGGGAAAAATAAATGGACGCTCTTCTTGATTACGACTCCAGCCCCTTGAACCCTGCCATCAAGATCATCATACCGGTGACCTTTTTTGCCATATTCCTGATCTACCTGTACACAAGGAAATATTACACCGAAAAGATCAGGACATTTATCGATATCCTGCTCCTCTTTGCGTTATTTGCCGTGATTGCAGGAATCTTCCGGTATTTTGGCGATGGAACCCTGTTCGGGTTCACGAAAGAGTATTCCCTGAAATGGTTCCAGAGCCTTGCCATGCTCGCAGGAGCAGCCTGTTTTGGCCTTGCAGGATATAAATTACTGCACCTGTTTAAAGAGGACCGGAAATGACCGAATACTCTGCACGGATAATGAGTATTTTAGAACCGAAGATCGGGTATTCACTCGCCCAGTCCGCGCTCAGGATAAAATGCAAGAAACTGGGAATTGTTCCTGAAAATATCACCTTGGACAACATCCCGGTCCTCGCAAATGACCTGTATGAACCGCTCAGGATTTTTGCCGGGGACGAATTCGCGACAAAAATTACCTCTGAAATAAGGACAATATGCTGATAGATGCTCAATACCGGTATTAAAATTAATAAAAATCTTCTTTTAAAATCCGTGAGGATCCCGGGACCTTTTTGGAATGTAACCGGGAGTTCTCAGGTACTGTTATCCGGGGGATTTACCGCTCTCCTGCAGGCGGTAAACCCCTTTTGGCACGCTCAATTCGAAACGGGCGCCCTTTCCTGGCACTCCCGTCTCGCTGATCCGAATCCCCGTGATTGCAAGAATCTCCCGAGAGAGGAACAGGCCAAGACCGGTGTTCTTCCCGTACCCGCGTTCGAAAATTCTTTCTTTCTCCTCATCGGCGATGCCAATTCCGTCATCATCAAAGAGGATTGTCAGTCCTTTTTCGGATTCAACCGAAGAAGTCCCGATACGGCTCACCGTCTGGCCATGCCTCAGTGAGTTATCGAAAAGATTGAAAAAAACCTTCTCAAGCATAGGATCGGCATATATCTCAATACCTTTAAGATCGGCATCGTACTGGATAGTTTCAGGAACCTGTGCAACCGAAATGATCTTTTGCATGTCCTGCCAGCGGGCTTCGGTATTCCCAAGATCCTGATAGACACGGCTGAATATAATCTGGGACTGTATATCCTTGCTTGCCATCCCGATTTTATTCAGATAGCCCTCACCTTCAGGTGTAACTCCCCCCATTCGTCGAATCAGGATAAGGTTGCTGTCAATAATTGTGGTCTTGTTCAGGATATCGTGACGGGTGATGCTGGAGAGGAGGTTGAGCTTCCGGTTTGCGGTGCGCAGGGCCTCTTCTGCCATGATACGTTCTGTTATGTCAAGGAATGTATATGTCACACCTTCGGAAAGATTCCCGGGCTCAAGCGGTTTTGAACTCAGGACAACTGCAAGGATGGTCCCCTCTTTTTTCTTTAACCGGGTCTCAACAGTAACAGTCACGGATTCTCCATCTTTTCCGGCAACCCTGCTTTGATTCACCTTTTCATATTCCGCATCGTTCTCGAAGATAATCCGAATGTTCTTATCCAGAAGCTCGTCCCGTGAATAACCGGTCATCTCACAGAACCGGTCGTTTACTTCGAGGATAGATTGATCCCTGATAATTCCGATACCGGTTGGTGTGGAACTGAGAATGCTGCTCAGCCGTTCCTGGCTTCTCCGGAGTTCCTGTTCCTGCCCGCCCAGCTGCTCGTACTGCTGGCGGAGTTCCTCTTCGGTAGCAGACAGTTGTTCAAATGCTGCCTGCAGCTCTTCTTCTGTTTTTTTCCGTTCGGTGATATCGGTTCCCTGTGCAACAGTTGCGATATGAGTGGTTCCGTCCTGTGCGTAAATATTTGCAGAATTCCAGATCACCGTCCGTACTTCTCCGTCAGCAGTCCTCACAGGGATTTCAACAGATTCCCATTTTTCCCCGAACAGTGCCCGGACGATAAGATCAAGGGAGTCTGCACGGGTTTTTTCAGGAAAAAGGATATCAAAGTCCTGTCCAAGGATATCAGCTTCAGAAAAACCGGTCAGCTTCTCGAATGCCCGGTTGAAACGGGTAATTCTTGAATCGACATCCCAGGTCACGATGGGGCCGCTTGCATTGGTAATGAGGTTGTTGAGGTAAACATTTGTCTCACGGAGCAGCTCATCGGCTTTTCGTTTTCCGACAGCCTGCCTGACCTTGTGAGCCAGTTCTGCAAACTGTGCTTCAGGATCTCCTCCTTTCTGGAGGTAAAAATCCGCACCGTTATTAAGAGCCTGGATTACGACTTCTTCCCTTCCGCGACCGGTGAAGAGAATGAAAGGAATGCTGCTGCCTCCTGAACGAAGCCTCTTTAGCAGGGTGATGCCATCAATTTCCGGCATCTGGTAGTCGCAGACCACTGCATCATACTCCCTCTTTTTCAGGTCATTGAGTCCCTTTTGGGGTGATACAGCTGTGTCGACAACAAACTCGCCGCTCTCCTCGAGAAATAGCTTACATATGTCGAGGAGATCGGGTTCATCATCGATATACAGGATATGGAGCATTGCATGAGGTTACTTTCGGGAAGTCTAATACATTTCTATTCGTTTTGAGGTGAGCTGCCGGGATTTCTGCGGAATAGCCCTGAGCGGCGGGAAGCGGTTGTACGTTCCTGAAATCTGCCCGATGACAAGTGGAAATGGTGGGGAGTAACCCGAATTACATGGGGGGTGGGGCCAGTCTTCAGCATAAGAAAGGGTACCCCCAACCTTAATGTCCCATCCCACCCGTCTTTTATTCACCAACAAAGGGTGTCTTATGAAGCGAAACCTGATGATCTCAATCCTCTTCCTGCTCATCGCCTCCCTCCTCACGATGGGCTGTACCTCTGAACAGAAAACCCCGGCCCCTCTCACCGGGCCGGATGCTCTCAATGCCCAGGCCGGCGTGGAATTCGCAAACGCGAACTACCGGGCAGCAACGAACCTCTACTCGCTGGCGCACCAGAACTACACCGCAGCCGGCAATACCGCTGCCGCCCTGCAGGCGCGGAACAAGGCCTTCACCGCCCAACGCATGTTCATCGAATTCAGCCTCAACCGCACTGCTGCTGAACAGGTAATAACCGGGGAATTCCCTGATGCCTCTGCCGGGGAAAAGGCCGGCTGGCTGCTCGACAACCAGACCATCTGGATCCGGAGTGATGGCGAAAAAATCTATTTCTCCGATACCGTGGGCAATATCCGGTACCATAATCCAGCCCTGATGCAGAAAATGACCGCAGCAATGAACAAGACGCCGCTGTATGACCCGCTCATCCCTGTCGTTGATTCCCCTTCGTTTGCGGGGACCGGGCCGTACGGGAAGCCGGTCAGCTGGGAAGGAACAGAAACGCTCTCTATTCCACGGAATGACCTTCCGAAGAGCGGCACGCTCCGGCTCTGGGTGCCAACACCTATTGAGAGCGGTTCACAGACTAATGTTACCGTATTCTCCATCAAACCCTCGAAATATGTTGTAACCACGCCCGACACTCACGCGGATCTCGGGCTGGTGTACATGGAGATCCCGCTTGAACAGGAGACCGGTGATTTCATCAACATCAGTGTCGGGTTCTGGTACACACAGGCCGAACAGCGGTTCGCCATCGACCCGGCAAAGGTGAAGCCTTACAACACGAGCAGCCCCGAATACCGGAAATATACGGCACCCGGCAAAAACATCGTCATTACGCCGGAAATGAAGAAGAAGGCGCTGGAGGTCGTCGGGAACGAGACCAACCCGTACCTGCAGGCCCGGTTGATCTACTGGCATATCATGGAGGACTTCTACTACAGTCATGTCCCGCACATATATCTTGAAGCATCCGGCACTCCTGAATCAGCCTATGTCCTCGAGACCGGGTTTGGCGACTGCGGATCCCAGAGCATGTACTTTACCGCACTCTGCCGGTCGCTCGGTATCCCGGCCCGGACCGTTGGCGGGTACCAGCTTATCCCGGGCTGGGAAGGCCCTCACTTCTGGGCGGAGTATTATCTTGAAGGCTACGGCTGGATCCCGGTGGATGTGACGGCGGCAGAAACAGCGGAATGGTCGTATAATGCTGCGCCGGGTGAACGGCTCAGGTTCAGGGAATATTACTTCGGCAGTCTTGACCCGTACCGATACATCATGCAGAAAGATGTCGATATCCCGATCACTCCTGACCCGGGCGATGCCGTGTTGTTCCGCATGGTCGTGCAGACTCCGAAGGTGGTATGCGACACCTGTCCGGATGATCTGGACCTGATCCTGCAGGAAAACTGGAAAGTTGATGTGAAGAGAGTCTGAGCGGGATCTTAATTCCCCGTCTTTTTTCCTGTACCGTTTCTTTTAATGATCCAGCCGCCCGCAGACAATTGTTGTGGCCTTTTCTCCCGCGGCAGTGCTCACTCCCCCTTCCCAGTAGAGGCCGATTGGGTTGCTCTCCCCGTCAACCATCATCCCGAGAATGCCACTGCCAAGACCGGTCTTGTATGCCGAGCCGGTCCGGGAATCGTCGCTGTGGGCAATGGAAGAATCAAAGATCCGGACGATCACCTCGCTGCTCCGTTTCGGGTTTATTTTCGGCTCGCCGGCAATAATCCACATGTGCCCCGTGTCAAGTGTATTGGGCTCGAGCCAGAGGCAGATATCTCCCGGTCGCAGGTCAATAGGGTGTTCCACTTTCGTCCACCCGGCAACATCCGGTGTTTTTGTACTGAGTTTATTTAAGTACT
>Ga0074195_1003382_pt1 | contig 15212 bp, 13 predicted proteins | sample EPASupsiteHSE623_FD_64525 | JGI IMG/M metagenome (GOLD analysis project Ga0074195, IMG submission 64525) | Bioremediated contaminated groundwater from EPA Superfund site, New Mexico - Sample HSE6-23 | ecosystem: Environmental > Aquatic > Deep subsurface > Groundwater > Contaminated ...
AGGGCCATCGGGGGGAGCAGCGGCCCGGCGGCCCCCTGCCAGACGGCCACGATGAGCAGGGCAGGCAACGAGCACCACAGGGCGGTCAGCATCCCGTAATAGCCGGGACGGGAGTGCATTTTCATATCCCCGGGCTGGCTGGCGAGGGCAAAGGCGCGACGGCGTCCTTGCCAGTAGGCCAACGAGGAGAGGATCAGAACCAGGGTTATCAGCAGCGCAGGCGACACGATCGCTCCATTATCGGTGAAGGGATGTTCATAATGAATCTGCGGGCTAAATTAACCGCGAATTATTAAAGGGAGGTTCGATGCGTATTAAGATTGGGTTAGGGTTCTTGTGTTGTTCATGGCGATATGCTTAACAAGTAAGTCAGAAGCCTGGCAGTGTCGAGCAGGAGAAAAAAATGAGGCCCTTCAAGGAGAGAATCTATGGGGAAACGCATCGGTGTATTGACCGCTGGCGGTGACAGCCCCGGCCTCAATGCCGCCCTCCGGGCCATCGGCAAAACGCGCTGAACGCCTACGACATGCAGGTGATCGGCTTCCGCGACGGCTTCCGCGGCCTGATGGAAAACCGCAGCGTCCATCTGGAGGGCGAGATCCTCTCCGGCAGCCTCACTCTGGGCGGCACCATCCTCGGCACCAGCCGCGATAAGCCAAACGACACAACACTGGCTGGGGACGGCCTGCGTCGCCGCAATCGATCAGCAGCGGTTCGGCTGCATGGTGGCGGTCAAGGGCGAATCAACAGACCTGGTGGAACTTGCCGAGGTGGTCGGCAAGCGCAAGGTGGTGCCGCTCGATCATCCGTGGATCAAGGCCGCCCTGGAAACCGGCGCCTGCCTGGGTAATCACCTCGCGTAACGGGTTGGATTGATGAGACAACAGGTTGTTTGGGAAAGATGCTGAGAAATCACCAGGGATCTGTGATCCATTCACAGGCCAAACGCCTCCAGACCCACTAGAACGATCACTTGTGGCCGTCATTCCGGCGCATGCCGGAATCCAGCAATGGGTTTCGTGTCATGCCAAGGGGCCTGGACCCCGGTCTGCGCCGGGGTGGCGAAGAGCAGAGGACGATGTTCAGAGAAAGTTGCTCGGCGTTCAGGCTGCAGCTTCCCAGACTCACCCGTTGTATTTGCAACCTACCAGACTATCCACCTATTGCGGGTCCTCGTTGCTGCGGACAATCTCGCCTTCCACCAGATAAATGACCTCCTCGGCGATATTGATCGCCCGGTCGCCGATCCGTTCGAGATGGCGGGCGATCAGATAGACGTTGATCAGGCTGGCGGCGTTGTCGCCGCGGCGGCCGATCTCCTCGATCACGGTTTTGTAGGCCGCGTCGCGCAGGCCGTTGACCTCGTCGTCCATGAGGAAAATGGAGCGGGCCAGGGTCGCGTCCTCGGTCACCAGGGCGTCCAGGCTGGCCTTGACCATTTCCATTACCTTGGCGGCCATGGGCTGGTAATCAAGGCCGAAGAGAAAATCAGCCGTCCTGTGCTTGTTGATGGTGAGGACGCGTTTGGCGATATTGACCGCGATGTCAGCGATCCGCTCCAGTTCGCTGTTGATCTTGATGATCGAGACAATCAACCGCAGGTCACGGGCCACCGGCTGATGGAGGGCGAGGATCTTCAGGCACTCCTCTTCCACCCGAATCTCCATGTCGTCGATCTCCCAGTCGGCGGTCATGAGCTCCCGGGCCTGATCCTCATTGCGGGTTTCCAGAATGGTGCAAGCCCGGCGCAGACGGTCCTCCACCAGCATGCCAAGATTGAGGATGGTCTTTTTCAGCGCATCGATCTCTCGATGGAAATGCATATGTTTGCTCACAGGATTCCTCCGGTCGATATGTTCAATGGTCAGCGGTATCAGAGAATATTTCTATCCTTTCCGCATTATCAATTGATTAGGACCCCATTAGAATACCATTAGCTTTTTTGTTTTCTGTTGCAAGCCCGCAGGGGCTGCATAACAATAGCGAAGAACATCGTGTATTCAAAAAACGGGAGAATCAAGTGAGGAAACCAAGCATCCTGGTGGTCGAGGATGATACCGACATTCAGCAGCTCGTCAGCTACAATCTGATCAAGGCCGGATTCAACGTCAGCTGCGCCGGCAGGGGCGAGGAGGCCTTGCAGGTGCTGGGCCGCGAATTGGTCGACGCCATGGTGCTCGATCTGATGTTGCCGGGCAAGAACGGCAACGAAATCTGTCAGGCCGTGCGCAAGCAGGAGTCCACCAAGGCATTGCCGATCATCATGCTCACCGCCAAGAGCGAGGAAGACGATATCATCTTCGGGCTGGAATGCGGGGCCGACGATTATGTCACCAAACCCTTCAGCCCCCGGGTGCTGATCGCCCGGATCGAGGCGACCCTGCGCCGGGCCAAGGAGCCGGCAGAAAAGCTGGAGAATGCAGCCGCCCCCCATCAGCCGTAACGGCATGGAAATCCACCCCGGCCGCCACGAGGTGCGGGTGAACGGCGGCGAGGTCCAGCTCACCGCCTCTGAGTTCACCATCCTCGAACTGCTCGCCGGCCGTCCGGGCTGGGTTTTTTCCCGGCAGCAGATCATTGACCAGATCCGCGGCTACGATTGCAGCATCACCCCCAAGGCCGTGGACGTGCAGATCTTCGGTCTGCGCAAGAAGCTGGGCGCAGCCGGGGCCTGCATCGAAACTGTCCGCGGCATCGGCTACCGGTTCCGGGAATAGCTTCTGCCCAGCCCTTTTTCCAGGGAGAAATACATGCGCAACACCCGTCTTTTCTGGCAGATTTTTCCTGTCTGCGTCGGCATCACCATCGTTTCCATGCTTGTGGCCGCCTGGCTGGCGACGACCGCCGGACGGGTTTTTTACATCGACCATCTCAAGGGTGAAATCCGCGAGCGGGCGCTCTTGATCGAGCCGACCGTCGCCACCCTCAGCCGGGGCGAGGATCGGCCCTTTCAGGACTTTGTCCGCCAGAACGGCCGCCGCGCCGCGACCCGGATCACCGTTATTGACGCCAGCGGCGTGGTCCTGGCGGACTCCAACGAAGATCACGCCCTCATGGACAATCACGCCAAGCGGCCGGAGGTGGAGCCGGCGTTGGCCGGCGAGACCGGTTATGCGCTGCGTCCCAGTCGGACCCTGGGCGAAACCATGCTCTATGCCGCCATTCCGGTCAAGCTCGGCCCCGATCAGCACCCGGGCGCTCTGCGCCTGGCTATCGCCGTCACCCCGGTCGAGGACATGCTGGCCGCCCTGCACCGCAAGATGTTCGCCATCGGCCTGGTGGTGACCATCCTCGCCGCACTGCTCTCGCTCACATCCGCCCGCCGGATCAGCCGCCCCCTGGAGGAGATGAAACGGGGAACCGAGCAGTTGACCAAGGGCCGCATCGGTCAACTCGTCAAAATCGAAAGTGAACACATGTCGGCGGAGATGGCCAGCCTGGCTGCCACGATCAACGAGATGGCCGAGCAGATCAATCGCCGCATGCGCATCATCATCCAGCAGCGCAACGAACTGGAGGCGGTTTTCTCCAGCATGGCCGACGCGGTGGTGGCCATCGATGCCGGCAAGAAGATCATCCGGATGAACCAGGCCGCCACCGCTCTTTTCACCCTGCCATCCGAAGCGGTCAAGGGCAGGGCGGTCGCGGGGGTGATCCGCAACGCCTATATTTTGGAAATGGTCGATTCGACCTTGGCCAACAATCTCGAACAGGAGCAGAAGGTCACCCTGTTCGTCGGCGCCGACCCGATCATCCTTCAGGTCCATACCGTTCCCCTGCGGGACGAAGACAACAACAGCATGGGCGTGCTCCTGGTGATGAACGACCTGACCAAGCTCAACCGGCTGGAGACCATCCGCCAGGATTTCGTCGCCAACGTCTCGCACGAGTTGAAAACGCCGATTACCGCGATCAAGGGCTATGTCGAGACCCTGCTCGACGGGGCGCTCGACGACAGGGTCACTGCCCGGCGTTTCTTGGGGATTGTCGTGCGTCAGGCCAACCGGCTGGATGCGATTGTCGATGATCTGCTGACCCTTTCCCGGATTGAGGACCGGGAAAAAAAGGAGGATATTGCCCTGGCCGTGGCCGCGGTCAGTTCTGTACTGGAGGGTGCGTTCCAGACCTGCGCCGTCCATGCCGACGAGAAGGCGATTGTTGTCCAGGTGGAGTGCGACGAGGATCTCTTCGCGCCGATGAACCAACCGCTGCTGGAGCAGGCGGTGATCAATCTGCTGAAAAACGCCATTGCCTACAGCCCTGAGAGGTCGGTTGTGACGTTGCGCTGCCAGGGTGTCCGGAACCACCGCTCTGGCGAGGATCTGATCCATCTCAGCGTCGTCGACAACGGCCCGGGCATTGCCAGGGAACATCTGCCCCGGCTGTTCGAACGATTCTACCGCTGCGACAAGGCAAGAAGCCGGGACCAGGGCGGCACCGGCCTGGGGCTTGCGATCGTCAAGCACATCGCCCAGGTTCATAACGGCACCGTGGAGGTGGAGAGCACCTCCGGCAAGGGCTCGACCTTCACCCTCACCCTGCCGGCGGCAACGAAGGAACGGCGCGAGACCGGTCCCCGCTGAGCTGTCCGAATTTCTTGCCTGCGCACTGCGCGGCTATCACTGAAGGCGAGGAGGTTGGCGCACCTGGAGCCAGCATCTTCCCGCAACTCAAAGCACACCTGCCAATTCTCCGGCCATCCAGCCGTCAACCATGGCGTTGTTCAGCCTCCTGGTGGCTGTCCGCTCAGGGGTTGATCAGGCATACCTTCGTCTCGGCCGTGCCGGGAGGACCGTGCGTGCCCCGGTACTGGAGAAAAACATTGTCGCCATGCCGGAACCAATATTCTGCCTCCCAGAGCGCCGACATCACCCCCTCCAGATGGATGACCACCTTGTCCGCCATCTGGATGCTGCCGTTTTCCAGCGAAATCCGTTCGCTGCCCGTCTTTTCGGCCCGCATGGCCAGCACCTCCAAGGTATCCGGGCGGATGGTCCAATAACTGGCCGCCTGTTGATTGCGGGCTACCATCCGTTGCAGACAGTAGGAGAGCGGCTGGTACCATGGCCTGGAGTCAATGATGCGTTGCATGTCGATTTCCTTGCCCTTGAACCTGCCGGAGAGGCGGATGCTGTCGCCGTTTCGCTCCGCCTGTACATTGGTGTCCGGCTGATTGACATAGTGCCAGGACCGGGTTGCTCCTTCAGCGGTGTTGACGCTGCTGAAGGTCTCGCTGTCCTGATGCTGGATCACGGTGATGGTGCCGCTTTCCTGCTCCTGTTCCGCCTGCCAGGAAAACGTATACCCGTTGTCCCCGGTCTGCTCATGATAGCGCAAAGCCTGGGAAGCGGGACTGCCAATAGCCATGAGCAGCAGGGCCAGGCAAAGAGGGGCTATGGCTTGCACGGGGGAATGTTTGCCGAATAATTCGTTTTTCATAGCAGTTCACTTGCGAGCATGGCGAGCTCCGAACGTTCGCCCTCTTTAAGAGGGGATGCCGGCGTTAAGTTGTTGTCTCTGTTTATTTTCATCAGGTAGCTCGGGTTATTGGCTGGACGGTGGAGCTGGAGGTGTTCCATCTGATGGAGTGAACCGGTGCAGACACACTTGGTCCCTTCCAGGATAAAGGTTTTGGCGGGGGATCCGCTGGTCATGATGGAGTCGTTCCTCAGGTTCGGATGAATGAGGGGAAAAGGGAAACCGGTGCAGACAGCGCATGGGCTGGCCGTATTCCGGTTCGGCAAACAGACACAGGGCATCGATGGACACCGGCTGGTCGAGAAGGGGGCCAAAAGTCTCGACCAAGGCGGCGAGCACCCTTTCCAGCTGTTTATTCTGGACCATGCGGCCGGTCAGGGTGAAATGGAAGCGGTATTGCTCAAAAACATAGGGATAACCCCAAATTTCCAGATTTTTCTTTTCCTGGCCGCTCAGCTGCGCGGCCTTGCATCGGGCCAGCTCGCTTGGGGTCAAGGGCGCGCGGAAGCGGTCGAACTCCCGGGTGCAGAGGGAGGCCAGGACCTGCAAGGCCGGGGAATGGCGGACGAGCCGCAGGCAGAAAAAATTATCAAGCTGGGAAATGATCAGTGAGGGCAGGAGCAACGGCATCTGCTGGAGGCAAAAATCGGCAAGGCTCTGGAGCAGATTCTCTTCGGTCTGCTGCGTCTTGAGCCGGAAGGGTGGCACAAAGGTGGCATGAAAGCCGTAGCGCGAAGGGGTCCGGGTCAACTCGGCCAGGTTGTCCGCGGTGATGTCGCGAAAACGAGGCTGCGGCAAGGAGAGTCCGCTGAGAGCGTCCCGGCCAAGCCAGCGGCTCCCCTGTTGCCAGAGGGGAGAGGCTGGTGGCGGAGCATAATAAATGGCGTAGCGCATAGGAAACCGGCAGACCGTGTAAGGGGGAGTAAGCATGTGGGATGATGCACCCCATCATCCCGTGACTGCCGTTATATCTGCCGGGTTTTAATCTCCGGTTACAAAACGGTTACAATTTCATGAGGATACGAGTCGCATCGAACCCTGATCATATCATAACCGCCAGCTAACCCCGCCGTAACAACCAGGGGGTAATAACAAGGCACTTCTCAGCGGCCGTCTCCATCATCCACTGCAATCAGGACGGCCCCAACTCATCAGGGAGTGTCCATGTCCAAACTGCTTTGTGTGATCATCGACGGCATCCGTTCCGAAACGCTTGCCTGTGCCCATGTCCCCTGCTTCGACAGCCTCGCCCGTTCCGGCGTGCTGCTGCGGGGACTTACGCCGCCCCAGCCCTGCCGGACCCTCCCCACCCTCGTCAGCCTGCTGACCTCCTTGCCGCCGGAGGAACACGGCGTGCTCAGCAACTCCGCGGCTTCCGTGGCGGCACCCCAGGCTGTTTCCCTGTTTTCCCTGCTGCGCTACCGCCACCAGACCAGTTCCGCCTTCTACTCCAACGACCGTTTGCGCCCGCTCTTCCCGCCTGGAACCCTACAGACCGGGATGCTGATCAACTCCCAATCGATTCGCAATGTCGATCGTGAACTGGCGGAAGCGGCGGCTCGGCATCTGCAACGGGAGAAGCCGGACTATTGCCTGTTGTACCTTGAAGGACCCGACATCGCCGGCACCCATTTTGGTTATGGTTCGGACCCCTATCTGGAGAGCGTGGAACAGGCCGATGGCGTCCTTGGCCTGCTCCAGGAGCATCTGAGGATGGTGGGGCTCCATCAGGAGTATGTGATCATGGTGGCTGGGTGTTGCGGCAGCGCGCGGCCGTCCCTTGATGCCGCCGGCACCTCCTGCCTTCCTCTGCTCTTCTCGGGGTCCGGCATGCGGCGCGGGGAAGAGATAGACTGCCCCCTGTCGCTCTATGATCTTGCCCCCACCATGGCAGCCATCCTCGGCCTGGCGACTCATCCCGACTGGCGGGGCAGGGTGCTCGCTGAGGCCTTCCAGCGGTTGCCGCTGGATCTGAAGACGCTGGCACGGAAAAAAATCGGCAAACCGCGAGGGCAAAAACTCGTGGCAGACTGAAGGATGCCGGCAGAAAAAGGGTGCTCATCAAAGCCTGATCGAGCGCTCACCGCACGGCAAGAGAGAGATGGTAGAAAAAACAATCAAATCCGGCAGCCTTTCCCGTAGCAAAGGGGGAGGTAGGGAAAGCCGGCCTGCAACTCTTTTTAAGGGAGATGACGAACATGATCAGAATAATGACGCTGGATGCGGGGGCGCAAGCAGGTGAATCGCTTGCAGGCCTGTGCGCCCGAATAGAGCCTTTCCGCCAGAACGGGATAGATCTTCTCTGCTGTCAGTCCATCCCCACTCCTTTTGACGATCGCGACACTATCAGCCACATGCTGTCGGATACCCTGGGGCTCACCTACAGCAACTTTGCCGCCGGCGGACTCCGAGCACGGAGCTTGGGCAGCGGAAAACACGTGGGCAAGGGGTTGGCCCTATGTACCGGCAACGGCATCTGGGTGCTCAACAGCGGCAGCTTCGCAATCGGTAATGCGGACAACGAGGAAATCGTCCAGTTCGCCCTGATTCGCAAGAACGGCATTTCGGTGCTGACCCTTAACCTTCATCTCGCCGACTCGGTTACAACCCAGGAATCGCAGCTCCGTGAACTCTTTTCCCATGCCCTGCTCAAAGAATCCTATGGAGCTGTCGTGCTCTGCGCCGACAAGGCAGCGGTCCTGTCCGGCAAGAGATTGCAGGGTATCCTGGCGCGCTCCCTGTACCATTGTCAATACGCTCTCTCTTGCCCTGACGAAGGAGGTTTGCTCTGCCTGCTGACGGTCAGGAACGGCGCCCCTGCATCTGTCCTTGTTCACCATCCCGATCCCGCGCCCTTTGCCGATGCGCAGGGATCCGCCGTGCTCCCAGGGTTGGCCCTGGAATTGGAGATCCAACGGATCGCCTCGGACAAACGCAACCGGTTCTGCTTCCCCCTTTCTTTCCGCGAGCAGTGGCTCGGATACAAAGAACATCGGAATTTTGCTTGATGGCGCCGAGCATCCTGCCTTCTCATCCATCCCCTCTTTGGAGTAACCTCATGTTCACCGTCGACGCCCTCCTCAACCAGTACTATCCGCGGCTGGCCGCCAGGCCGCTGATCACCACGCCGATCCGCTCCCTGCTGCGCCGTCTGCTCCGGGAAGACAGCTTTCTCCGCTTTGGCCGGCAATACCCCCATCTTCGGGGAATGGACTTTGTCGAGCAGGCGCTGGAAACCTTGCAGTGCACCTATACTGTTTCCGATCGGGAGCGGGAGAATATCCCGGTGAGCGGCCGGGTCATGATCGTTGCCAACCATCCCATCGGTTCGCTGGACGGGCTGGCCCTGCTGAAACTGGTGCACGACTGCCGGCCCGACGTGCGCATCGTCGCCAACGACCTGCTGGAAAAGATCACCCCGCTGTGCCCCTGCCTGTTGTCGGTCAAGGTGATGAACGGCATCAGCATCAAGGAGCAGATCGCCCGCATCGACCAGGCCCTGGCCAACGAGGAGGCAGTGATCATTTTTCCCGCGGGCGAGGTGTCGCGCCTCTCTCCCCGCGGTATCCGCGACAACCATTGGCGCAAGGGGTTTCTCCGCCTGGCGTCCCGGGCCAAGGCCCCAATCCTGCCCATCCACGTGCACGGCCGTAATTCGCTCTCCTTCTATGCCGTCTCCCTGCTGGTCAAGCCGCTCTCCACCCTGATGCTGATTGGCGAGATGTTCCGCCGCCAGCGCCAGCCACTCAAGCTGACCATCGGCGGCCTCATCCCCTTTGCCGCTTACGACCGCCTGAACATCAGGGAGAAAGACAAAATTGATTTGTTCCGCAAGCACCTCTACCGTATCGGCACGGGCAAAAAGGGGATCCTGCCCACGGAAACGGCCATCGCCCGCCCGGAGCGGCGGATCGTGCTTAAAAAGAAGGTGCAGGCAGGGGAGCTGTTGGGCAAAACGCCGGATGGCAAGGCCATCTATCTCTTCGAGGGCGACGAACAGTCGCCGGTGCTGCGGGAGATTGCCCGGCTGCGGGAGATTACCTTTCGTGCCGTCGGCGAGGGCTCGGGCAAACGGAGGGACATGGACACCTTTGACCGTTATTACCGCCATCTGGTGCTCTGGTCGGAAGAAGACCTGGAGATCGTCGGGGCTTACCGGTTGGCCGATGCCGGGGCGGTGGTTCGCGACAGGGGCTTTGCCGGGCTCTACAGCCACAGCCTCTTTCATTTCAGCGAGACCGGGTTTCCCTATTACAGTCAGGGATTGGAACTGGGCCGCAGTTTCATTCAGCAGCGGTACTGGGGCAAACGGAGCCTTGATTATCTCTGGTACGGCATCGGCGCCTTTCTTCGCCGCAATCCCCAGTACCGCTATCTCTTCGGTCCGGTGAGCATCAGCAACGCCATGCCGCAGATGGCCAAGGAACTGCTCATCTTTTTCTACAAACTCTATTTCAGCGATGCCGGCGCCCAGCCCTGTTCGCGCAACCCCTTCCGCTTCTCCCTTCCGGTCACCGATCTGGCCCGTTCCTTCCGCGGCGACAACTACCAGCAGGATCTGATCCACCTCAAGTCCCTGCTGGCGGCCATGGGCACCTCGATTCCCACCCTGTACAAACAGTACACCGAACTCTGCCAGCCAGGCGGCGTGGTCTTTCTCGACTTCAATGTTGATCGTGATTTCGGCGACTGCGTCGACGGGTTGGTGGTGGTCGATGCCCACCAGTTGAAATCTATCAAGCGCAGACGCTACATCGAGGATTCGCTGCCGGTTGCGGCCTGAGTGAGTGGCCGCACCGGGAATTCGGCTGCGTCAGACCCCCTTCTTTTTTCCGGGAGAGCGGCGGCCGGCGGCCAGCCGTTTTTCCGCCCGCTCGATCAGTTTACGGTGGATGCAGACCGAAAACAGCCGGGAATGCTCAAGAAAGCGGCCGACCAGCGACACCACCCGGATGTTCTCCGGCCACCCCGGTTTCCAGGCGCCCCTTCTGAAAAAAAAATCTGATTACCATCAATCTTCAGCCTGTTCCTCTGTCTGACTCGGCTTTGTTCTTTTTCGGCTGAGATCATGTGAGAAAACGAGGTCGTTCACTGTGTTGTTTGTCGAGGCCTTTACCCAATGGGTGAGCAATGATGACCGTCATTCCGGCGCAGGCCGGAATCCAGAACCTGCTGTGCTCTCGTGTGCAATTCCTGGACCCCGGCCTGTGCCGGGGTGACGCAATCTCCCGGAAGTTCAATGCAGTGGACTTCAAGAAAAAATCGGCTGATTTTGGGTGGTAATCAGAAAAAAAATGGCATGCCAACGCACGGTGGTTTTCAGACAGTTATCCTACGCATCTCCGACACCCCATTTCAAACCGCACATTTCCTCATCAAATCGAAAAGATATCCAGACGGCATCTTCACTGTTCTCTGACTTGGTTCTAACGCAACCATGTTTTGTTCTCAGGAACGAAACAGACAAACGGTACTGATGGCGACAGCGCCCAATCACGGCTGTCCCGCGGGACGAACCGAAGAAAAGGAGAAGAGAATATGAGGAAAACAATCATGCTCGCCTGTGGTGGGGCACTGGTATCGGTGGGATTGCTGCTTTTTGCCGGTTTGACGGAACGGCAGGCGCAGGCCGGAGGCGAGGGCGAGCTGCGGACGTTGGCCAGCCAGCCGGTGCAGTGGCGGCAGCCCGGCCAGGATGCCGCGATCATCCCGTTGAAACTGCTGGCCATTAACGATTTTCATAGCCAGATCACAGCGGGAGAATATGTGGATGGCCGTCCGGTCGGTTCCGCCCCGGTCTTGGCCGCCTATCTCAAGAATGCCCAAGCCAAGGCCCGCGGCCGGACTTTCATTCTCCACTCCGGTGACCATGTCGGTGCCTCCCAGCCGCAATCAGCCCTGTTGCAGGACGAACCCGCCATCATGTTCTTCAATATGCTGGGCAACGAGCAATGCCGCACCGGCGGTCAGTATGGCCCGGATTGCAATCTTGTCGGTATTCCCGGCAACCATGAAATGGATGAAGGACAACAGGAAATGCATCGCCTCATTAATGGAGGCAACCATCGCCAAGGGCCCTTTTTGCAGAACCCCTATCAGGGTGCTGCCTTTCCCTATATCTGTGCCAATCTGGTGGAAACCGCCACTGGCCAAACGGTGTTCACGCCTTATGTGGTCCGCATGGTCGATGGCGTGCCGATCGGCTTTATCGGGGCGATTCTCCGGCAAGCATCTTCCTTTCTTTCCCCGGTAAATCTGGATGGTTTGCAGGTGCTCGACGAAGTGGAAACCATCAATCACTATGCGCGCCAGCTGCACCATGAGGGCGTCCGCACCATCATCGTCATGATCCATCAGGGCGGTTTTCAGTGGCCAGTGGGTGAAACCTCTGATAACAACAGGCCGCTGGCAGGAGACATTGTTCCCATTGTCGAGCAGTTGGACAACGAAGTCGATGTGGTGCTCAGCGGCCACACCCACACCTATCATAACCTGCTGGTCAAGAACGGTTCCGGCCATCTTGTGCTGGTCACCCAATCCTGGGCAAAGGGGACGGGCTACGCCGATATCGATCTTGAGATCAGCCGGGAGAGCGGCGACGTGGTGGCGAAATCGTCGAGCATTGTGACCACCTGGGCTGATCAGGGACCGGGGCTGCAACCGGATGGCATGGTGGCCGCCCTGGCAAACCGGGTGGATGAGATGGGCCGCACCCTCGCCGAACAGGTGATCGCCAGTGCCGCCAAACCCATTACCCGGACGAAAAATGGCGCTGGCGAATCAGCCATGGGCGACTTGGTCGCCGACGCCCAGCGCCAAGTCATGGGGACTGATTTCGCTTTCATGCACCCCGAGGGCATCGAGGCCGATCTCGAGCCCGGCGGCATTACCAAGGGAGCGCGATTCAACGTCCAGCCGGCCAATCTCAACCTGATCAAACTGGAAATGACCGGCCGTCAGATCTACGAACTGCTCAATCAGCAGTGGAGCGGGGACCAGGGCGAGGCCAGATTTCTTCAAGTTTCCGGACTGACCTATGTCTGGGATGCCGATCGGCCATTGGGAAACCGCATCGTTACGGTGACGAAAGACGGTATGCCCTTGAAAAGGGAAGGAAAATACACGGTGGCGGTCAATGAATACCTGGCGGGCGGCGGCGGCAATTTCACCGTGCTGACCCAAGGCGCCAACCCCGTGGTCGGACCCTTTATCGCCGATGCCCTGCTCCACTACGTGCAGACCCGGCAGCAGCCAATCAACACCGATATCGAAGGAAGGATAAGCCGGATAAATTAGCCGGTTGCCGTGTGCAATAATTTTTTTGAGCGGAAGCATCCCCGTGTCACGGCATGTGTCCAACTCCAGTTCGCTTTCCCTTGACAAGGCCCGGACAATGGTGGAGAAATTTGTAGCGGACTGCTACAGCGCCATTGGTTCCGCAGTCGACCCCGCGCCGGGCGGGGTGGCTGCGGGAAAATGCGGAACCGCAAGCGGACAGGAGGTGAGCCGGGCATGAAGGATCGATGGATCAAGGCAGTACTCGCGCTGACGCTTATTGCCCTGTTCCTGGGCGGTATCTGGCTGTACCAGGTGCAAAATGAGGCTGTGCGCCTGGAGGTGCAGAACGAACTGACCGCCATCGCTCAATTGAAGGCGGATCAGATCGCCGCCTGGCGCGTTGATCAACTGGATGACGCCGCTGTCCTGCAAAAGCATCCCTTCATGCCCGCCATGGCGGCCAGTTTTCTCGCCGATTCCGGAGAGGAACACCGCCGGAATCTCCTCCTCCAGTTTGGCACCTTGGCCGAACAGCACGATTTTGCCGATATCCTGCTGTTGGACCCGGAGGGCAGGGAACGCTTGAGTCTGGCCGGTGGGACCCAAGGTCACGCTGATGTGTATGCGCCTGCCCTGGCCGAGGCGCTGACCGGGCAAAGGCCCGTGTTCGTCGACCTGCATCAGGGGCCGTCCGATCACGTTGCCCATTTTTACGTGGTGATACCCCTTTTCAGCACCGCTGGCCCCGCCTCGAAACCCCTTGGCGGGCTTGTTTTAATCAGCGACGCCACCCGGTTCCTCTATCCCCTGATCCAAACCTGGCCAACCGCGAGCCCGTCGGCGGAGACGCTGCTGGTCCGGCGCGACGGCGACCATGTTCTGTACCTCAACACCCTGCGGCATCAGCCCGATGCGGCTCTGCGCCTCCGCATTCCCCTGAGCCGGACGGATATGCCAGCGGTGATGGCCGCGGCGGGCCGGCAGGGGTATGTGCAGAGCAGGGATTATCGCGGTGTCGAGGTGTCGGCGGTCATTGTGCCCATAGAGGGTACCCGCTGGTCGATGATTGCCAAGATTGACGCCGATGAGGCCTTTGCCATCTGGCGGGTCCGATCGACCCTGCTGCTGCTCCTTCTGGCCGGGTTATCGGCTTTGGTCCTGATTATCGGCTTGGTGTTGCGGCAGCGGGAGCAGAAGGTTCACTATCAGGCACTGTATGAAGCCGAGGCGGCGAAGCGCGCTGTCCTGGAGCGCCACAGCGTCACCTTGAAAGCCGTGGGCGACGGGGTTATCGCCACCAGCCCCCAGGGCCGGGTGGAGCTGCTCAACCCGGCGGCCGAGCGGTTGACCGGTTGGACGGAAGAGGCGGCCAAAGGCAAACCGCTCGAAGAGGTTTTCGTCCTTGTCCATGCCCATGCCGGTCATCCCATCGCCAACCCGGTGACAGAAGTGCTGGCCACGGGAAACATCGTTGGCCTGGCCAACCACGCCATGCTGATCGCCAAAAACGGGGAACGGCACCATGTCGCCGATTCGGCCGCGCCCATCAGGGACGAGGACAGCCGGCTGCTTGGCGCGGTCCTGGTCTTCCGGGACGTGACCGAGAGCTACCGGCTGCGGCAGGCGATGGAACACGAGCGGCGCATGCTGCAGCTCTTCATCGAACACGCCCCCGCCGCCATTGCCATGTTTGACCGGCAGATGCGCTACCTGGCCGTCAGCCGCCGTTTTTTGATTGATTATGACCTGGGTGACCAGCACGTCATCGGCATATCGCATTACGAAGTGTTCCCGGACATCCCGCAGCGATGGCGGGAAGTGCACCGCCGCTGCCTGGAGGGCGCGATCGAGCGCTGCGAGGAAGACCCCTTCCCCCGGGCCGACGGCCGGCTGGACTGGATTTGCTGGGAGATACATCCCTGGTATGAAGGTCCCGGCAAACCCGGCGGCATTATCCTGTTTTCGGAAGTGATCACTAAGCGCAAACTGGCGGAACAGGCGCTGCAGCACAGCGAAGACAAATTTCGCAATCTTTTCCACAAACATGCCGCCGTCAAACTGATCATCGATCCGGAGGACGGTCGCATCGTCGAGGCCAATGAAGCGGCGGGAAAATTTTACGGCTGGCCGCGGGCAACATTGCAGCAGATGCGGATTCAGGACATCAACATGCTTTCGCCCGCGCAGGTTCGGGACGAGATCGAAAGGGCAAAAAAACAGCAACGGATTTACTTCGAATTCCGTCATCGCCGGGCCGACGGTTCGATCAGGGATGTCGCGGTCTACAGCAGCGCCATCGACATCCAAGGCAAGCCCCTGCTCCATTCCATTATCCACGATATCACCGAGTTCCGCCATCTTGAAGCGCAGCTCCGCCAGGCCCAGAAGATGGAGGCCATCGGCAGGCAGGCCGGAGGGGTGGCGCAAGATTTCAACAAAATGCCGAACGTGATTCC
>Ga0074195_1003383_pt1 | contig 15210 bp, 11 predicted proteins | sample EPASupsiteHSE623_FD_64525 | JGI IMG/M metagenome (GOLD analysis project Ga0074195, IMG submission 64525) | Bioremediated contaminated groundwater from EPA Superfund site, New Mexico - Sample HSE6-23 | ecosystem: Environmental > Aquatic > Deep subsurface > Groundwater > Contaminated ...
CTGCTCGCAATACCCTTTCTGTTCGGCGGGCAATTTGCCGTCTATTGACCATATTCGGCGCCCGCTGCCTATTTAGATCTTCCGGTTTTATTTAGCTCAGGCTAAAAATTAGCGAAGTACTGAGGTTTGATATGGCTTCCTCAAAGTTCTGATCGTATTTCTTCCGAAGGATTTTTTTGAGTTTTTCGCTGTGATATCCGGCGTCAATTTTGAAATTTTTGTTACGATAGAGAATGTATAAAATTTGAATTTCCATGTCATTCAAATCACATGACATGAGGAATAATATGTCCCGAAATGATATAAATGGGATATTTTGTGCGGGTTCAATGAAATTTCCTGCGCTCTGAAATGGCCCCCTTCTCCCCAGACAATCCCCCTTGCTCGTTATTCCAGACGCCACTTGTGTTTAAAGAAAGGCTTCTATACTCTCCGTAATCCAGGCGAACAACAACCGGTCAACCCTACCTTAAAATATTTATTAATAGTTCATCACCCACGGTAACATAGGTACAGCCATGAAGTCCACCCGGCAGGATATCCTCTCTTCCTTAAAAAAACTCAAAGGGGAAGTGGCACGAGAGTATTCGGTCAAGACAATAGGGTTGTTTGGCTCAGTTGCCCGGGATGAGCAGACGGGCACAAGCGATATCGATCTGCTGGTGGAGTTCTCAAAGCCGGTGGGATTCGTCACCTTCATGCGGCTTGAAAATTTCCTTTCCGAGCAACTCGGGAACCAGGTAGATCTGGTGACATCAGATTCCTTAAAACCGGTGATCCGGCAGGATGTGCTCGCCGAGGTCATCTATGTCTAAGCGGGAGATGAAACTCTACCTCACGGATATTGACGATGCAGTCTCCACGATCCAGACCTATACCAAGGACATGACGTACGAGTAACTGCTCGCCGACCGGAAGACCCGCGAGGCAATCATTCTCAATTTTGTGGTGATAGGAGAAGCTATCAAGAAGATCCCGCAGGAGATTATCGATCGCCACCCGGATGTTCCCTGGAAAGAGTTTGCGGGAATGCGGGACAAGATGGTGCACGGCTATTTCATGATAAGCCCGACGATCATCTGGGAGACGAGCCGGCACGATCTCGCCCCGCTCGCGGCTGTGGTGAAGGTGCTGCTCCGGGAATATGCGTGAGCGGGTTTATCCAACACTCCTTTAAACACCCTCCGCATCCTCTCCCCCGGGCAACACCCGACTCTCCTCTCTAAGCTAATTGGGTAACCCTCCCCTCCAAAAAAAAAGAGGAGGTACCTGACCACCCCTTCACTGAAAAATATTTTGACCCCCACCCTCCCCATGCCAAAAGACAGGGTACCTCTCCCCAAGTGCAGTCGCCCCCGGCCCGGCACCAGCAGAGCCCCGGCAGAAACCTATTGAGCACCGGAATAGTAAGAAGAAAATAAGCACTCGTCCCGATCCACAAAAGTCGAGAAGCAAAACAATGAGCTGGCCAGATTCGTTATTTTTTCCCGGGCGTAATCCCCCAGATCGTGGGGATTTTTGTCTGGATATATGGGCTTGACACCGGGGATCTGGTGATCCAGATAATGGGAGGAGCAATCATGTTCGTTCCCATTGCACTGCATATCGTCCCGCTCCCCTGGCGGGAACCGGCCGGGCCTGAAGGGCAGGATGCAGGCACGGCACCGCGCAAGTTAGACCCGGGTAAACCGGCAAAAAAGTTCCCTTCCCATTATCAAAAGTAACCCGGGAAGGGATTGGGTTATCCGGTATCGATGACCGTGTCGACAAACGTAGTCAGCTGGCTGACGAGCATCGGGTCAAGCCCTTTTTCCACGGCAAGAAATATCCCGGAAAGATCCATGAGCCGGAGTTTATTGGTAACGAAGTGGATAAATTTCGAGATGCTCTGGGACGGGAGATAGATGAGCATGGTGCTGACCGAATCATACAGTATACAGACTTTCTTGCCGGAATGATCCTTGAGCACTTCGGTGACCGCAATCCCAAGATCCGTGAGATTGGCCGGATTATTGACAAAACGGACAATCCCGGGGATATTCTCTGCATTGCCAATGGAGTTCCGGGTCACCGCATCGACAAACGAGACAGTGGCCAGTTCAACCCCGTTCTCCGCATAGAGTTTTGAGAGGATGTTATATGGAAAATTTACCGTCACGACGATAGTATGATACCCGTTTGCCGAGATCTCTTTGATAAGCTCGATATTGCGCTCCCGGATATTTGCCGGTGCAGCAAGAATCAAAAAGATCTGTTTCTTCTCCAGGTCTTCGCGGCTGACAAATGCATCCACTCAATCACCCTCAAGGAATTTCCGGTAGGCCTCGGGGATCGCCCGGTTCTTCTCCAGAATAGCCTGCTGGAATTCCTGCACATTGGTAGCAACCTGCCGGGCGTTTCTCTCCTGACCGTCCAGCAGCATTGCCGTCTCATCGGGCGTGATCTTCCCTGCCCGTACCAGCGCAGCCACATCGTGGAGGTTTTCCCGGATAATCTCGACCGGCTGTTTTATGCGCATCGCCATCTCGGTCATGTACGCCACAAGCGCCTCTTCTGCCGCACGCTGTTCGGTGATATCGATGCCAATAGAGATCGCATGCTTCCCGCCGCCAAACGTGATCTGGCGGGTGTTCCACGAGATGACCTTCTTCGCGCCGCTTTTGGTCGTGACCCGGGTCTCAAGGTTCAAAAAGGACTGTTGTGCTGAAAAGACCTCATGTATCTGCCGGGTTATCGTGTCCCGGTATTCCTTATCCGGGTAAAGCCGTTTCCAGATCCCGAGATTACCAATCGCCTCATCCCGTGAATAGCCGGTAATCTCCTCGGCAGCCGTGTTCCATATCACGACCTTGCCGTGCACGCCAAGCACGGTTATCAGGACATTGGCATTGTCAATGATGGTCTCTCGGAAAGAGTCGAGTTCCCTGACATGAGTGTAGTCCTGGCCAACGGCGATTACCAGCTTCTTCCCATCCAGTTCAACTTCCTTGGTGTTCCAGAGAATGACGTGGCGTGTACCGGAACGGGTCTGGATCGTTGTTTCAAAATTTTCAAAATAATTCTTTTTAGCAAGAATTTCTGCCAGCCTGCGGTTTACGCTGTCACGGTAGGTTTTGTCCGGGTACAGGTAGCGCCACAAAGAGGTATTGCCGATAATTTCCTGTTTGGAATAGCCGGTGATGGTCTCGGCGGCACGGTTCCATGCAAGAACAGTTCCTTTCTTATCAAGAACAGCAATAATGACAAGAGCGTTTTCCAGTATTCCCACTTCAATACATCCGAGTCCTGGTTTTTTCTCTGGCATATATTCCTCTTTGTCCTGCTTACTCCATCCTCTGGTCCGATACAGAAGGTGCTGGCATATGCTGCATTTTTAGTGGTTTTCACCACCGTATACCAAGACATATCAGGACAACTATAATATCATTTGCACCAGCGCGGTGTCTCTTACGAACGGGTGTCCCGGGCTTTTACCGGTACCCCATCGCCGCCCCGAGCAGGTTTGCTGTAATGCGCAGCGCTTCTACCTCATCCGGTGACCGGATTGTCTCGACCTTATCGAAAAACCCGATAAAACCCCAGAAGTTGTCCCGGATGAAAATAGGTAAGATGACACCGGACTGTACCCGGAGCAGCTCAAAAAACCGTTTCTCTTCTTCAGGAAGGGAAGAGAGCGTGGCCGATATCACATCGCCTTTCACCAGCAGGTCATGCCAGGGGGAAATGTTCAGGGATGCAAAGCTGAACTGTTTGAGTTCCGAATTATAGAGATTGGACTTGTACACCGGGCATATCCATTCATAGATGAGGCTGATTGTTTCCTGGCCCGGTGTATCGCAATCTGCCTTGAAGATCCCGATTGCACCGGCATCCAGCGCAAGGCCGATAGGTTCGAGAATATCCCGTATATCAGACGATTCAAAAATACGGGGCTTGACGGATTCATCGCGGGAGATACGGAGCAGCCATTCAACTGCCGAACTCACCGCAAAAAGGATCGCATCGCGTTTCTTGATCTCATGCTCGATCCGGTGCTTGTAGAGCGCCATCTCGATCACCGAGTGGAGTTCCCGTTCGTCGAAAGGTTTGATCACATACCCGTACGGTTCGGTCACTTTGGCCCGTTCGAGCAGGGATTTATCGGAATAAGCAGTGAGATAGATGACCGGGATGTCGTAGAGCACATGGATCTTTCCTGCGGTCTCTACCCCATCCATTTTGGTGGCAAGATGGATGTCCATGAGCACGAGATCGGGATGAAGTTCTTTGACCTTTTCCATGGCGATCTCTCCGGATTTTGCAATACCCGCAACGTCATAGCCCAGGCTTTTCAAGGTCTCTTTTATATCATTGGCCACTATCGCTTCATCTTCTACGATAAATATCGACAGCTTGTCCATCATGCTCCCTGTACGTAATCGTTCATCTGGTTGCATTGATAACAGTTCCGATATATTTTGCACTTTGATAAACGGGGGAATAGTTATTCCCGGTCATTACCGCTGTGCAGGATGCCGGAAAGAAGAGATTTTTTGCAGCCGTTGCCGTCATTTCTCCTGTTTTTCTAAGAGGAACTGTTTTTACCGGCATGGTTTTTCTGGATGTCAATAATAAAGATCGTTCCTTCTCCCGGCCCAAGAACAATGGTGCCGTTTAACTGGCTGACGAGGTCCCTTACCAACTGGAGACCAAGGGATTCGGTGTTCACCCAGTCAAATCCTTCCGGCATGCCGATCCCGTTGTCGCGATACACGAACCGGAGCCTGTTTGCACCCTGCGGGGTACATTCTATGGATATTTTACCATCACGGCCATCCGGGAAGGCATGTTTGAGCGAATTGGACAGCAGTTCGTTCATGATGAGCCCGATCGGAATCACCGTATCGATATTGGCCATGATATCAGCCATGGTCACCGTGATGGTTATCCTGTTCGGACGGAGGACGTATAACCTGAAGATCTGCTTTGCCAGGTAGTCCAGGTACTCCATGACATTGATCTCTGAAATATTTTCAGACCGGTAAATACGTTCGTGCACAAGGGCCATGGCCCGCACCCGGCTCTGGCTGTCCCGTATCGCGCCCAGTACCTTGGAATCGGTGATATACCGGGACTGGAGATTCAAAAGGCTCGCAATGATCTGGAGGTTGTTTTTGACCCGGTGGTGGATCTCGCGGAGGAGGAGGTCTTTTTCTGCCAGCGACCGGGAGATCTGCTGCTCGGCAAAGTTCCGTGCCGCTATCTCGGCAGTCAGCTGCAGGTTGGCCCTGCTCAGGGCTTCGGTCCGTTCGGTTACCCGTTTTTCCAGCTTCTCGTTTGCTGACCGTATTACCTCTTCAGCCTGTTTTAACAGGGTAATATCCGTCAGGACATTCAGGCTTGCCGGGTTGCCCTCGTACCTGATGGCTGCGCCATTGACAAGAACGGTGTGGTACGTCCCGTCCCGTGCTGCAACCTTAATCTCATATGAAGCGATATCCTCTCCGGCCAACCGCTTTTTCATCCCCTTTTTTATGATATCATGATACTCCGGGGCTACAAACGGGAGGAGCGGTTTGCCGATGAGCATTTCCGGAGTATAGCCAAGATGGGTTGCGGTTGCCGGGTTGACATAGATCAGGATCCCGTCCCGGTGAACCAGTACGTAATCCGGCAACTGGTCGACAAGGGTACGGTAGCGTTCCTCGCTTTGTTTCAGTTCGTTCCGGGATTCGGTAAGCTGGGAAAATACGGGATCGATCTCCTGCGCAAGCCGGGAAAGTTCATCTTCACTCTTGTCACCGTGTAAAATGGTATCATGCCCGTTCTTTCGCACGGCACTGATGACCGCGTTGAGGCGGGAGAGGACCACCCGGTCGATGAACAGCAGGACAAACAGGATGATGAATATCCCCGCCCCCAGCAGGCATGCAAGGAAAACAACGATGGTGTCCCACCCGGTGTGATAGATTGTCCGGGGCCCGGTGATCCTGACATAATAACCGCCCGGGTTCCGCATATCGTCGACATGAACGTAACCCGTTACGGTATCGGCATTCTCCGGGACGACTGCTATGGGAGATTCGGGGGTAATCCGGGCTACCGCACGGGCAAAGGAAGGATCCCCTGCTACCTCCTTTGCCGGTATCAGGCTTACCTGGTATCCCGCACGGGTGGCGAGAGCCTCAAGGTAACTTCTGTCGATACTGCGCAGGATGTACAGCCTCCCGGCCGCAGGCCCTTTGAAACCATCATTGAGAACCGGGTGAGATGAAAAGATGAAAAGACCGGCCGGGCTGTCAAGAATCCCGTAGGTGCCTTCCGTTGCGGTAACATTATTGTCTGCCCGGTTCAGGTCATGGATATCGCGTTCAAGCTGGGCTGGCACCTTCTCGATCATCTGCGAACTTGCATTATACCCTCTTCCGAACACGAACGTGTTTGAACCATTGAAGATCAGCACGTAATCGACATCGAACCGGGTAAAGAAATCGCTCCCGGTATTCTGGTCTACCCAGCCGGGATTCTGGTCTTGAGCAAAAAAGTAGGTATCCGTCCAGGCCGCATAATCGCGGTTGATCGAGTACGTATGTTTCATATCGTCCTCAAGGGAACGGACTGCACTATCCAGGGTATTTTGGACTTCCTGCTTTTCGAGTGTTAAGTAACTCCGCTCCATGGAAAGATATGAAAATACAGCCACAAGGGTGAACGTGACCATAAGCGCAATGCCGATCCCCAGGAGTAATTTCATTCGCAGGTTCATGGAAACACACGGAAATCTGAATATAAATGATTAATAGTGCCTTTTTTTATAAGGATTTAGATATTCCTTTTTACCTTCTTTAACCATAAAAGAGCCGAATATTGTACTGTTCACGGTTTGCTGATGATGCAGGGGGAACCGAGGTATGTTTCCAGAAACCCTTATCAGGATTCGGGTTTTCTTCCAACCGTTACGGTAAAGGTTGTCCCCCTGCTGCGGTCCAGCGTGATGTTTCCGTCAACCTGGTCGACAAGACTGGTCACCAGGCGCATGCCCAGCGAGATAGTGTTTTTCCAGTCCAGATCTTCCGGTATCCCGATGCCATCATCCTGTACAACCAGCGTTATGAGATCTCTTGAATCACTGCCGCTGATACGGATTGTGCCTTGCCTGCCGTTTGGAAATGCATGCTTAAGGGCATTGGAGATGAGCTCGTTCATGAGAAGGCCGAGGGGGACAGCAGCATTGATGTCCACCATGATCTTTTCCAGGGCCAGATCCAGGTGTACCCGCTGTGTATCAGTGCCGTAAAAGGAGAGGAGCTGGGTTGCAAGGAACCGGGTATAATCGGCAAAGTCGATACGGGCGAGATTATCGGACCGGTAGAGTTTCTCGTGGACCAAAGACATGGCCCGGACGCGGTTCTGCGTCTCAGCCATGATCTGTTTTAACCCGGGATCTTCGGTCTGGCGCATCTGGAGATTGGTTAAGCTGATGATGATCTGGAGGTTGTTTTTTACCCGGTGATGGATCTCCCGCAGCAGCAGGACTTTCTCATCCAGCGAGGCCTGTATGGCATCTTCATCACGTTTCTGGCGGGAAATATCATGGGCGGCAACAATAATCCGGTCTTTTCCCCCATCCATTCCCTTAATGACCGAGGCATGCACGGACAGGGGAGTGACATAACCGTCAGTTCTCCGCAGCTGGACGAAATTTTCGATCGTGCCTATCCTGATAAGACCTGAAAATTTTTCCTGGAGGGTTCCGTCATCAACAAGATAGCCGAAATAAGGAGTTCCGATCAGCCTTGCTCTGGGAATTCCGGTCAATAATTCCCCTGCCGCATTGATGTCCAGGATGATCCCATTTTCATCAAGAACCGTTACGAGGTCGGGGTTGGACTCAATAACCGACCGGGTGTAACTGAGCGCTTTCTGAACATCCTGTTCGGCCCGTATGCGCTGGACAACTTCGTCTTCCAGCAACCGGGTGCGGTCCTTGACGATTTTTTCAAGATCCTCATTCATCCGGGCCAGTTCAGCCTCGGTTTCCCGGATCCGGGAGATATCCCGCATGGATTGAATCGCACCGGTCGTTTTCCCCATTGCATCGATCAGGGGAGATGCGACCAGCGAGAGAGGTATCCTGCGCCCGCTGCCCGGTACGATAAACTCCGTCCGGGCAGTGATCGTATTGCCCTCCGAGTGAATATTGGTATAATTCATCCTGGCGGCATCCTGGTCCGGGTGAAGGACCAGATCGATAAGGAGCGAGCGACGTTTCCCGTACTGCCAGAGACTGTATTCATGGTCACCTTTACCGATTATCTCTCCGGCAGGCACACCGCTGAGTCTCTCAAGCGCCTGGTTCCAGGCAAGCACCTTCCCTTCATTGTCAATGACGAACGTAGGATCCGGAAGGAAACGGATAATATCAGAGAATAACTGCCGGGACTCACGGACCTGCTCTTCCATCTGTTTGCGTTCGGTGATATCGTGAAAATACCAGACCCGCCCGAAATACCGGTTATCATCCCCAAACATGGGGGCGGAATACCGGTCTATAATTGTGCCGTCTTTTAACAGGATCACTTCCTGGCTCTTTTCCGAACGGTTCTCATACAGGTACTTGATCCGGGCAAGAAATTCCTGCGGGTCTGCGAGTTTTTCCATGACAAAAAAGAGGACCTGTTCGTCCACGCGGGGATTGATAATATCCTTCGGGATCCCCCAAATCTCCATAAACCTGTGGTTAAACGCGATAATTTTTCCGGTTTCATCAACAATAAGGATACCATCAGGAGAGGTTTCCTGTTCGGTTGTCAGGATGGCATTGGAGATCCGGATCTCTTCTTCTGCCCGTCTGTGGACCACAATCTGCCACCAGCCCTGCATCAGGAACTGCAGCTGACGAACATCTCCCTCGTTATAATCCATTCCTTTGTTGCCCACTCCGGCTACAGCAACGATATGCTTACCTTCAAAAACGGGGACATTCATGTGCCGTACCAGGGGAACATGCCCCTCTGGGGTACCCCGCTTGGACGGATTTTCGGCCGCATAATCATTGGTGATTACGGGCCTGCGCTGCCGGACTGCTTCACCCCACAAGCCCATCTTTTCCACAGCGTATACTATCGGTTTGTCGATAACGGAACAGGACTCATGGGCAGATTTGGACCAGTACTGCATGGTCATGACAGTTTCATCATCGTTCATGGTGGCAAGATATCCTATCGTACTCCCGGTCAGCTGTATTGCATCCTCAACAACTTTCGATATTATGTCGGAATCTGCTATCTGATTCATCTGGCTGAGTGAGAGCAGGGACTCCATGCGCATTTTTTCCAGTGCCAGTGCATCTTCGGCACGCTTGCGATCGGTGACATCAAGAATGACACCTTCGTAATGGGTAATAATTCCCTCATTATCGCGGCGGATATGAGTATAATCATTTATCCAATGCTCCACGCCGTCTTTTCCAAAAATCCGGTAGCTCTGACTGAATTCATCGATAGTATTTTTACTGTTTTTTTCTACTTCCGCAGCTACCTGCTCAAGATCCTCAGGATGAATAATTGAACTGAATGGCACCCTGCCCGATACAAAATCATCGACAGAATACCCGAACTGGGAAATATTGCTGCTCACCATTTCGACAGGCCAGTTCTCTTCTGCTTTCCAGAGGAACGCAACCGCCGGGCTGGTATTGATAATCCTCAGCTGCTCTTCCTGCAGGTGAAGCAGCTCTTTGATGCGATCCTGGATTGCCTTCTTCTCGGTAATATCCCGTATTGATCCCTGGAAACCGATTATATTACCGGCTGTGTCTTTTCGAACAACCGATGTGACGAGTGTATTGATTATGGTCCCGTCTTTTTTCTTTAAATTAACAGGATATTCAACCGAGAATCCTTTTTCGCGAATATACCGGATATGTGCATCCCTTTCGTCAGAATTTGCATATATCCGGGAAATTTTTGTATTCAGCAGATCTTCCCTGCTGTCATAACCAAGTAATTCAACTGCCGTATCATTGAAATCCTCCCACCTGCCATCCAGGGTAGTGATAAAAACACAATCCCGCGACGTGGTAAAGAACGCACGGTATTTCACTTCGCTCTCCCGCAATGACTGTTCTGCCTGTTTGCGTTCCGTGATATCGATAAGAAGGAGGAGAATGGCGGGATTGTGCTGATACTGGATCGCGCTTGCTTTCACAATCACCGATCTCCGGGCCCCGGTCTTTGTGATCAGGTCGATCTCATACGGAGATAGATCACCTCCTTTCTGACGGGCAGTCATTTTGGCAACTACTGTTTCGTGATACTCCTCTGCTATATAGGAGAGTATATGCGTACCGATCAGTGTATCTGCATCATACCCCAGTCCCTTTGCCGAAGCCGGGTTCACGTAAAGGAGTTTCCCATCCATCGCGTATACCGCGACATAGTCGGGCAGGTTTTCCACGAGACCACGGTTGAAGGACTCGCTCTCCCTGAGCGCTTCTTCCATGTGCTTGCGATCCGAGATATCGAGAAAAGCGCCGATCAACCCGCCTACAGAACCATCTTCATTGAGAAACGGTGCCTTGTAAAAGATGACATCATGGCGGGAACCGTCTGCATATTCCACCTGCGTTTCATAGCGCTGGGAAACAGGATTGTCAAGTATATCACGGTCAACAGCGGTGTATTTGTCTGCGAGATCCTTTGGCGAGATGTCATAAGCGGTCTTTCCGATGAGGTCCTCGCAGCTGATCCCGATATACTCTGCAAACGGGGGGTTGCAGCCCAGGTATTTTCCACCATTATCTTTAAAAAAGATCGGCATGGGAAGGGTATCGATCATGGTGGCAAGGAAGCGTGAGCTCTCCAAGGCACGGGATTCTGCCAATTTCTGTGCCGTAACATCGCGCCCGATCGCGATATAGCTGGTAATTACCCCGTGTCTGTCCCGGAGTGCCCGTGTGTTCCAGACAATGGTCTTTTTTGTCCGGTCTGCGCACTGGATCTCGGTCTCAAAGTTTTCTAAAAACACGTCCCGCCCAATAATCCGCTGAATATCCCCGGTCACTTTCCGGCGGTATGTTACATCCGGGTAGAGTTGTTTCCAGACGGCCTTCTTTCCCAGTACATCACTTTTTTTGTAACCGCTGATAGCCTCGGCAGCATCGTTCCAGACAAGGAGAATCCCGTCCGGATCGAGCACCGAGATCCAGACATTCGCATTGGCAATCACATTCTCCTGGAACTGCTGCATCTCACTGAGCGCGTCCTGCGCCCATTTCTCCTCGGTGATATCCTCGCCAAACCCGAGCGTTCCGGTAATGGTCCCATCCTTATCGTGCAGGACGGAGTTATGCCACCGGATGGTCTTTTCGGTTCCGCTGCAGGTCAGGACCGTATTCTTGAAAACCCGGTTTGGTTCGACCTGGCCATCAATCATCTGTAAAAAAACACGGTTCACCTGTTCCCGGTCTTTTTCCGGCAGGAACAAATCGGGCCAGGATTTTCCGACAACCTCTTCAGGGAGACATTCAAGAATTTTTCCGCCATTCTCATTGAGATAGGTGATTGCCCCGTTCCGGTCGAGAGCAAGGATGATCGCCGGTGCAAGGGAAAGATATCGCTCTCTCATATCGCTGGAATGCTGCCGGGCATTCCGGGCCTCGACAAGGCGCTCTGACAGGTACGCAACAACCGCAGCAATACCCACAAAAACAAAGAACCGGTATAATGCGCCAATGATAACATCCGGCTGGCCGGCTTCGAAAACAATAACCATGCCCAGATAGGCAAGGCCAAGGAGTGTGGCAAGGCCGCAGCCTTTCCAGCGGTAGCGATAGGCAAGGAGGACGATGGGGAAATAGTAGAGGTGCATGAAGATGGTAGTAATCCCGTTTGCCAGGCACCAGATGGTAAAGAGGATGACTGCACCGGAAAGCGCGAGGATGATTTCCTTCCACCACGTTTCTGTCAGGGGTAATGAAGGAAAAGCAGGAGGGTTCATGTACCGATCACGCAGTTCCTTTTCATACACACTATCATGATCAAAGGAGCGGGTAGGAAACTCCATTGATATTTCCGCGAATCTTCGAGATAGGCATTACCGGTATCCATGACTCGACATCCTCCTGGCTGCATCTCCCTGCAATACAGGTATAGTGACTGTCAGGTTCGATCCACAAGAATGTTTCGCAGGTTTTTGTCTGCGGGAAATTCAGAGATGACACTATGAAAGAAGTCTCCTGATTTGCACCGGAAATGTTCACTTAAAAAACCCGGCAGGATCACCAACATTCCTGCCGGAGGGTTTTCTTTTCTGATACGGGATTTTTTACGGAATAGAAAGCAAGACCGAAAAAAATCCTGAAATAGTCTTCATCATGCTGATGTTTCGGTCAAAAAAATTCCATGGTTCCGACGGCATCACTGCCTTAATCAGTATTATTATATAACGGATTTGTTGATCATTTCTCTATTGAAAGGAGTTTTTAGAGATGCCAAATCCAAAAAACGGAAAACTGGAATTGTTGTCGGATAAGAACAGTGTCCTTGTACTGGTGGATTTCCAGCCTGCAATGTTTGCCGGTGTCGCCTCCGGGGACAAGACAATAATCAGGAACGCAGCTTATTGCGCTGCAAAAGCGGCAAGTATTCTCGGAGTGCCGGTCGTGCTCTCGGCAATCGGTCCGCTGAGAAACGGGGAGTTCATGGCAGATGTGACAAAACTGTTTCCCGGCCAGGAAGTGTTTGCCCGGGCGGTGCCGAGTTTTGATGCGTTCGAGGATGAGAAGACCTGGAATGCGTTTAAGAAGACGGGCCGGAAAAAAGTGGTCATATCGGGGCTCTGGACCAGCATGTGTTTTGCCTATACCGCGCTTCACGCCATACGGGAAGGATACGAGGTGTACGGGCTGATGGACGCAGCCGGGGATTCAACTTCCGATGCTCACAAGTACGGGATCAAGCGTATGCTGCAGGCCGGGGTAATTCCCCTCACGACCGAGTCGCTGGTCTCGGAATGGATGCATGACTGGGGAAACCCGAAGTCAATGGAGCTGGTAAAAGAGGTCTATTCAAAATACGGGGCAATGATCGGGTTCCGGTAATCAGACTATTTTTCAGGGATCCAGATCGTTTCCCATTTGGGGTATAAGGGGATAGCAAAGGATCCGTTCGGGAAACCTGATATCCCGGTCAGCCCAATTTCCTTTCAGGAAGACTATGGAGATCGTAACGGGCATCCACCAGGTAGACGGGGTCAATGCCAACTGCTACATCCTTGTCCGCGATGGCCTCACGGTGATCGATACCGGACTTCCGGCTGGCAGCGGGAAGAAGATCCTCGCCTATATCCGGAATACGCTGTACCGGGAGCCATCAGAGATCAAAACCATTGTCATCACCCATTTCCACATGGACCATATCGGGGGAGTGGCAACCCTGAAAAATGCTGCACCGGGTGCAAAGGTTGCGATTGGAAGAGCAGATGCGGGGTATATAACCGGAGAGATCCCCCTTCCGGTGTACCCGGGCTTTAAGGGATTTCTGCTGCGGATTGCTTCGGCGATAATGAGCCCTGGTCTCTTCCCTTTGGATCTCCTGCTGGATGACGGGGACCGGGTTGACGGGCTCCTGTGTGTCTCTCTTCCTGGGCACACTCCCGGGAGTACCGGGCTGTATGATGAACGGACAAAGACACTCTTTTCCGGCGATATCCTCCGGTATGACGGCAGAGCCATCACAGAAGGCCCGGATCTGGTTACCATGGATCTCAAGAGTTCGCGCCAGTCGATCCGGAAGATCGCAGCCCTCGATTTTGATATCCTGCTCCCGGGTCACGGCGTACCGCTCCGGGACGGGGCATCAGCTAAGGTGCGGGTGTTTGCTGCAACACTTCCCGCAGACGGGTAAGATCACGCCCGGGCTCACCCGTTCATTTTTGCTGGTAACCGCGTATGGGCATGTATAAACCCGAAAAGTGTTCACCTACTACCTAAGAGATTACCTATGCAGCTCCACTCCTGCAAGAAGACCTACAACAACGAGACGCAGCGGGCGAGTCCGTTAGATGAGACACTGGCCCGTATTGAACCCAAAGTCCCGGCGGCCGGCATCACCCGTGTCGCGGATATCACGAGCCTTGACCGGATCGGGATACCGGTCTTCTCCTGTATCCGCCCGACCGCAGAAGATGGTGCTATCACCGTATACAACGGGAAAGGGGCAACCGTTGAGGAGTCACGGATATCGGCAATAATGGAAGGGATCGAGCGGTATTCGGCCGAGGTGCACGACCGGGAGATACGGACCGCACTGTACCAGGAACTGGCAGGCTGCGAGCCTGTTGTCGATCCCAACGACCTGATCATGCCGGAAGGTGCAACAACGGACCGGTTCATGTCCTGGTGCCAGGGATACGATATCGTCAATAACCAGACCGTCTGGGTCCCGGCCTTTGCCGTCTTCCACCCGGTTCCTCCCCGGCACCGGGGGCCTTTCCGGACGAACTCGAACGGTCTTGCCTCGGGAAACACGATGGAAGAGGCGATCTTCCATGCCCTGTCCGAGGTTATCGAAAGGGATGCGTGGTCGTTAGTCGAGACCACCCGGAACACCGGCCCCGCGGTTGTGGATATCGATGATCCGGTAATCATGGACATGCAGAAGAAATTTGCCGATGCCCAGGTCGAAGTCACGGTCCGGGACATCACCAGCGACATCGGCATCCCGACGATCGCAGCAGTGGCAGATGACGTGCTGTTGAAAGACCCGAGTCTCCTCACCATCGGGATCGGCACCCATACCAGCGCACGGATCGCCGTCATGCGGGCACTGACCGAAGTGGCCCAGAGCCGGCTCACCCAGATCCACGGGGCACGGGAAGATACCACGATTGCCGATCTCCGCAAGAAGATGGGCTACGAGCGGGCGAAACGGATCAACGGGTACTGGTACCGGGACAATGGTGCGGTTGATTACACAAAGATTTCTTCTTCGGACACTGACGATTTCTTAAAAGACATCAATAATGTCATCGAAGCTTTAGGGAAGAAGGGGCTCGACCGGGTCATTGTCGTTGACCTGACCAGAGAAGAGATCGGGATTCCGGTCGTGCGGGTGATTGTGCCGGGCTTAGAAGTCTTTGCAATGGACCCCGAACGCCGGGGCGAACGGGTGAAGCATGCCAAAGATCATCGTCTTTCTCGGCCCAAGCCTTGATGTGAAATCAGCAGAA
>Ga0074195_1003384_pt1 | contig 15210 bp, 15 predicted proteins | sample EPASupsiteHSE623_FD_64525 | JGI IMG/M metagenome (GOLD analysis project Ga0074195, IMG submission 64525) | Bioremediated contaminated groundwater from EPA Superfund site, New Mexico - Sample HSE6-23 | ecosystem: Environmental > Aquatic > Deep subsurface > Groundwater > Contaminated ...
AACATTCTACAAAAAGTGCACGATGTCCTGATATGAATTAACTATTAAAGGGTGCACGATGTCTTGATAGAAATTGGGTGCACGATGTCCTGATACTCGCCACCTAACACCTAACCACCTAACACCTAACACCTAACACCTACTTCCCTGTTAACCTCTTCACGATAGTATCCATATCCTCTCCTACGGTAATGGTAAAAGTCCCGTTCTGGAGCCTGGTATGAGCCTTGTGCCTGGTGAGAACCTGCAAAAACTCATGCTGGTTCCTGATGGCCCCTTTTTGTTCCAGCATCCTGGCCACATCCTCGGAACCCATCCCGGACGTAACGGTAATCGTCACTTTCCTGGCCGGGTTATTAACTGGGGATACTGCTGCAGGGGATACTGCTGCAGGGGGTACTTGTGCAGGAAGTACTGCGGCCGGCTTGCTCTGAGGGGGAACGGGAGTGATCCCGGAGGTGTATACTTCCTTCTGTACACCCTGCTCAACCATACCGAGTGCGGCGGCCTTGGCCTTAATCTCTTCGTTGGTAAGCTGGCGGGGTCCAAAGGCCCACACTATGATGGCGCTTAAGATAAAACCTACCCCTATTCCCAGCAGGAATTCCTTTCTCAAAAAATTAGGCATTTGCTTCTTCACCTTTACGTTTCAGCTGCAGCATCAAGCTTACTTCACCCTTGCCGATCTTCATCTGTTTGGCGATTTCCTCTACTGAATAGCCCAGTTTGGCCATGGCATAGACCATCTGATGTTTGGGGGGCAATTCCCTGGTCGTCTCAATCCTTTCGGTATTGGCGGGGTTCTTTTCAATGCGGTTCTCTTTCCTGCGGGGAAAAATTATGGTCTTCCCCCTGGCGCTGAAACCGACGGCCCCGGCGCCTGCCGGTTCTCTTTCAACCAGCTCGTCTTCAATCGGCTCGTCCTCGGTCAGCTCGGCTGCAGCCGGTTCTTCTGCAGCCGAGTCGTCCTCATCTGCCTGTTCCCCGTATGAATAGCGTGTATTGTCCATCAGTTTTACCTCTTCCACCTTGGCTGAAATTTCTCCCACCACTTTTTCCGAAACAGCTTCTAACTGTTCGAGCAGAGAACCGACTTCCTTTTTAGCTTCCGCCAATTCGTCCCGCACCTGTTTCAGTTCAAGCAGTTCCCCTTGCGTTCCGGCGGATTGGACCTTCCCTTTTCTGATGGCCAGTACAATAAAAATAACCCCCAGGATGATTAACAGGTTAGTCAAATTTTTACACCCTCCAAACTTAGATTTTGATATCCAGCAGGTTACCTTTGGCGGGATCCCTGGCGCACTGCTCCGCATCTTCCCCGTTCTTGTCCCTGTGCCCTTTCGTCTCTTCTTGGCCGGAACCCCTGCCTTGTTCTTTCGCCTGTTCGTTTATTTTGCCGCTTTCGGTTTTCTGGGAATGCTGCACTTGCTGGCGCTGCAGTTCAGCCTGTTTCTGCATCTGGGCAGCAAACTGCTGCTGCTGAGTCTGTTCCTGCTGGTTCTGGACAGGCTGGTTGCGATTAACTTCCGAGACCTTGGGAAGCAGCACCTGCATGTCAACAGAACGCAGAGTCATCTCATTTCACCACCTGTTTTTAACTGTAGGAGGATATCTTGATATCCTCCCCGACCTTTTTCAGACAGGCAAAGGTGTAGTCATCCTGAATATGCATGAACGCTGAACCGATGACCACCCTTACTCCTGAATGGATTACTCCCTGAACCAGGATCCGGCCCCGCTGGGTCTGTTCAATTTGTTGTGCGATACTGCTGATAGACTCATCAAGCTGCTCCAGGTCCTCAGCCAGTTGGGTCTGCACTTTACTCACCCGGACGAGTATGGCCATCTTATCGGGAGGCAGTTCACCCTGTGTTTGCTGTAAGTAGTTTAACAGCTTCACGGCCTTTTCGGCCTTTTCGTAATCAGCTTCCTTAACCTGCCTTTCCCTGACCAGACGGGACAATTCCATACGCAGTTCCGGTTTAATGCCCGCTTCCAACTCAGTAACGGTTGCCAGTGGAGAACCGGCAATTTTACAGCTTATTTCCTCACCGGCCCTGACCAGCCCCCCGACGATAACACCTTTCCCACCGACAACAACGGACTTGGCGGCGCTGACCCTGCTGTGCATGATGGCTTCACCAACCACTACCTCCCCGCCGGATGCAACGACCGAATTCTCTATAAATCTGGTTAAAACATTGCCTCCTGCCTTTATCTGTGATTTTTTACCCAATATGCCGTTTTTTACTTTCAGGCTGCCGGTGCATTCCACAATGCCGTCAGAAATGGTATTCATCACTTCCACATCGCCCTGGGCTGTCACCCGGAACCCTTCCCTAATACTGCCTTTTACAACCACGCTGCCGTTAAATTCGATGTTTCCTGTATTGAAATACACATCCCCGTTAACTTCATAAACAGTTGAAACACTGATCTTGTTTCCCAAGATGGAGACGTGCCCCTTAACAGTGGATACGACGGAATTGCCATCATCCCTGAGTTCCACATTCTTACCGATTGGTATCAGAATATCTTTCCCCGGTTTAGCCGGTATTTCCTCGCCGGTTACAGTATAACCGGGAGTCCCGCGGGTTGCCGGAATTTTAACTGCCAGCACCTGGCCCGGCTCTATATTTTCGACCAGATTAAGGTTATAAAAATCGGCCCTGCCGTCTTTGGTTTGTGTCGGTTTCCCGCGCATAACATCAGTATTGAATTTGTACTCAATACCGGCATTTTTCCCGTCAACGGGGGAGGAACCCTGGGCCACGGTAAGCGCTTCACCTGCCTGCCGCATATGAAGGGCTCTTTCTATAACCTCCGCCTTTACACCATAGACCACATTCATTTCTTTGAGAGCGTTTTCAATGGCCCCCCTGGTCAGAGGGGCCCCCCCTCTGGGAGGGTATACCGTCAGATAGGCTTCCATTTTGTTTTTTGACAGTTCCACCTTAACGGAGCCGTCGATTCGTTCCTCTTTTTGGGCCGGAGCTATATAAACAGGTTCGCCCTTCATTTCCCGGGCCGCCTGGCGGACTTTGGTAAACTCAATATTCCGGATATTACGGTTGGCTATTTCCTGGAGAAGAAGCTCGGGGTCGATGATTTCCCCGCCTTTTTGCGGCGGGTAAACAGTAAGATAGACTCCGTCATCCCTAAATTCCAGTTTTTCCCTGTCAGGCATGCGGTTTGAAGTGACCTCGTCCGCCCACTTCATCATATGCTCAATCTCTTGGTTGATGGTGTCTTTCTTAAAATCATCCAACACAAAACACCCCCAGCTTAATCCAGGATTTTCCTTTTAATTCTGCTTAACCGACCTCTCAGACGTAGCACAGCCTTGGTATGCATCTGTGAAATCCGTGATTCCGAGACACCCAGCACTTTGCCAATTTCTTTTAGGGTCAGACCATCATAGTAGTAAAGCGCTATAACCAGCTTTTCTCTCTCAGGCAGTTTATTGATCGCTTCGGTTAAAATTCTCTTCTGTTCGTCGAACATCACCATGGTTACGGGGTCAGGGGCATTTTGGTCCTGGATGGTGTCTATTACGCGTACCGAGCCCCCGTCCTTGTCCAGGCTCCAGAGGTCATCAAGAGATATAAATGAGGAAAAACTGGTTTCTGTAAGCAGTTGGGCAAGCTGCTGCCTGGTGATGTTCATAGCCTCGCACACTTCATCATCCGTAGCCGAGCGGCCTAACTGATGCTCAAGTTTAGCATATGTCTGTTCCAGTTCTTTGGACTTCTGACGCACGGAATAAGGCACCCAGTCCATAGAACGCAGGCCGTCCCAGATAGCTCCCCGGATACGCGCTATGGCGTAAGTTTCAAACTTGATGTTACGGTCAGGGTCAAATTTCTCTATGGCATCTATCAACCCAAAAATACCGTAGCTGATTAAGTCATCGTAGGGGACGCTGGGGGGAAGGGAAATAGCCATCCTGCCGGCCACGTATTTTACCAGACGGGCATATTCAATAATGAGGATTTCCCGGGCTTCCGGGTCTTGATGACGTTTATACCTCATCCAGTATTCGCTAAGATCAGTTTTAGGCAGCGAAGAAATCATAATTACCTCCCGCTTAATAAGGACTAGTGTTCTTCAAAACCCATCTTGCTGACAATCTGCGCCATTCTTGCGGGGTCATTATTAATGATTTTACCTACATGGGGTTCGATTTGTCTTGCAGTAAGCGGGACAGTGGATGACACCGCTGCAGGAGGGTCGTTAACTGTAATGTCCAGTTTTATTATTACCTTCATAATCGTTATCAGGAGAGCCGTAAATAACAGCGCTGCCGTAATAGCCCGGCCCAGACTAGCTGGAAAGGAAACTTCCGAGGTCAGGCCGATGATAAAAATAAACAGGAATACTCCGATAAATACCAGTAAGTATATATTTTTATTGCCTGTCTTCACCGAAGTTCCTCCTTAAATGTACTTTTCGCCCAGATTTATGGTCCTGATGAAAAGCCGGCAGTTTTCAGGACAAAATTCGATGGTCCTTCCATAGTTCCCGCCGGTATCTTCGGCCAGCAGCTTAATCTGGGCCTGGTCCAGCGCCAGTTTTACCGCTTCAATGTTACGTTCACCAATTTTCATAATGTCATTGGCGCTGTAAAACGAAAACATCTGGGCTCCTCCGGCAATCTTGGCCACAATTCTCGACTTATGCGCTCCAAGCTGGGTCATCTGCACAATCAGCATGGGTACAGCAGTATCAGCAAATTTGGCGGCATTTCCCATTTTGCCCTGCGAACTGTTCGGCAGCATGATATGGGCCATACTGCCTATCCTGGTAAGGGGGTCCCAAAGGCATATCCCCACGCAGGAACCCAATCCGCATGTCTGGAGAGTATCGGGAGGCGAGGCGATCTTGAGGTCAGCCATCCCTATCTTGATGATTTTTGCCACTAACCTTTCACCCCTATTGCCTCCATTATTCGTTCAAGGGAACCTGCTTCCGGTAGTAAAAAGAAGTGTCCTGTTACATTTTCCTTAATTTCCGTAAAAACTGTTTCCATCAACAGAGCATGGTCCCCGGCCATACCGATCTGGGCCAATACAACGTTTAGGATTGCTCCGGCCATATCCATGGCCAGGGCTGGTACTGAAGGGATGAAGTCAAGGTTAGTAAAACCTGCCAGTGAATTGAGATAAGCTCCTGTTACAATGTTAACAACTTCTGTCAGGGCGGACCTGCCTATATCGTCAATCTGGCTGTTTTCCGAATATCGTGACCCGGTTAGGTTGCCAACCAGAACCAGGGCGCTGGCCATGGGAAACATGAAAAGAATGTTACAAGGGGCCTGCCCTTTTACAGTTGTAAACACCCCGGCCACCAGGCGCTCAGGACCGCCGACAACATCCGGAACCTGGGCAAAAGGCAGCACCCTGATAGCCGGAACCGTCATTCCTATTTTACGGTTCATCAGCTGGGACAGGGCAGTAGCCCCGTTTCCTGCTCCGATGGTGCCTATTTCACGAAAAGCATCCAGTACAAATTCCGAAATATTTTCATATCCAGGCATTCCTTTCTCCCCTCTTCCCCTTAAAAACAGGTTCAGCAATTATCCGAATTGATATTTAGAACTTTACCCAGGTTGAGCATGATCAACAGCCGTTTGCCCTGCTTACCTATTCCGGTGAAGAACTCCTGATTGACCTGTTGTGAGCAGGTAGGCGGACTCTCGATGTTCTTCCTCTCAAGTCTTATGACTTCAGAAACACTGTCAACAATAATTCCTACAGGGGACCCATTCCAACTGACTATCACTATCCTGGTAGTTTCTTGGGGCTCTTTTTCCGGCATGCCAAACCTTTTTCTGATGTTCATCACCGGAATAACCATCCCCCTGAGGTTTACTACTCCCGCCATGTATGGAGAGGCATGGGGTACCCTGGTAATATCCAGAAGCCGGATAATTTCCTGAACATTTCTTATATCTATCCCATACTCCTCATTATCAAGGGAGCACGCCACCAACTGGATATCGTTTTCCATACAGGCCTCCTCCTTTAGATTAAACTGGCTACATCAATGATCAGCGAAACCTGCCCATTACCGAGGATAGTGGCCCCGGCTATATATCGGTTGCTGCCCAGCAATTTGCTGAGCGGTTTAATAACTATTTCCTGCTGGCCAATCAAGGTATCAACAATCAAACCGACCCTTTTGTCACCCTTTCTGACCAGAACAATGTTAATCTCCGCTTCTTTGGGAGCATCCGACTGGGGAACATGGAAGGTTTCGTGAAGTCTGATCAGTGGTAGTACATCACCGCGGATGAGCATTACTTCCTGATCCTGAACCCTGTTGATCTGATCCGGTATAATGCTGGTTGTTTCTGCTATAAAACTGAGTGGAATTGCATAGATCTCTCCATTAAGGGAGACAAGAAGGGCCTGAATTATGGCCAGAGTAAGGGGTAAATGAATTTTGAAGGATGTCCCCGCGCCGGGGACGCTTTCTATCTGGATGGTGCCGCTGAGGGCTTCAATTTTGTTTTTTACGGCATCAAGGCCAACGCCACGGCCGGAAATATCAGTGACTTTTTCGGCCGTGCTGAACCCCGGCATCATAACCAGGCGGGAAATGGCGCATTCATCCAGTGCTTCAGCGTCATCGGGGAGAAGCAGCCCTTTTTCGATAGCCTTTGCTTTAATGACATCGGGATTAAGTCCCCGACCGTCATCCCTTACTTCTATAACAACATTATTGCCCTCGTGCCGGGCCGACAGGACTACCCGTCCGTGTTCCTTCTTGCCGACGGCCAATCGGGCTGAAGGGTCTTCGATACCGTGGTCAATGGAATTCCTCAGCAGATGAACCAGGGGGTCGCCGATTTCATCGATAACTGTACGGTCCAGCTCTGTTTCTTTCCCCTCGATGACCAAAACTATCTCTTTTCCCAGGTCCCTTGTCAAATCCCTGACCATTCTGGGGAAACGGCTGAACACATTGTCTATGGGAACCATCCGGACCTTCATGACAACATTTTGCAGATCTGAGGTGATCCGGTCGATCTGTTCCAGTGTCTCGCTCAATTCGGGTACCTGGACCGACCTTCCGATTTGTTCAAGGCGGGTCTTATTGATGACCAACTCTCCCACCAGATTCATCAGGCTGTCCAGCCTGGTGGTATCTACCCGCAGGGTCTGGCTGGACTTGGGCCTGGACTGGTTCTGAACCGCCGGCCCCTTTGTATGGGAAGCATTTTCACCCTGTTTCGGTCCGGGTTGTCTTTTCTCAGGATCCTTCTTTTCTCCGGGTACATTACCCGGACCTGGAGGAAATGCGTTGAACACTTCGGTTATCAGCTTTATTTCCGGTTCGGTAACTTCCGTAATGGAGACAAGCCCTTTCCTGATGACGTCCTCGGTCTCGCGGGAAATTACAATCAGATCGAAGCTGTTTTCAAACTTTTCTTCCTCAATATCCTGGACCGCAGGAATACTCTTGATGATATCACCGATTTCCTCCATGTTTTTAAAAACCATGAAGGACCTCGCTGATTTCATGACACAGCGCGGGTCAATATTAACAACCAGGTGATAACATTGAAATCCCTGGTCTATGGCCTGCCTGATCAGGTTTTTTTCATATTCATTAAACTGAAAGGAAGTTATAGTATTTTCGGTGATCTGTTCTTTTTCGGAGGCCTCCCGGCCCCCGGGGTCAGCAGACGCACGCGCCGCCAGGTTCAAATCCCCGGCAGACGGCCGGTCACAGGCCTGCAGATTTGTCACCAGGTGGTCGATAGGCAGACTGCCGTCGCCTCCGTCAGATATATTGCTAACCATGGTATCCAGGGTATCCAGACATTTAAAGAGAATATCGAGACACGCGGGTGTTGTTTCAATGGTCCCGCTTCTGAGCTTATGTAAAACATTTTCCATCTGATGGGTTAACTCTGCCACATGGTTGTAACCCATAGTGGCGGACATACCCTTAAGCGTATGGGCTGACCGGAATATTTCGTCCAGTATCTCCCTGCTGTCAGGATAACTTTCAAGAGCAAGGAGTGATTCGTTAAGTTTCTGTAAATGTTCCCGGGCTTCTTCCAAAAACATGTTCAGGTATTGAGTCATATCCATAGCCGTCACCTCCAACAGGTTTTTTTCCTGTTTTACAGTTGGTTGAGGATTTCGTCTGAAATAAAATGCAGCGGAGCTACCCTGTCAACACACCGGTTTTCCACCGCAGCCCTCGGCATACCGTATACAATACAGGTGGACTCGTCTTCAGCGATGGTATATCCTTTTACAGACTTAATCCTTTTTAATCCCTTTACGCCGTCCTGTCCCATTCCGGTAAGCAGGACTCCCACAATAGGAACGCTGCATTCAGCAACCGATTCCATCAGTTTGTCAACACATGGCCTCAAACCTCCTACAGGTGGCTCGTCACTTAATTTGATATAAAAGCGGTCTCCTGTCTGCCTGATTTTCATATGACTGTCACCAGGCGCCAGCAATACCCGGCCCATGAGGAGTTCATCTCCGTCACAGGCCTCTGAGACCTCCAGCTCGGAAATGCTGTTCAGTCTCTCGGCCAGAGATCTGGTAAAACCCGCAGGCATATGCTGGACAATGGCAATACCGGCCGGAATGTTACCGGGCAGCCTGGATAGAACAGTCTGTAAAGCCTTAGGCCCTCCGGTCGAGGTCCCTATGGCCACAATTTTCCGGGGGGGGATGGCCGGTCTAGCCGGGCCGTCGGGTCTGCACGCATCTTTGAAACTTTCATCTGCCGACTGCAATCGTGATATTCTATGGTAGGCGTGGGCAGCAATTTTGACCTTCAGTATAAGTTCATCCTGAATTTTATCGAGGTCCAGGGAAATATTGCCTGACGGTTTGGCCACAAAGTCAACCGCTCCAATCTCCAGGGCTTCCACGGTAGCATTGGCTCCGAGCCTGGTCATGTTGCTCAGCATAACTACGGGCGTAGGACAGTCCCGCATTATAATCCTCAGGGCAGTAAGCCCGTCCATTTCCGGCATCTCTATGTCAAGGGTTACCGCATCGGGTTTTAACAATTTGATCTTTTCCACAGCATCAATACCGTTAACGGCCGTTGCTACAACTTTGATTTTATCATCCCGGTGCAGGATGTCACAAATAAAATTTCTCATGAATGTTGAATCATCGACTACTACAACCCTGTGCTGGTTGAACATCCGTAACCTCCTCTTTAAAGAAGCCCTCGTTTTCTTAACTCGCGCTGTTGGTTGAAGATGAACCTGATAATTAAATCCCTGGCGGATTCTCCGATAACAGTAAACTCAAAGCCCACCGAAAACTTTTCCCGGGCGTCCGGACGATTTTCTGTAACCCTGATTACTCTGCCGAATGCCTTTATTTTTTCTTTTTCGTTTAGGTGTAAGGTTGCTTCGAGAAGTTCTCCGATTTCCGGACGGTAGCCGGTCACAAACATCATGCCGCCGCCGCTTATATCCACAGTGGTCGCTGAAAAGGTGGCATCAGAGGGGGCCAAGTTCGGGTTAAGCTTATACAGCGTAACTTGTAGTTTAACATCCAGCCTGACAAAGTTGCGTCTCTGAATGCGCTTGACCTCAAAAGGACTGCCAAGGGTAACCGTCGCCAGGGTACCCCGGTCTACGGCAATGATTTCGCAGGTGAAAACATAGATGGCAACATTATCAGTATACGTTACTTTGATTGCAGCGCCATGCATCAGAGGGACAAGCTCACCCTTGACCAAAGGGGCCGCTACAACCAGCTTATCCTCAAAAACAGCTTCTACCCTGCTGCGGTAATAATTGTCGTCGTCACCCGGAATTTCCAGTTCCACAGGCTGATTTTCCTTAAGCGGCTCAAATGGGTTCATATTCCCCTCCTTCACCCAATTAATACTTGGGCTAAGTGAAAAGCTTGGCCAGTTTGCCAAAAAACGCCTTCACCCCGCTGGGTTCCGGGCGATTGCCCTGATCCATGAGCTGGGCTGCCAACCGTTGTATACACTGAGTAGCAGACGATTTCGGGTATTTCAGCAAAAACGGTTCCTGGCTTTTAACGGCTTTGGATACAGCCGGATCATCCAGAATAAATCCCAGATGACCTATATTGAGTTTCAGAAACTTTTCTGCCACAACAGATAGCTTGCTTGCAGTTATATCGGCCTCCTGAGCGTTTTCCACCCGGTTGACCACCAGGTGGACAACACCATGTTTTTTCCTTGAAGTCATAGCTTTGACAATCCCGTAGGCATCAGTAATGGCGGTAGGTTCCGGAATGGTAATAACTATTACCTCGTCAGCCGCCAGGACAAAACTCATCACATTTCTGGACAGCCCTGCAGCAGTATCGATAATCAGAATATCAGCCATTCCTTCCAGTTCCTCGAGTTTAGTTATAAACTGCTCAACCTGCCAGCGCCTGAGATTGGCCATCTCCTGAATGCCTGAACCCCCGGCAATAATCTGCAGTCCCTGTGGTCCCGTGACAATGATGTCCTGGATGTTCTTTTCCCCTTTCAGCACATGGTAGAGATTATATGTCGGATTGATGCCCAGGACCACATCTATATTGGCCAAACCCAGATCAGCGTCCAGAATGATAACCTTTTGTCCGTAAGACATCAGGGCCAAGGCAAAGTTGATGGTAAAATTGGTTTTACCGACTCCGCCTTTTCCGCTGGTAACAGTAATAATTCTGGTTTTTCTCTGCGTACCCTTAATTTCACATTCAACCTGGTGCTTAAGGGTTCTGGCCAATACGCGAAGTTTTTCCGCTTGGTCACGCATTGCTACCTCTCCCTTGTAATCATTTTGGTGATTTTTACGGGGTCAGCAATTTCAATGTCATCGGGGACATTCTGTCCAACCGTAACATAAGACAGGCATTTCTGGGTCTTGGATATCACATTAAGAATTGAGCCAAAGGACGAAGTTTCGTCAAGTTTGGTAAAGACCAGCCTGGTAATCTTGATATCAGAGTAACTGTTTACAATCTCCATCATATCGCCATATCTGGTGGTGGCGCTCAGCACCAGGAAAACATCCGAAGGTTCGGCCATATCAAGGAAACTCTTCAGTTCAACCATCTGCTCGGTATTTTTATGACTGCGACCTGCGGTATCAATCAGGATAAGGTCCTTATCGGTATGTCCGGCTATGGCTTCCTGCAGCTCCTGCGGCGAATATACTACATCGACCGGTATCCCAATAATTTCCCCGTAGGTTTTAAGCTGTTCTACAGCTGCAACCCTGTAAGTATCGGCCGTGATCAGGGCCACCTTTTTCTTGTCTACTATGGAAAATGTGGCAGCCAGTTTGGCTATTGTTGTGGTCTTGCCAACACCGGTAGGTCCCACCAGGGCAACAGACTGCTGGCTTAGACCCTGCCTTTTGAAGGAGATCGGCTTGGGCTTCTTAAGCAGCCGCAAAATCTGCTGTTCCAGTGCCTTTTTTACTACTTCACAATCGCTGGCCTCTTCTTTGGGCAGTAGTTTAAAGATGTCCTTGAGAATTTTTTTGGTCAGTCTTTCTTCAACATCGTTGTCAATCAAAATCTGGTAATATTTCTGGAATGGCTTGGGGAAAACCTTGACGTCCTGATCGGCATCCATCTGACTGATCATTTCATTCAGCATGGACTTCATTTCCCGAAGCTCTTCATGCAGGTCAGCCCTGTCTTCCGGTTCCTCATTTTCCGCTTCGCTGGCCAGGGAGCGCGGTTGAATAACGACTTCGCTGGCTGCCGCTGGCTGCACAGGGGTCTGAACTAGGTCTTCCACTGCCGCTGTAACCTCAAACTTGGTTTTGCCGAAAAAACCGAAGAACCCACCTTCCTTGAACTTCCTGGTGTGTAGAATGACGGCATCCTTGCCCATGTCCATCTTCACTTTGATCATGGCATCCTGTAGATTTTCTGCGACGAACCTTTTTACACGCACTAGATATTCACCACCCCTAGAGATTGGACATTTATCCGCCCTTCAAGCTCGTTATAAGAGATTACCGCCAGGCCCGGAATAAGCTTTTCCGTCAGCTTCCTGAAATAGATTCTGACAACCGGGGCACACAGTATGATGGGTTGTCGTCCCTTTTCCGTTACCTGCTCCACAACTGCGGTCAGGCTGTTCATAATCTGCTGGGCCTTCTCAGGATCAATGGCCACATAGGAACCGTTTTCGGTATATTGAATGGAATCTCTTATAACCTGTTCAACTGCCGGGTCAAGGGTTATCACATAAAGGGTTTCCCTGGCGTCAACATACTGTTTGATAATATTGCGGGCCAGGGACTGCCTGACATATTCAATAAGCATGTCAATATCTTTGGTAGCCCTGGCATTATCGGCCAAAGTCTCCAATATGGTAACCAGATCTCTTATCGGAACCCGTTCACGTAAAAGACCGGCCAGAACCTTCTGTACCTCACCGACGGTCAGGAGGGCCGGGACAAGTTCGTCAACCACGGCCGGGTGAGTTTTCTTCACGTGATCCAGGAGATTCTGAACATCCTGTCTACCGATGATTTCATGGGCATGGCTCTTGATTACCTCAGTAAGGTGAGTGGCCACGACCGACGATGGATCAACCACCGTATATCCGGCAAGTTCCGCCTGTTCCCGGAGAGCGGCCGAGATCCACTTGGCCGGCAGACCAAAGGCCGGCTCCACTGTCTCAATACCATTGATACCGTTTTCGGTAATCCCGGAATTCATGGCCAGGTAATGGTCGGGCATCAACTCGCCTCCCACGACCTCTACCCCTTTTATCTTGATACTGTAGCTGTTGGGTTTCAACTGCATATTGTCCCTCATCCTGATCGGAGGTAAAACTATGCCGAGTTCCAGGGCGCACTGGCGGCGGATCATCACTACCCTGTCGAGCAGGTCTCCGCCCTGGTTGACGTCGACCAGCGGAATGAGGGAATAACCCATTTCGATTTCAAGAACATCAACCTGCAGCAGGGAAATAACATTTTCGGGTTTACGGATTTCCTCTACCTCTTCTTCCTGCTCCTGCTCCATCATTTTGATTTTTTGCTGATCCTGGGCCTTCTTTAAGGTATATGAAGTAATGCCCAGTACAGCCGAGAGGGTTAGAAAGGGAACAGGCGGCATACCCAATAGCGCCATTAGGGCCAAGGCCCCTGCAGCAATGGCCAGGACCCTTGGACGGTTCATCAGCTGGCTGGAAAACTCCTGGCCGAGATTGACATCTGACGAGGCCGCCCTGGTCACGGTAATACCGGTCGCCGTTGAAACCAGCAGGGCCGGAATCTGGGCTACCAGGCCCTCTCCTACGGTCAGGATGGTATATGTGTTGAGAGCATCGGTCAGGGCTAGTTTTTTCTGCAGCACCCCGACGGCGAATCCGCCAATAATGTTTATCAATACTATGATAATGGCAGCGATGGCGTCGCCCTTGATAAACTTGGAAGCACCGTCCATGGCGCCGTAGAAATCAGCTTCTCTCTGGATTCTGCGGCGCCTGTCAACGGCCTCTTTTTCAGAAATCAGGCCGGCATTAAGGTCGGCATCTATACTCATCTGCTTACCGGGCATAGCATCCAGAGTAAACCTTGCTGCCACTTCGGCTACCCTCTCGGCGCCCTTGGTAATAACGATGAACTGGATGACCACGAGAATCAGAAATATGACAAAACCTACTACCGGGTTACCACCCAGTACGAACAGGCCAAATTTTTCAATAATCTTACCCGCAAAACCGTCCAGCAGAATCAGCCTGGTGGAACTCACATTGAGAGACAGCCGGAATATCGTCATGATCAGCAGCAGGGACGGAAAAGACGAGAACTGCAGCGGGTCGTTGTTATACATACTGACAAGCAGAACAATCAGGGAAAAGGTGATATTTACAGTCAGGAGAAAATCAAGCAGGAACGTGGGGACAGGAATGACCAGCATGATGACCATCCCCAGAACGGCAGCCGCCACCAGGATATCACTGTGTTTATACCATTTGAAGGTGGTAACCTGTTCGGACATGTGCTACTCTCCTTGTCCAGATTTACTGTCAGTGGCTAGTCGCTAGTGCCTAGTGGCTGGAAATTGGGCGATTTAAAACTAACCGCAAAGGACGCAGGGACGCAGAGAAACATAAAGCTGAAGATTATTTTTTAACCATGGATGATTCTAAACACTGGCCACTGGCCACTGGTCACTGGTCACTGGCCACTGGCCACTGCTCAAATCTTTCCTTTAAGCTTATACACGAATGCCAGCGCCTCGGCCACGGCCTGGAAGAGTTCGGACGGTATCACCTCGCCTATTTCCGTGCTGTGGAAAAGAGACTGGGCCAGGGGTTTGTTCTCAACGACCGTAATGTTGTGTTCCCTGGCAATTTCCCTTATTTTCAGGGCTATCCTGTCCTGCCCCTTGGCTATGACCACAGGCGCGCTCATCACTGAAGCATCATACTGCAGGGCTACGGCGAAGTGAGTGGGGTTGGTAATAACAACATCCGCCTTGGGCAGAGCCTGCATCATCCTGGACATGGACATCTGCCTCTGCTTCTGTTTAATCCGGCCCCTGATCTGCGGATCACCCTCGACCTGTTTATATTCCTCCTTAACCTCCTGCTTGGTCATCATCAATTCTTTTTCTGTCCGCCATCTCTGGAAGAGATAATCGGCTACTGCCAGGATAACCAGCCACAGGATAACCTTGAAAATAACGTTGAGGGTTACCTGCCCGACATAAGCGGACGAAGTGCGCAGGTTCATATCGGTAAGTCTGGAAAAATTCATAAACTCCTTCATATATTCGGTGTAAGCAATATACCCGACAATAAGCACCTTGAAAATTGATTTGACCAGCTCGGCCAGCGACTGGGGAGAAAAAAGCCTCTTCATTCCGTTAACAGGGTTAATGTGGTCAAGATTAAATTTTACAGCAGATATATCAAACCGGAAGCCCACCTGGAAGTACGAGGCTGCCAGCCCGCCGGCCATGGCTCCCCCTATTACCGGGGCCAGCATCTTGGAAGAGGATATAACCACCATCAAAAACATGGTCTGCAGGGAGGAATAGGTAATGTCAAAGCTGTCTCTGGCAAATAACCGGAAAAGATTATCCGTTAATACGGTCCACTCGTCAATAATAAAAGGGGTAAAAATCTTGACGGCCAAAAAGCTGACAACCAGCACGATGACAGAGTTAATTTCGGGACTTCTGGGCAGCTGGCCTTTTTCGGCCGCTTTGTGCTTTC
>Ga0074195_1003385_pt1 | contig 15203 bp, 9 predicted proteins | sample EPASupsiteHSE623_FD_64525 | JGI IMG/M metagenome (GOLD analysis project Ga0074195, IMG submission 64525) | Bioremediated contaminated groundwater from EPA Superfund site, New Mexico - Sample HSE6-23 | ecosystem: Environmental > Aquatic > Deep subsurface > Groundwater > Contaminated ...
TTATAGGGGTTAATTTTCGGGGGTGGTATTCCTGCCTGTAGTCGACCCGCGAAAAGGTTACAGATTCCGTATATTTTCCGGCATTCAAACTAAACCGCTCCCACACATCGGTTTTCTCCCTGATAAATCTTCGCCGTTTGGTATCGGCATCATACCGGTATGTCATCTCATTGTCCGACACTGAAACCGCATACACCAGATGATCGTCGGCAGATCTTGTGAATTTCGAAGCAAGTTGCTTTCCGGCCACATCGGCCGATACGCTGAGGCCGTTACCGGTGGTGCTGTTCCAGAAAACGGAAGAGCCGGTATGAACACCATAGGTGCATAATTTCTCATTAAAGAGATAAAACCAGGCAAGGCCGCCGTAACCGAGAAAGGCGCCGTCCCAGGTATGGATATCTTTGAAATTTACCGAAGGGAATGCAGCTTCCTCTGCTACGAAGGTATCAGGAACTGTTCGTTCAATGCTCAGCCTGATATCGGATTCGTCAATGTAGAAAGTCCAGTTTTCGCGAACCTGAGACTTCCCTTCTCCATAAATGATATTGGAAAGCACAACGGTATTTTTGGTCGTTTTTATTTCAGGTGACGTGTTCAGTTTCCGGCTTGAAAAGGTATTGCCTGAGGTCCGGATCTCTGAAAATATGCCCGAGCCGGGTTGTAGTACCGGTTCCTGATTCACCAGCAAATCTGTCACGACACATTTCAGATCGTAATCGAGCGTAATTTGGAGTTTGCTGTTACCCAATACAACAACTTTGCCGACTGACTGATCCGAAATCCGGATTTGTCCCGATGCGCTGAAGCAGGTGAAAAGAACAAGCAAAAAACTCAGTTTTAAAATTGTGAGATCCGGTTTCATGGGCGTTGTTTTACAGATTTATTTTAGGATGTTTTCTCCTGTCAAATTCAATATGATGGTATTCTTCTGCGGCGTGATCCTGAAAACAACACGGTCGGAAGGCTTTGAAAAGGAACCTTTTGATGCGGTGACGTCATAATTCATTCCTTCAAATCCGCAATCAATACGTGAGGAGCCTATTTGCTTAAATGGCAATACTGCACCGGCATCAGTAGTCAGATCCAGGAACCAGGTTTCTGATCCGGCTCCTTCCATTTTCATTTTGATCTGTTTTTCGTCAAGATCCATCACCAGGGTTCCCTCAAACGATTTCAGCGGCCAGGAAATGTGCAGTATCCCCGGAGTGGTGCTGGTTATAACAGGGGTTCCTCCTTCTGCTAAAACCTCACTGCCGTTGATGATTGCCCTTAGTCTTAATCCGGCAATTTGAGCGGGGGTACTCCATCTGTGCCCGTCAACAAAAGGGAGGGTGAAAAACGTGCATTCATTAGAGGTCGTTACTTTATCCAAATAACGGGAAGGTAAATCCTCATTAAAAAGATGAATATCGCGGAACCTGAAGGTACCCTTCTCCCAGAATAAATTCGCTCTGTAGAACCTGCTGTTGAACCAGATGGTTTTCAGATCACTCCCTTCCAGATCCTCATTGACCGTCACGGAAGTGGCGGGGGTAACCTGATACTGATCTTTAAACCATTGTCCGGATTCGGCCAGTGTTTCCACTTGTATCTTCTTTTCGTCGCGAAGCCGGGCAATCAACGGCATCTGGATTTCAAAACCTTTGTCCATGGCCTCCCATGTGAACGAATTTTCCTGGCCCGCCTGAACATAGGCATATTCCATCGGTTCTCCCTCAACGAATTGCTTGAAATACCAGTTCACCCAGGCGGCATTGCCGCCTCCGTCTTTATAAACCGGCTCAAGGGTTACAACGCCCTGTCTGCCCGATCCCAATCCGGCATCATACTGGCGAACAGGATCACTTCCCAACATTCGGAAAATCGGGACCGGGATCTGGTTTTGTTCGTGCTGAGCCGGCATATAGGCATTTTTCACGCTGGGATAATAGGCCTGGTTCCAGTATCCACCCCATAAGGTGTAGCCGTCGGTGCCAATCTGATCCTTGCAGTTACAGGAAGCGATAATCTTGTATTTCTGGTACATGTAATTCAGTGTGTGGGCATCGATAAACCACGAACCCACCGATTTGGGATAGAAGCCATAGATCTTTTTAAAGTCGTTCATGTAAACGTCGACCAGTTTCTCCCGTTCTTCGGGGGTGTATCCGGTTGAAAAGCCGACATCGGCATGCCAGTCCCACGGAAAGCGTCCCCGCCACTTCATTCCGGCATTTTCCACCAGCGGCTGGGGGATCTCCCACCAGGCCCCTATCTCGAATGAACCGGCAGGAAGACTTTTTAACAGTTTCTGGTAGCGGGGATCAAGCAGCGCGTCGTACTGCAGCAGGAATGTACCGCGCAGGGTGTATTTTTTCATGATCTCCACCTGCTTCACCACCGTTTCGTAAAGCACGATTTCGGTAATTTTGGCGTCCCTTGGCTCAAGCAGCCGTATAAAATTGATGATATTCACAATTTTGGGATGCTCCTTGTCTGCGACCGGATTCCCATAAAGATAACCGGAAGAGAACAAACATAAAGTAAGTGCTAACGTGATAAGAATATTCCTGCGTCTCATATTTGAGTTTTAATATAGGTTTTCGTCGGTCTTAAAAATGAACCGTCAATTTAGTAAACTATTTATTCATTAGTTCAGGATAAACCTTTTTGATTTCCGATTTTACTTCTTCGGGGAGATTTTTTAACAGAACCGGCTTATCCTGAGCCCGCGTTTGCTTTTGATTGATCTCTCCCATCAGACTCCAGTTCCTGGTAGTGCCGGATTCCGGTTCTTTAGCTTTCAAATCATAGCGGGTAAAGTCAATCACTTCTTCTTTGTTCGTTTTCAAATCACGTAAAAGTGCCAGTCTGAACTGATCGTTCATAAACCAGCGAATTTCTTTGTCTGCGTCAGAGCCTCCTATCCCGGAACCTTTTTCTTCAAACCGGTAGTTGAAACTGTTTGTACGGTAATGCTTTCTCCAAATCATTCCAAACTCCCCCTGGGTAATGCATTTTACATCCGGCCAGCGCTTTTTAATTTCTTTCAGCCATTGAGCTAAATTTGAAACATCATAAGGCAGGCATAATTCCCAGCAATTTGTCACCCAGGCAAAACCATTCAGTTCAAATCCTTTATCGAAGTGAATCGCCGTTGTGTGCATCATTTCGTCCAGTCCGGTTTCAGGTCCGTACTTCCCGATTGTCTCAATAGGACCGACTCCCATCCTGCTGTTGAACCCTTCGGCAAAACCCGTTCGTCGTGCAGCCAAAAAATCCATCGTCCAACCGTCCAGATTCACACAATCAATAAAGTCGTCCTTCCCTTGTGCAGGCTTACAAAAATGTTCTTTTGAAGGATAAAAAGGGTAAGAAACCGATCCGTCTCCATCCTGATTATCAATCGCATATTGGCTCCAGATATTTCCCTGGCAAACATGGACCCCCTCCACGTTTGCCAGATACTCCTGGTTTTTGGAAGACAAGAATCCTGCAACGACACTAAGCGGCCGGTAATTACTTCCAACCATCTCCGATACTTTAGCCAGCCCTTCGTGCAGGTCTTTATTTACCTGGTCAATCGAATTATAGGCATTGGCAAAATAGGCCCCCGGAATGAATGTAATTTCATCTCCATACTGACGATGATACCCGGCAACCAGTTCGCGGATCTTTCTGTAATTGTCCGACGTATCCTGCAAGGCCAGCCAGCTGAAAGCCCATGTGATCCTGGCTCCCGGGAAACCGGCAGCAATGGCCTCCCTGAATGTGATAACCCGATCGGGGGTATGCAATTTCCGCTCATCTTCCCCCACGTTTTTATTTCGCGACACCTCGATCTGATTGACCCGAATCACCGTATTGAAGGTCAGGAAACGATTCCCCATCAAAGAATCCAAATCGGTATTAGTTTTGTTTCCTGATGAACAGTAAGCAGAACAGACAAGCAAAAGCAGGAAGGGTACAGCGGAAAAAGATTTCATATGCAACTTTGTTTTTTTTAATTTCTTTTCTGAATCAATATTTTAAATAGTAAAATGAGATGAGTAACACAAAATTAATCATCTCATTTTACTTGATGAAGAGATTATTTATTTACAAATTACCAATTTGGATTTTGTTCCAAAGCCGGATTAAGCGAAATTTGTTTGGTCGGCAGCGGCAAAAGATAATTTTTGTCCGGATCAAAACTACGTTGCGCGCCCGACTGCAATACTTTGTATCCATTTTCCAACTGGTCTGCAGGCAAATTGTAGAAAACCCCGGGTGTACTGGTTCCATCTATTGTTACTTCCGGTGAATCCCATTGGGTTCCGGTAACTTTAATACTCAGGACGGATTCGGGAAGTTCAGTTTCTGCTGTTTTCCATCTCCGGAGGTCGTCCCAGTGAAATCCTTCAAAAGCCAATTCTACAGTTCTTTCTCTTCTGATCTCAGTTCTCATGTCCAAACCGCTGATTTGTACAAGACCGTTTGTTAAATGAGCCATTTCTACCCTGTCCCGTAAAGCATTAACCGAGATATTCAGATCATCATCCGAAATCGAGCCATTTCTTTCGAATTTGGCCTCAGCATAAATAAGTAACACCTCCGCGTAACGCATTAAATTGTAGTCATAATTACTATCTTCTGTACTTCCCAAAGCTGAGATTTCGGAGATAAATTTATACAGCATATAGCCTGAATTTATATTTCGGTTGTTCCCCACACCTGGCCATTGTGGACTTGGAGAATCAAACTGAGGCCTTTTAATTGAAATTGCCGGGATGACCAGAGATTGTTTCATCCGGGGATCCCTGTTGCGAAATTCGGACCTGCATAAATCATAACCCTCAAATAAGGATGATTTGTCTATTGGTAATCCATCAGTACATAAATAAAGATCGGCAATCTTCTTTGTCGGATTCATATCTCCCCAAGAAACTCCGTACATCCAGGTATCATAATTGATGTTTATCCTGTAATGCTTTGCAAGTATTGACTCAGGATTGTTTGTACTTGTATTGTCAATAAACATATACCGATAGCTATCCTTGCCTTTCGCATTGTATACCGTGTATGATTTGCTGTCGATCACACTCTTCGATTCTGAAACAGCCAAATCCAACAGGGTATTTGCATCACCTGACTGGTGAAATTTTCTCCAGGTTCCCTCAAATAAGCAGACACGGGCTTTAAACGCTTTCGCGGCCTCTTTACAAATCCTGCCGGTCTCAGTGGAACTTTTTGCATTTAAGTCGGAAATGGCTTTGTCTAAATCGCTTATTATAAAATTAACAATATCCTCCCGTGAAGCACGGGAACTGAAAACCTCAGGATCATCAGGAACCAAAACCTTATCGATTAAAGGTACTCCTCCGTAATTTTTCAGCAATCGGAAATAACTATATGCCCGAAAGAAATAACCTTCGCCCAGATAAGGCAACAGATCATTTTTGATTGAAGAATTTTCACCTTGTTCGATCAGCTTATTTGCATTTCTGATACTTGTATATGCTCCATCCCAGGTGCCATCTGTTTCAGGCGCAACGTAAGTCCCGGAGCTTATTGCATCAGATTCCATACCAAAGGCAATATCTGACCAGTTGTCATTGTAATTTGGGCCATCTAAAGCCGAATTGTAAAACCAATTTGCTGCCAGCTTAAAGTCATTGGCCGTTTTCCAGAATGTGACATTCGTTATTTCCGATTGGGGCTGCAAATCAAGATAATCGTTACATCCTGAAATTAACAAAAGAAGTACCCCAAAATTTACCAATTTGAATATATAATTATTCTTCATGTTTCATTCATTTTAGAAATGTATATTGACTCCGCAAGAAAATGTCCGGTACATCGGATAATTACTTTCTGCTGAACTTTCTTCAGGATCATAATTTTTATCCCATGTACCTTTTGAAAACTCAAATATGTCCTGGCCGCTCACATAAAACCTTACATCTTTCAGGTTTAATTTACTAATCAGTAAATTTTTAAGCGTGTAGCCAATGGTAATATTCTTCACTCTTAAATACCTTGTATTTTCAAAGTAAAGTGTGGAAAACTGATAATTGTAAGATTTTACGGTACCGTTATTTGATAATCTGGGGTATCGGGCATCTGAATTATCTTCTCTAAAAGTTTTATCATAGAAATAATCAAGTGGCTGGAACCATGAATATCTTAACGGAGCCCCAAAATTTCCATTTCCTCTCCAGGTGTATTTATTTCCTGTTCCCTGAAGGATAAGTCCAAAATCAAAATTTTTATAATCAAGTCCGGCGTTCACACTATATGTTATTTTGGGATCCGCTGATCCCAAATAAACCGCATCGCCCGTATATCCTTTTGTCTTATCGCCATAGGGTGTAATTCGGCCATCGCCGTCAATATCTTCGTACATGACATCCCCAATGCCCAAGCCTTTATATCCATTGGGCTGAGTGTTTGGTACAATTCCCTTTCCGGCAAATTTTGAAGCATAATCGTTCAGTTCATCTTCTGTCCTGATCACGGAAGCTTTATAGCCGAAATAAGAGTTCAGGGAATACCCTTGTCTGGCTGTTGTCAGTCCTACGTCGTATGAATCTTGTCCTTGTAAGTCAGTCAGTTCATTGGTATTATAATTTAATACAAACCCAACATTGAATTTGAGTTCCCTTACATGATCGCTCCAGTTACCCGTAAGTTCCCAACCTTTGTCCATCAGGGTGCCCGCATTTGATGTTGGCGCTGAAGCGCCCAACGTTGAAGGATAGGCAACACTAACCAACATATCCTTGTTCTTTTTTTGATAAATGTCAAACGAAGCGGTCAGTTTTGAATGAAGGAATGCGACGTCAAATCCTAAGTTTTTCGTTTCAATCGTTTCCCAGGTGCGATTTGGTGAAGCTATTCCATTTAGCGAAGCCAATTTAGATACGCTACTGCCATCTATCGGGTATTGTCCGCCAATACTGATTAGCTGGATGTAATCGAATAAACCTAATTCGCTGATATCCTGATTTCCCGTTTTACCCCAGGATGCTCTTATTTTTAACAGGTTTAATATGTCGTCAGAAATAGCAGATTTAAAGAACGGCTCCCCGGAAATTTTCCAGGCAGCAGAGATGCTTGGGTAAATATCACTCCAGCGTTTATCGGGTGAGAATTTTGAACTGCCATCCTTCCGGAAAGTACCATCCAAATAGTATTTCCCGTTAAACGAATAACTGGCGCGTCCAAAGTAAGAGAGCAAGGCCCAGGAATTATTATCCCAATAATCGCCGGTGCTGAGATTCTTGGGATCAGATAATGGTAACACAAAAATTTCATTGCTCGAAAAATCGGCTCCATACATGTATTTGGATTTGCGACTGAATTTTTCCCTTGAGGCACCAGCCATTAAATTAATACTGTGCTTTTTGATTACTGTACTGTAGTTCAGGTAAGTGCTAAAGTTTTTATAGACAGTGCTGTTGTCGCTGTAATAGGCTGAATTCGGAGAATTTCGTGTAATACCAAACTCCTCATTGTCCCAATTGTAAGAATAGAAAGTCGAATAATAGGCGTTGTCATCATAATGACCAATATTTACAGCAGCCTGACCTGTCCAAACCAAGCCTTTTACCGGTTCCCAGTCTATTTTGAAATTATTGCTTAACATTGAGTTTTTAGTATTCCTGCTTCCTCCTTCTCCCAACTCCTGAAATGGATTTTCGTATCCTTGATAAGTATAGTATCTTCCGGCCGGGTTTCGGTATGGAACATAGCTGAAAACTTTCAGCCCGTTATTAATTGCATCGTCCAACTGGGAAGGCTCTTTGATGATCTGGTCATCATAGGCGATGTTTACGTCCAGATTAATATTCTTCGTCAATTTCGATTGCACGCTCATCCTTAAATTATACCGGTCAGAAAAGTTTTCTCCAGTAGAAATTGTGCCATCGTCATTTAAGTAACCTGCGGATAACATATACTTTGAATAATCAGTACCTCCGGACACACTAATTGTGTGTGTTTGTCGTAACGATGTTTGGAAAATATCCCGATACCAATTGTGTGATTGATAAAACATGGGATAGGACTCGACCCCCCAATTCTCTCCGGGACCGGTTCCGGGATCATTGGCTGCAATCCTGGTTAGAGTTTCATCGGAAAACGTTTGCGGATCGCCATCATTTGCATTGGCTTCATTAAACATCTTTACAAAATGCTCTGTATTGGTCGGATTTTTCAGGAAGCTTGGTTCTTTGAAGGCGAAGTTATAGGAATATGAAACTACCGGCTTGTCCGATTTCCTCCCTCTTTTGGTTGTGACAAGGATAACACCGTCGGCAGCCCTTGCGCCATAGATTGCGGCAGCAGCATCTTTAAGAACTGTGAGATTCTCAATATCATCCGGATTAATTAAATTCAGATCTCCCGGAATTCCATCGATTAAAACCAATGGCACGTTCCCGTTGATTGATGATGTTCCCCTGATTTTCAGAGAATAGTCCTGTCTCCCCGGTTTCCCGTTTTGCCGTGTAATGGTGACTCCGGGAACTATCCCCTGCAAAGCCTCCATCGTTCCGGTAACGGGGCGTGACTCAATCATATCAGAATTTAGTTTTGAAACAGAACCTGTTAATTCACCTTTCAGTTTAGTACCGTACCCAATCGCCACTACTTCTTCAATTCCCAAAGTTTCTTCATTCATTTTGACATTGATCAGCGCCTTTCCGTCCACTGGAATTTCCAGGGTTCTCATTCCCACAAAAGAATACACCAGAACTGCGTTGTCCGGTACATTGCTTAGCGCGTAACGACCATCACTGTCACTAATTGTTCCCTGCGATGTTCCCTTTAAAGCAATAGCGACCCCGGGAAGGGGGGCACCAGACGAATCCGTAATTTTACCCGAAACCTTCATCGGCTGCGCACCGGGGGCTGTGCCCGAGGTGGCAGACAATACAATTGTCCGGTCAATAAAACGGTATTTCACGTTTGTATCCTGAAATAAATCTTCAAGAATGTCGCTTATCTGGGCGTCTTTATAGCTGACATCCACTTTCCTTTGCAGGTCAATCACATCGCGGTTATAAACAAAGTTGAATTCACTGTTTTCCTCTATGCCGGCAAGGACCTGTTCTACAGTTGCATTCTTTAGTGAAATGTTTAGTTTTACCAACTGCGAATAACTTTCTGATGCCATCAGGTTCAGAAATCCAAAAAGTAAAAGAACTAACGTTAGTCTCATCTTCAATCCAATTTTTTGCTCAAAGCCGATAATCCGGCCCCAAGCATAAAACATTCGCTTTTTTTTCATAATTTTGCATGTTACATTAATAATTAAGGTTTTATACCTTTTTTAATTTGATGCAGGGAAGAGGGCTATCTTTCCTGCATTTTGTTTTTTTAATGGTTCATTTTATTCTCCGGTTTTGGTTTTTGAAATAAAAATTTTTCTTGCCGAAAATGTTTTGTCGTCCTTTTGCTCAGCATGAACTGATCTCCATTTTATAGGGAGCGAAACCGCAAATATTTCCATAATCCTGTCGATGTTCTGATCTTCAAATGTCGCATCAAACGAATAATCTCCCAGCGTTTGATCTTCCAGAACAAAGTTCACATGATGGATCTTCTCAAGCCTTTCCAATATGGATTTAAACGATGTATTCCTGAAAACGTATTTCCCGTTTACCCATCCTGTAAAAACATCGATGTTGACTGCCGGAGCCACGGAAATGGTATTTTGCAGTCGGTTAAGCCTTCCTACCTCCCCGGGTTTGACTTTATATTCAGTATTTTCCGGTTTTCCCTCCTTGTTCAGCTTTACAATTGATATTTCCCCCTCGACAAGAACTGTTTCTATATCTGTGTTATCTTCATAGGCATTCATATTAAAAGTGGTGCCGTATACCTTTACCCGGATCCCCGCCGCACTCACAAACATCGGCTTATTGGGGTTTTTCATTACCTTAAAGAAACCTTCGCCTGTTAATTTCACCTCTCTGTATGCCTGATCATTCAGAACAGGGTACTGAACGGAACTACCGGAGTTTAGCCACACTTCAGACCCATCGGGCAATACAGCCTTTGTCCTTCCACCAACAGGAGCAAACACCGTGTTGTAAGTCCCGGCCAATCGGTCGATGTTTTCATCCTTGAATGCTTCGAGTTTAACTGTTTTATAAGAAAGCCAGACCGAAGTCACTAACAAGGGGATAAATAATATAGCTGCTGCTTTACTAAACCAGTTCATCATTGTCCCGGATTTCAATTTTGAGCTGAGGGTCGTGGCAGTTTCAATGCCTAGCTTACCCCACAGGTAATTCAGTTCCTCTTCGGAAAAGCGTGTTCCTTGAAAGTCCAGTCCACTCAGGATTGTTCTTGCCTGAATGAATTCCTCTTTATTAACGGAGTATCGCCTGATAAAGGCCCTCTTCTCTTCATTGCTGAAGAAATTAAAATTGAAAATCCCGTTTTGGAATTCTTCATCCGAAAGAAGGTCATTAAAGTCTTTTCTGTAGGTCATGCTCTATATTAAATAAAATTCCAGTCCTATTTATTAAGAGCAGAAAATTGAGAAGTAGTACTGCAAAAATTCGATTTATTTTTTTTGAAACAGCAAAAAGAGATTAAACAGCATAATGTCAATATCCCTGACATCCTCCCTGGAAATGCCTGTTATTCCCTCCGCCAGTTTTTGAAGAATTTTGGGCATATTATTTTTTATGGATTGTTCCTTAATATTGACAATATTGGCTATTTCACTGTACGTAAGTTGATTATAAAACCGAAGGAAAATAATTTCCCGTTGATTCACGGACAGGGAATTCAGGTTTTTAATCAGCCTTTCCCTGACGTTGGAGGATACAAATGCGGCGTCAATAAATTCGGCAGGTTCAAAAAGCCAGGACTGGTAGTCTTTTTCAGAGAGGCTTTCGATTGGCTCAGTATGTTGTCTTTTCTCTTTTGAATTCAGAAGCCTTCGCCGCAAGGAAATAAACAAGTAGGCTTTGAGATTAGAGACATCGCCAAGTGCCTCCCTGCTTTGCCAGATGTTGATGAACAAATCCTGGATCTGATCTCTTACCAGATCAGAAAAAGGTAAAAGCTTGATACCATAGGTATACAACTTTGGATAGTAAAATTTAAAGATTATTGAAAACGATTTTTGATCGCCCAACTTCATCTTTTTCCAAAGAAGGTCTTCATCTTTCTTATTGAATTTTTCCTGCATTTAGGCTCTCTTTGCTCATTTGAACAATCAAAAGTAGAGTTAATTAAATAAAAATGAATTAAATACAAAACAAAAAAATCAAGGAATGCCCGTATCATCCTGAAAGTAAGCGCTCAAACCAAAGGATTTTGCCTGCGACGGGCTGAAAAGAAAATGTCGAATAGGATCGACATTTTCTGATTGTTAATTAGCGTTTTATCTTAATTATAATGCAGGAACCAGCTAATAATTTAGCTGTTGTAATTAACCGGATTGAGGATTTTAGTGAAAAACATATGTTTATTTTAAGTGAATTTGGCGTTCTTTTTTTACTTTTGTTCTTTAAAATGAAAGCCTTTTCACAAACCAAATATCAATTGATCTTTATTACACCTTATGAGAACACTAATAGTATGCTTCTTAATAGCTGGGATGAGCCTGCTGACAAATTCATGCAAAGATGATCCGGAATTACCAGATGTCTCCATGGGATCAAATATGACGCTTAACGGAGGACACGGAGGGATCAATGCAGTAAATTCGGTATTCGTCGACTTCAGCAACAACATACAAACCCCTGTGGCACGCAACAATTGGGACTTAGGATTCTATAACGGGAATGACTTTCGGGTGATCCTGAATAATACCGTCGCGGCCGCCGCCATCGCATTAGCAAAAACCGACCTGAATCAGGTCACAGCGCAGGATACAATTGGGCTCGATCTGACAATCTCGACTACTTCTGAGGCGCTCACATTTATCGACGACGTATCAGGTGAGCTCACAAAAACAGTGATTGCAGGCATTTCTTCGATTGAAGCCGACAATAAGGTTTACATTATTAATCGGGGAACGGGCGGGGGCATCGCTTCACGTCCGTGGAAAAAGATCCGCATAATCAGAAGCGGTTCTGACTATATCCTGCAGTATGCCAATATTAAGGCAACCAGCTATAAAAGTCTGGTCATTCCAAAAAATGATGAGTACAACTTCAGTTATATATCATTTGACTATGGACTAATTTCGGTTGAACCCAGGAAAGACGATTGGGATATCGAATGGACCGGAGCCATCTTTAAAACAACTTCAGAAGGAAAAGAAATCCCGCACTATTTTGCCGATCAGGTTTATATTAACTGGCTGGGAGGTGTTAATGCCGCAGAAGTTCTCGCAAGCACCGTAAGTTATGATGATCTCAGTGCGAGCGATCTCAATTCCATTCCATTTTTGGGCGAAAGGAATGTAATCGGCACTAACTGGCGTGAAACTGGTGGCCGGGAGGGAGGCGTGGCCGGAGTAAAAACCGACCGGTTCTATATAATCAGAGATGCAGACGGAAATATATACAAACTGAAATTTAATAATTTTACCGATCAGGACGGTGGTACACGAGGATATCCTCAGATCACTTATGCACTGGTGAAATAATTGAATGACATTTCTTTAAAATCAAAACGATCAAGATGAACCTGACGCGCAAAAACCTATCTATCACTGCTTTAGTTATTCTACACTTCAGTTTGGCTGCACAGAACCCAAATCGCTGGAACTTCGACGCCAATGGAGGGATCAGATGGGATGTCAAAAAAGAACAGATCCATACCGATCATATTGAAATGAGCGGTTTGCAGGTATCCGGCATTATCCTGTACGGGACGGATAATGATGGGAAACTGGTATTAAAGAAAAAGCTGGTATTCCCCATGCTGCGGACCATACCAAACAATACGCATGCCAGTCTGATCACGGAATACAATGATTGCAACCAACTGACTGTTCTGGTTGATGGGGCAGAAATGAAGGAAGTACCAGGGTCATTCAGCATGAAAGGAATATTGCATGTTAGCTGTTTAACCAATACGCCGCTCGAAACAACCCATTCGATATTCCCTTCAGCAGACAAAGCAGCGCTGATTGAAATAATCCGTTTGAAAAATACCGGCAACTCTCCCTGTTCGGTCAGAATGACCAATAATTATGAGGAAATTAAAACGGATCCTGACAAAGGGGTTTACGGACAATACCTGATTGCTGCGCAACTGGTTGCAGGAGGCAGGCAACCCAAAACACTGGAAACAGTCATTGGTGCGGGTCAAACCCTTGAATTTGCCGTGGTTTATTCAGGAAGAAAAAGTTGTGACGAAGCTTATGCATGGTCACCCGATTTTGAACTGGCCAAACGCCATAAGCTGGTGAATGAACTCATGGTCAACCTGGTGCTTGATACGCCTAATGACACGCTTGACCGTGAATTTGCCTTTGCAAAAATACGGGCAACCGAAAGTATCTATGACACCAAAGGCGGACTGATGCACGGTCCCGGTGGAGGCTCCTATTACGCGGCCATTTGGGCGAACGACCAGGCGGAGTATGCCAACCCGTTCTTCCCGTTCTTGGGGAATATTAATGGGAATGAGTCGGCGATCAACAGTTTCAGGCACTTTGCCCGCTTCATGAATGCCGATTATAAGCCTATCCCCAGCTCGATCATTGCAGAAGGAACAGACATCTGGAACGGGGCGGGCGACCGCGGCGACATGGCTATGATTGCCTATGGCGCATCACGTTATGCACTGGCAACAGGGAAAGCTGAAATCGCGAACGAACTTTATCCGCTTATCGTTTGGTGTATCGAATACCTGGATCGTCAAAAAACGACAGAAGGAGTAATCGCATCGGACAATGACGAACTGGAAGGACGCTTTCCGGCAGGAAAAGTGAATCTTTCTACCAATACATTAACCTACGGCGCATACATCAGCGCAGCACATATGGCCGAAGAACTGGGACATGCAGAAGTGGCCGCAGTATACCGGACAAAGGCAGCAGAGTTAAGAAATGCAATAGAAAAATATTTCGGTGCAAACGTGCAGGGTTTTGATACTTATCGCTATCACCAGGAGAATACCAAACTCCGTTCATGGATTTGTTTGCCGCTGGTAATGGGCATCACTGAACGAAAGGACGAGACCATCGAAGCCCTGTTTTCGGATAACCTGTGGACTTCGAACGGCATTCTGACAGAATCGGGCAGCAAAACATTTTGGGACCGCTCCACACTGTATGCGTTCCGCGGGCTGCTGGGCACCGGCGCGACGAACGAGTGTATGAAATACCTGGCTTATTACTCCGCTACCCGGTTATTGGGTGAACATGTTCCCTACCCCATCGAGGCCTGGCCGGAAGGCAACCAGCGGCATCTTTCGGCTGAAAGTGCATTGTATTGCCGGGTGATCACCGAAGGACTTTTTGGAATCACTCCAACCGGGCTGAACCGGTTTACAATTGCTCCATGGCTGCCCAAAGGCTGGAACCGGATGAGCCTTAGCAATATCAAAGCCTTTGATCGCACATTTGATCTTGATGTAAAAAGGATTAAATCGGGCGAGATAATCACCATCAAAATGGCGTCAGGCAAAATCATTCAGCATAAATGGGATCAAAAAGAACCGGTGAGCATCGTTCTGCCGTAATCATCAGGTTCGGTAGAATATCGAAATGAGAACAAAAAAAGCTAACTGCCTGCTTCTTTCGCTACCTCATACCCGGATCATCAATTTGAGATCGTAACCACGGCCAATTATTTGAATTTCATTGCAGTTACGCATTAGTTCTAACGCCGGACTGTTACGCCGGCAAAGGAGGTTTCCTGTTCCGGATGATCCTGGGATGCCGCAGGCAATGTACAAGCCAGGATGTTGACAAATAAAAATGTCCGGATTAAAATTGATTTTTTCGTGATCATCATGTTATATTTTCACCTATGGCACGCTCAGCCGGTTTTACCCTGACGTCTAAAAAAAAATTTAATCAGTCATGTCATGTTAATCCCTGATAATAAAAGACGAAGCGAAAAAATAATTTATTCAGGCAAGATCGCGCAAGGATAAGATTGATATTCTTTATATGTTTACGTCAGTTTATCTCACCAAAAATTGTTGTGGGCGCACCGGCAAAAGAAAAACGATGGGTTATTGACCTGACGAAAGGCAATAAAGAGGCATTCCGGAATCTGTTCGGGGAGTATGCCAAACGCATTTTTGTCTTTGCCAAA
>Ga0074195_1003386_pt1 | contig 15195 bp, 21 predicted proteins | sample EPASupsiteHSE623_FD_64525 | JGI IMG/M metagenome (GOLD analysis project Ga0074195, IMG submission 64525) | Bioremediated contaminated groundwater from EPA Superfund site, New Mexico - Sample HSE6-23 | ecosystem: Environmental > Aquatic > Deep subsurface > Groundwater > Contaminated ...
GGTTAGTCTAGTGATAATATGTCAATCTATGATTGCTGGATGAATATAACTGATTGACTAAACATGTAGAAAGTATCACAGGAAAAATCATGCACAGGGGTTCGACTCCCCTCATCTCCACCATGGCGTATAACGGCTCTATAGAGCCGTTTTTTGCATATTAATAGATTGCCCTTAACTTATGCCCTTAATAATTTATTGATTTTATTGTTGTTTACACTTTATTGCAGTGTTAAAATTGACTTAGGATGTGATAATATGTGGGACTATTTAGTTGAAAATCAATCTGCAGTATTTCTAATCTTAGGGGCGATGATTGCGTATTTTGGACGACTTATACAAGATTACATAAATAATCTAGCTCGAATAAATGGTGATCGTCGTATTGAAATGAAAAATGAGGTTGAGCGTATTATTCATTCAGCATCGAATTTGCTAAACGAATCTTATATGTTTTTATATTATGTTCAAATCCATGTCGAAACAAATGAAAAATTTGGTGATGACTTTATAGAAAAGTTCAACACTCAAGTAACTAATCCCTACAATCTCATGACACAGGAATTAAACAAATTAGTCCACCACAAAATTGCTGTTAATCAATCTATTTTAGAATTTTGTAGGTCATGCGAATTATTTATAGATATTCGTGAAGACTTAATCAATCGACGTTTAAAAAAACTTGAAATCTATTTCATGCAGTATGATAATATGATGAATGATTACTATATCATGCGAAAAAAACTCAATAAATTCATCTGATAAAGGAGCGATAGTATGTGGGATTTTCTTAATCAAAATGCAAGTGCAGTTTTTACTTTTTTAACATTTATATCAACTCTATCAATACCCTATTTATTGAAACGTTCAGAATTATTATTCCAGAAACGAAATGCTGACTATTCTAGTTTTAGGGAAATCTATGTTTACCTGGCAAGTTATATTGGGGAATTTCATATAATTTATAACGAAATATATTCGGCTTTCACTTATACAAAAATAGATATTGAAGTGTTTAAATTACCTAACAAAGGAGAGATACTTGATATACCGACTAAACTCAATGACCTTCGAAAATACTATTATAAATCATATGAAAAATATACAAAATCTCTATTCATTCACACAAAAGTAGGTGATTATATTGAGGAATGTCTTGGAAACCAACAAAGAATTATACAGATGCTCGAAAGAGTTGATAAAGAAACACTAGAAAAATTTGTAGATAATCTTAGGGGTATCAATGAAAATTATTTGATATCATTGAAGAAATTGAGAAAGCAAATATTGAAGTACTTATAAATTGTGTTATAAATTGATCTATTAAGATTCATTGTTTTTCGATTTTAAAAAGGAGATTATTCTATGACTATTTTATTAAACGTTTTGACTACTATTTTCTTCTTTGGTATCTTTCTCTCACCAATCATCGTATACCTTGAGAGATTAGCCAAACTCTATAAAAAAAAAGGTAAAGCATTTGCTGCTGTAATTTCATTTTTGTCGCTATTGTCATATATCTTATGGTCTACTATATTCAATCAAAGTTGGACTTACTTGCTTGCAACGATTTTTATCAGTATTATACTAATTCATGTTCAACCTTTATTTTTAGTTAAAAACGTGGATAAGTCTATGTTAAGAATCTACATTTTGCTTTTAATGTATTTCGTAGCGATCTATATTCTAACTGAGCATTATTATTATAATAACTACCTACATCCATTCCAATTTCATGGTAATGATGATGTTGCTGTTAAAATGTTATCTATTACTATATTAATCACATTATCATTGTGTATATATTTATTCACATTATTTAATTTTCTTACTCTTAGAAAAATGAAAACTGAACCTACAGATTATAAATTTTTAAAAATTACAACAACTCAGTTGGTATCTTTTACAATTGCCGGATTGCTATTATCAATACTCTATCTGAGTACAATCGATTTAACAGGATATTCCGACCTATACAATATCCAATTTGATAGAATTTTAGATTTCATTAATGTTATAACGAGTGCATTGATTATTCCCTTAGTTTTAAACTATTTATCTAAATACAAGGTTTAGTATTATATATAAAAAAGCGAACTCACTCGCTTTTTTTGTTGAACGCTTTATCGATATTTGATTTTCTTTGAGTGTTATCAAGTTTTGTATAGATGTCTAATGTAGTCTTAATGGATGAATGTCCAACCTGATCCTTAGTTGTTAATGGGTCAACATTCTTGTTGTACAACATCGTTATGTAAGAATGTCTAAATCCGTGTATCTTGATAACATGTAAATCTGCATTTAAAGCGTGTTTAATGTTCGCTCTGCGGATGTTTGTCTCCGGAATGGGTGTTGACCCTCCAAACACATAAAAATCGTTCCTAGGGGAAATTTTGCCATGATGGATTAATATGTACTCTTGAATAAGGTGTTCTACGTTTGAAATTGGATAGAAAACCTCTCGAATTGAACTTTGAGTCTTTGGAAGTACCTCTACGGCTCTTCTGGATGATGTCTTATTCGATATTTGCTTGTTCACGGTAAGTATTCCATTTTCTCTATCGATATCCATCCACTTGATGGCTCTGAGTTCTCCAATGCGTAACCCAGTGTAAAACAACATTGTAAAGAATAGTTTATACATGATATCATCGATGGCGGTCTGATATCTCAAAAATTCAACCTCATCATAGATAAGTTTTTTATCTTTCGTACCTGGTAAAATTAGAGAGTTTTCTTTGAATGGCGGTTCGTTGGCCAACGGATTTTTTACGAGACCGAATTCTGATTGGCCAAAGGAAAATATACCTCGTAAATGTGTTAATAATTTGTTCTTATATCTTGCAGTAAATCCGAGATTGTTCATAGTTTCTCTCCATGCATTGATGTGACGTTTAACTATCTTCGTCATGTCGAGATTTTTGAAGTACTCCAGAACCCTCTTGTTTAGAATTGTCATTAATCCGTATTTAGTGGTTTCTTTCCACTGCTTTCCCTTTTGGGTGATGTAATAATCATATACCGATTCAAAACTGATTGTGTGACGTTTAATACTGCTCTTGAGTTCATAGTCAGCTAAGAATTGAGCCTCTGCAATCTTCGCAGCCTTTTTGGTTTTGAATCCACGTTTTTCTATTTGTCGATTCTTACCTCGTTCATGGTCATACACATAAACACGATATGAATATGTGTCACCTCTTTTACAAATTGACATGATTTTAGCCCCTTTTTTAAACATTCAAAGGGCAATTATAAGGGCAAGTCATTTCTCGATTGCTTATAATTTGCCTTATAAAGCCCTTTTTACTCATTTTGGCGGAGATTAGTGAAACTATACTCGCAGTTTTATCTCCACTTTGATACATTCAAAACCTACACAACATCAATGTATACTCTAAGTACACCATCAATGAATCGATGATTATCATTTGTCATTATCACACCGAGTAATTCATAGGTTTTTGAGTTTAGCGGTATGGAAGTAAATTCACGACCATGTTCTTTAAAAACTAATTGATTGCCTTTACGGATTACATGACGAGGGATGATGAATCCTTTTTTTATGTTCATCAAAAGCACACGATCACCATCTTTAAGTTCTGAGATATCCGCTTTCTTGAAAATCATCGTTTCTGATGGTTGTATCCATGGATATGCAATATGCATCCAATTTTCAACTTCATAAGTATATAGTTGTCCTTTGATACCGAAATAATCTTTGATGTTTTGATTGTTAAAGATATGATTTTGAAGATAATGGTCTACATATGAAAAACTAATTCGAGGTGAGTTTACGTTTATAAGTGTTTGCATTATTTGGCTTTCTCCTTTGAGTTGGTTAGTTGCTTTTGAATTACCACTTTTAAATCTGATATGACCTTTTCTGACAATCTTTTTTGCTCGGATAAGTATTTATTCAAGTCAATACGTTCATGGGCTGAAACAAGCGATAAATGAATGACCTTATTGACTGCAGATGGTACATCCCTAAAGTACCCATGGGTGATTTGTGTACAATGTTCTTTTTCATTCTTGAGTGTAGGTTTGTTTTCAATCAATGTATGATTACCAATACTATCAATGTGAATCTCAAAACGGTTGTTAATTTGCACTATCATTGTTGGTCTCCTTTGGTTTAATGTCTTTGATAAAATCCTTTAAGCGATGATTATCTTTCATTTCTTTAGGTGTCTTGTAAACATACTTCCTTGTAGTTCTTTCTAGGATTCTTGTAGATAGTGCTCTATCATAATCAACGAGTTCAGATAACGAACGTTCAGTTGAAATAATTGTGACTAGAGAACTATCTGCATAGCGATGGTTAAGGATTTGAAACAATAATGAAAGTGATACATCGGTTGTGGTTTTTAGAAAATCATCGATGTACAACACTTTGGATGTCTTACTCTTAATAAGTTTCATTTCTGCCTTGTCTTTAACATCTACATAGAAGTTATTAAGGTCTCTTTGGAGTTTTGGTAAATCATCAAAGAATGAAATATATTCTATGTCATTGCCATCATTTACTAGTTCATTCAAGATTGAGATACATATATGGGTCTTACCAAAACCAGGATCACCACTAATGAGAAACCAATAGTTTTGATGTTGCTTGATGTCGTTGATGAATTCTTTGGCCAAGGAGTATAATTCTTTTCTCCATGGTCTATCTGTCATGAAATTATCAAAGCTATATTTATCGAATGAGGCTTTTAAGCCGGTATCAATAATGCGTTTCTTAGTTTTTCTTACATCGCTGCAAGTACAATACTCGATACACTCCATATGATTCTTGTCGTAGTACGATAACGTTCCACGATTCAAACATATAGGGCAATCATAATAAGGTAAATATCCTTTTCTAGAATTAAGATATTCCAACATATCTTTTTCTTTTTCTGATAATTCGCTTTCTTGAAGTTTGTTATCGTTCGCTGAGTATTTCATCGAATCCATCATATTCGTTCTCCTTAGGCTTATTTTGTGTGTTTAGGTAGGTTTCAAACTTTTCACCGAATAATGTTTGTGGTCTTAATCCAGTAGCGTATTTTGTGTCTTTCCAAAGTCTATACTGGTTATCAATCACGAATTTAATCTGTTCGAGTGTGTAGCCTTGTTTCTTTAGGTTCAATAACAATTCTGATGTGGCTTTTGATTCCTTGTAACTAGAACCTAAAATTGAATTTAAATGATTAATCGATGATTTTATGAATTCTTTTTCTTCCATACCATCTTTATCTTTTAAAGTATTAGTTTTAGTTATAGTTTCAGTTTCAATATAAGGTATATCGTTCGTATTACCATCGTGTTTCGATTGTAATACATCCGTAGTACCATTCTTATTCGATGGTTTTACATTCGTATTACCATCGTATTCTTTATTAAGATTTTTCTTATTGCATCTCTTTAAAATATTTTGTTTTTGAGTCTCTGAATACGAGATACGTCTTAAGTGCTCTTTTCGCAATGGTTCGTAATAAAATGTATTATGCTCAGTACGTATAAACAAATCCAAAACCGCTTTATCTTTATCTTTGTCAATTACTTCAAACATCTCTTTATCACTAATTTCAAAATCAAAATGTTGAACACATAATAGAAAAATGAAGTCCGACTTTTGGTCTTTTGATAATCTTCTTGTTACCACTAAATAATCCATTGGATAAAACAAAAATGCCGGTTCTTTAATTTTCTGCATAAATCAATCCCTCGTTAACCATTTTGTTAAAAACATCAATAACATCATTTTCAGACATGTTTTTAAGTTCTAGTAATCTTGAATCCAATTTTTCAGTGTTGATAAACTTTGCATCGATTAAGTAAATCAATAACCCTCTTTGTTGATGTGTAAACCCCCGTGTAAACTTCAGAAACTTTTCAGCATGAATGAATAATCCTTTTTTACTTTCCTCGCTATGCTGATTATAGAAGTAATCTGGGGTTGTTCCTAAAATACCTGCAATCTCACCAACTTCACTAGATTTAAACATAGATTTTCCATTCATTTTCTTGTAAAACCCTGTTATTGATAGATTTAGTTCTGATGCCATTTTGACTCCAGAAATACCGAACTCGGCCATTCTGCCTTTGATCTTTGTAACATCAAGTGCATTCCTACTACATTTCATAAAATATCCCTCTTTCTTGGTTACTTTTTATAACCAGTCTAATTAAAAAAAATAGATACATTGACTTCAAGTTCATTCGCTATTTTTTTAAGTTCATCAACTGAAAAATCACGTTGACATCTCAGTTTTCTATACAAAGATGTATCTGTTATCCCAATTTTCGATGACAAAGTTCTAACATTAACGCCTTTTTTCAACATACAACTTTTGATTTCAATAATATTAATTGAAGTATTTTTTAAAGATTCCATATCCAAATTCTCCTTTTCTTTGGTTACATTTTTGCACCATTCGGAAACATAGTCAATATTTTTGGTTACATTTTGTTACCACGTTTTTAATGACATCCTTTTTTTGGTTACAAATGGTAAAATGATATTGGGCAGAGGGGGTATTAAACAATGAACCGATTAAAGGAATTACGTATAAAAAAAGGTTTAACGACTCGTGAGTTGTCTAAATTTGTCTCAGTTAATCATTCTACTATTACGAATCTTGAAAATGGAAAGACATCATTAAACGATGACTACATAAAAATTTTTTGTAGTTTTTATAATGTCTCATCTGATTACTTATTGGGGCTAAGTAATGAAAGAAAATACAGTACTATTCCGGTTGCAAAACTTCCCATTTATAGACATATCTATGCTAATGAGCCAAAGTTAAGACCTGATGACTATCTGGGAGATGATTTCGCTCCAGGGGATATGGATTTAAATAGTTGCATTTATGTGATTAATCCAGATGACTCGATGAGAAGTTCTGGGTTAAACAAAGGAGATCAACTTATAATTGAGTTTACTAATCAAGCTGATAATAATAACGTTATTGTAGTGGCTAAGAATAATGATCACGGGATCATTCGAAGGGTAATTAAAACCGATACTAATGTTTTGTTATTAGCAGACAATGATATTCCAGTCATATCATTAACTGACGAATGGAAAATGATTGCACGTGTTCGTAGAGTAGTAAAAAATATTTAATGCATTGAGGTAATTATATGGATGAGATGTATTATAGATTAAGACCAATAAATGAACACACTCTTGAATCTTTTCTTTTTGATATTATTAGTGCAACACGACAAACAAATTTTAATGACCCATATGATGGATACATTACTTTCGATGTATCGAAAATCAAAAAACTGATTCCGTTGGGTTTAAATAGTATTGAATTGAACACAAATTTGAATGATGCTAATATCAATAAATTTATCGTAGACCGAATCAAGAGTAATTTTTTCGTTTTGTCATTTACAAAAAAGATAGATAATCAAGTTATGTGGGCACACTATGCAGATAACGGTAAGGGTTTTGCATTAGGGTATTCACAATCCACAATTGACGATATAAAGACGTGGGTTCAATTTCGTTCGCATGGTAGCGCATTAAAGTTATATGATAAAAATGGTAACTTTGATTTTATAGATGATTCAATCAAATGGTATTCTGAATTAGCACAATTCAAAGAAGTAAAATACTGTGAGGAAACAATCAATTTCACAGATTTAATAGAGCAAAACATCGAATATTTTGATGAATGTATAATAAATGGCATTAACCTAGCTTTGGAAATTAATGAACATCGTGAAGGAAGTTTCTATAAAACACTAATCCAACACGGTATTTTCACGAAAGATAAGAGATGGGAGTATGAATCTGAGTATAGATTATTTATGCGTGATTACATTAAAAATGGTAATTCATATTTAAACCTGTTAGTACATAAGCCAGATGCCCTATTTATCGGTGAATTCACTCCACTTGTATATAAAAAAATACTTGTAAAATTTGCTAATGACAAGGGATTGAAAATATATACAATGATTACTGATACATCTTTATCTATCAATAAACTTAAACCAATTTTAATGGATCAAATAACAATAGACAAAATACTCGATATCAAGTGAGAAACGACCGTTTTGGTCTTTTTTCTATATGATCACCATAAAGTATACAAAACTTCAAACTGTTATACTTATAACTTCTTAAGATATTTACTACATTGTTATGACTTTAAGTGAATTATATCGGTTTATTTAGGCTTTTTTGTATCTTTTATAGTAAAATATAGATGGTGATAAACATGAATAATATGAAGAAACTCCGTAAAGAAAATAAACTTACTCTACGCGAATTGTCCCAACTTGTAACCATTAATTATGCAACATTGAGCAGACTTGAAAACAACGAGTCACAATTAACTAATGATTACATCGGAATCTTAACGAAATTCTATAACGTAAGTGCTGATTATCTTTTAGGTATTAGTAGTATTCCTAACCTTGTACCGGTATTGAAACTACCGATATATAGTTTCATTTATGGAAGTGAACCTACACTTCGTAAAGAGTGCTTTTTAGATTATGAGATTGCTCCAGGAGACTCTGGTGTTAGGCATTCTATTTATCTTGTTAATCACGATGATTCAATGAAAACGAGCGGTATTGTAAAAGGTGACCTAATGATTATTGAGTTCACTAATCAAGCTGAAAATAATCAAGTTGTTATAATTGCAAAAGACAATGATCCTGGTATTGTTCGAAGAGTAATCATTACTGAACAAAATACCATATTCATCGCTGACGACGAATATCCTATAATTACGAACACAACTGAATGGAAAATTCTTGCTCACGTAAGACATGTTACTAGAGCAATTGTATAGAGGTAATGTATGAATCTATTAGTTTTAGGTAATGGTTTTGACATGAAGTGTGGTTTAGCATCGAGTTTTTTTGATTATATTTCTGCTCAATTAGACAAACACCCTTTTCTTGAAAAATTATGTGACAAATCAGTTTTGCAAAGTCAGAATGAATTTGATCAATATTTTCATGACCATTTAAGTTTTTTCAAAGAAATTTCTTTTATAGAGTTATACACGTATGTATACGATTATTCTTTTAACAATTCATGGGCAGATTTTGAAAAAACAATCTTCAAATTACTACAAGTTGGTGATGATAAAAAGTATACCCCTTGGGAAAAAATTTACATTGGGATACTTGAAATGCTTAGAGATCAAAGTCATACATTTATTATTGATTCTAAAATAAAGAGATACGAAAACATAATAGGATGTGTTTTTTTAAGATTGTATAGCATTGACAATTTGGATAGTTTCTATGAAACCATATATTCATTATCAAAATGGTATGATTTTTTATTTGAAGAAGTTAAGAAATTCGAGAAATCCTTTATGAATTATTTGAATGCAGATTTCGATAAGAAAAAAAACACTTACAATGAAGAATCAATACGTAATATCTCAAAATTGCTAGGAACTTCTTCTTTAACTCCTGCCCATCTCCTTAATACTATCGTGATAAGTTTTAATTACACTGAATTGCCAGACATCATAAAAAACAATGTTGTCAATATTCATGGTAAATTGTCTAATAACAGCCTTATAATTGGGATTGATTCTACAAAAATGAAATTTAATGAAAAAACATTCAAATTCACAAAGACATATAGGAAATTCGATTTAGTTTCATCAGATAAACATAATCGCGAAATTAACTATTTAAAAGAAACCATTAACAATATAATCTTTTATGGGCATTCTTTAAATGAACAGGATTATGCTTATTTTCAAACATTATTTGATGCATATGGATTGTTTGAGAATAAAGATTTGCATCTTACATTCTACTATTCAATTCATGGTACTAAATCTATCGTCGATCTAAAGGCAATTCAAGTTAATAGAATAGTAAAACTAATTGAGACTTATGGTGATACTTTATTAAATAAGCATATAGGCAAAAACTTATTTCATAGACTACTATTACAGCAAAGAATTCATTTATATATAATCGATTGAACAACCAAATTATTTCTTGAAAGGGTACGTGAACATAGATGAAAGACCGTTACTTTAGAATACGCCCAATAACAGAATATACATTAGATGCACTTATAAATGATTATGTAGTTGCATCTACTCTTGATAAATTTAATGATCCTTATGATGGTTACTTGACATTTGATATGAGAAAATTGAAGCATAAACTAGATATTGGTGACAATGCTCTTAAAATCGTATATAGTTATCCTTCAGTAGCATATAAAACATCAACCGGTATTAACTTACTATCTGAAATTAGATTCACTGAAATGGTTAACCGATTATTAAAAACTAGTTTTCTAGTGGCTTCTTTTACACGTAAAATAAATAACCCAACTATGTGGGCTCATTATGGTCAAGGTGGTAAAGGATTCGCTATTGAATATGACAAATCAACAATTAACACTATTCAATCTGCAGCAATTGATATTATGGAAAGATTATCAAAGATTGACCCTTTTGAACATAATTATAATGACTATATTGAATGGAAAAAACACATTGTTAAGTTTGATAAAGTAGAGTACACTACCAAATCAAAGAATATGACTGATCAACTATATAATAATTGTTACTATGTTAATTCATGCTTATTTGATAAACTCGATATGAATCTAGAGGTTAGTACGATACATAGGAACAGTTTTTATGATGATTTCTTAAGTTCTTTTATTTTCACGAAAGATTCGCTTTGGAGATATGAGAGTGAATCAAGGTTAGCAATTCGCAACTATACAAATAAGAATGATAGCCATGTAATCGTAGCACGAAATACAAAGCCAACTGCTATATATATTGGTGAATTTACACCAAAACCATATGTGAAAATTTTATGTGTAATTGCAGATAGAAAGAATATTCCAATCTATAGAATGATGACTATGCCTACTCAACTCACAAATAAACTTAGCGCGATAAAATTAAGTAAAGATGAAATTTTGCAGTTGACGAATTTATAGCATAAATGGCCATTTTTTGGTCATTTTCTTTGCATTTTTCCGTGAAAGTATATATATACTTATATATATACTAATAATTATATATTATTAAGTTCCTGCGTGTCGGGTACGTCAACCATCTATATGTATGTTTTGAAAGGAACAATTCGTATTCGACATAATATTTGTATAGAGTTTATAACGCCCTTTATATACCCTTAGGATAATGTATTTCGAGCTAACATATATACAAAGTATATATAATTTTAATCGCTTAATAAGGCCGTAAAATGCTATTTGTTACTAGTAACAAGCAGTTAAAAAAGGGGGTTTTTGATAGACCCCCTCATCTCCACCAAGACGAACAAAACGGCTTAACTAAGCCGTTTTAATATTTTTATTGGACGCTAGGCCCTGTTTTGGCCCAGTTTTTTGAAAAGCGTATCTATTAATCAATTAAACTGTAAAGTTCATAAAACATAATGTTTCTCTGAATTATTCATTCCATATAGAATCATTGAGAATCCTAATAAATCCATCGATTATCTAACACCTTATCAAGTGTATTACTCAAAGTAATACATCGTACTATACTACTTTATAAGAATGATTAGTGATCGTTGAGAGTTGATATTAATATAGCTTTCCATTCTTCTCGTGAATAACTTTTGACTTTCTTATCCACGATTTCAAAAAGAATACCAGCATAGTAAGATGCTTGTTTTTCAATATCAGTTTCATTAAGGTTTTTTGAATTTGAGAACAATTCATTAATCTCATTAATCGTTTCCATGAGTTTAATGTAATATTTTCTGTTTTTTTCATTTATAATGAATAGAATAACTACTAGCGCTAAGAAGAGTGTTATCACAATTAATATGATGTAAAAATTTTCATAATCTAACCTATTTGAAATTAAAGATATTAAACCAATTGAAAGTACGGTTGCCATAAAAAAGTAAACGCCTCTTGGAAAATAGGTATTGGCGAGTTTATCGAGATTGTTTAAATCTATCTTATCGTATTTATGCAAATAAAAAACCATCCTTTTTTCCATCTATTTTATCGATTGTATTCGCAATCAATGTTCCAATTGATGTTTCAAATGCCCTAAGAACACTGTTCACTACAGCATTACTGATCGATAAAAATGCTCCTGCTAATGCTGGCGAATACTTTAATAATAACTTACCTACACTAACCTCCAATGATTCGAGTATTACTTTTCTTGACCTTTCCGCCATTTGTTCTACAAATTCTTTTGCAGCAAGCTTTGCAACGCCTTGTGCTGTTTTTGCAGCTTTAATAGCTGAAGTAAAAGCAACGATTGCCTGTATTAAAATGATTAAAATGTCAATCATTATAGCAACAAATTTGGCTTTGTTCCACCAATGTTTGCCAATACTTAGATACCCGGTTGGGTCAATATTGTAAATCGGACTATTTAATCCATAAGTATACATATTAGTGGATAGAATATCGCCTTGTTGGCCAAAATAACCATCACTACTTATGAATCTTCCAATCTCTGGATTATAGTATCTGCTATTCAAGTTGTACATATTGATTTCTGAGTCATATCTATAACCACGATAAGTATAAGCATTGACTTCAGTTATATATTCAAATCCCGATGTTACGTTTATCTTAATGATTTTTCCATATGCATCATAAATGTAATGAACGACTGTATTTCCACTAGCATCTAAAATATGTGAAATATCACCAAGTTGATTTCTTAGATAGAAATAATCCTCTTCATTATTACTAATAAATATGTTTGGATCATAAGTAAATCCAATAATTGTATCATCATAATCGTATGTGTAAATTATAGCATAGGTTCCGTTTGTTTCGTAAATAACTTTGTCATTAATTAATTTATATTCTATTGTTTGCGATCCCTGTGTTAATTTATCTATTTTTTTACTAATACGATAACCTTGATCATTATATTTATATGTAATAATTGCTATTGGTATTTGACTACCTTGATCATATACAGTAATCGTATTTAATTCTCTTCCGCTCCAAGCAAGAATTGCGTGGTCATAGGTTGTACCTTCAAACATAAAATTGGTAATGTACTCAGGATTTCCTTGTGCATCATAAGTATATTCTTGAACAGAGGTTTGTGTTTGAGGAACACCATTGATATAATTAATCTCACCATAACTTGTCAATTGGTCATGCCATGTAGCATTATAGTTATAATGGATATGTTTTTGGGGAACATTAGAAACCTGAGGGTTACCAACTTTAATAATTATGTCAAACTCTAACCAAATTCCTTGTTCCATAACATAATATGACTGCTTATAGTAGCCTTCACTATATATATCTAAATTATCGTAGTATTTGTATGCTGGTAGTGAAAAATATGGTCCTTGTTCTTGCCATTAACTAAAATCGAAAGATAATGATGGCGATTGACCAATATTTATACTATAAACATCATCATAAGAGTAATATGAATTGTATCTAACCTCTACCCAAGTTTCATCAAAATTCTCTTGATAAAATTCATATGGCGATGAAGCATTAATAACATCATTTTGGCCATATTTGAAGGTCTTAATATCTGTAATATTTCCTCTATTATCATAATAATAGAATTTAGTGAAGTTTGAATTACTTAAGACACTTTCAGAATAGTTGTAATCTCTTGATCATCAATATACAAAGGTATGTCATTTATACTTTTCCAAGCCTTCAATGATGCTTTAGGATGTATGTTTTTTAGAATGACAATTTTCGTGTCTTCTAACTCTAATCTCTTTATGTTATTCATTATTGATAATAAGATATTGTCATATTTAGAGCAAATTTCAATGTTGTTGTAATCATAAGAGACAATAGATAAAATACAATCAGATTTTAAAAAATCTTCGTAAGTACTAATTGTATTGTACGTATTACTGATTTTATCATATACAAATAATTCCATAAATTCAGGGCTAACCTTTAATGTATCATCAAAAATTTTCTCTTTAATCATATCTGATGATATATCCTTTAGAGTGTTAAAATCGTACTCTGATTCATCAATATCATCAAAGTATGACTCCCAATAATTTAGATAAAAGTATAAATTTTTATTGTCAATCTCTTTCAAAAGTTCACTCAGTATATTTTTAACATGACCTTTAAATTTCAAAATCATACCTTTCATTTGTTTTCATCGTTCCTTTCAAAAATGATACCTAAATCGATAATAATTAATGCAACAACTATTGGAATTAATGGGTCATCTGTAATACCTACACCAGATATGTCATTTTGCTTATACATTACAATTTAAAATGTTAATTAGTTTCACTTGCTTTGCCGATTTCTTTTTGCATATAAGAAGACAATATTCAAAATAATTCTCGAAATAAATTTCCGAAATAACATCTCTGGATTTTTTACTAGAATGATCAATATTATACCTGTAAGCAGTAATGGTTATTCTTCTTAAATGCATATAGTTATTGTAATTAAATACACTCTCGATTTCTGAATATTTTTTTACTTTGATAAAATTCATTTCTTTTCCAACAGATGTATTGTATGCATTAATGTCGATTTCAGCAAAATCTTTGAAGTGTAGTATGTATTTTTTTACAAGATCAATTAATTCATTTTCTGTTTCAAAAATAATATGATATTGATAATTTGTAGATAGGATGCTGGCAAACTTCTTTTTTATTAGTCTCATATACTCTCCTATTACCATTCACTGTAGGGGTTATCTCCCGAATGAACACCAATTAAAACAGGTGGTATCCACCAAATATGATCTTTGGTTTTAAAACCAAATTTGTTGGTATATTTACTGGACCTTTCTGTTTTCTATGCATATGGTATCATAACCCACTGTTTAATTTCCATAGCAATCCGAATCATTGACTAACATCATGATGATCAATTTTTATGATTAAACGGCTATTTTCTAGATATGATACTTCTACATAATCACCTATAGATAAATCTCCAACTGTCATACAATAGTATTTTTCACCATTAATCGTTATTATTTTTGCAAATACTACACTTTCTTTATACATGTAGCGTGGCGAAAATACAACTTTTTCAATCTTTTCAATTTCCCCTTCGATCATAATTACACTATTCTTATCATCTTTTAACAATTTTACACCATATTTTAACGAGGATACTGAAACTATTAGCAATAGAATAATGACAAATAATGAAATTATCAAGTGTATCTTAAACTTAATTGTTAAGGGTCTTTTTGCAAGTACGTTGTGAATTATTAAGCCTAA